>WNFD01004982.1_pt1 | contig 21332 bp, 18 predicted proteins | sample 5400491 | NCBI WGS metagenome assembly WNFD01 (sample SAMN13153343, study PRJNA577476) | soil metagenome | isolation source: 120 cm saprolite under Douglas fir tree site 2 hole 2 replicate 2 | place: USA:California | collected 2015-04-18
GCGGCTGTTGCAACCTGATCCGGCTTCACCTTGCTGATGTCGAACTTCTTGGCCGCCGCGATCAGTCGGTCCAGCGTCTCGCCGAACTCCGCCTTCCCCTTTTTGAACCGCAGGAAGTTGATCCGCGCGACCACGAACGCCTTGAGGTAGGGGCTCTGGAAGCCGCGCGCTTTCAGCCCGGCGACTGCCGCGGAGACCGCTTCGTCCAGCTCCAACAGCCGCCGCGCCCGCTCGCGCCGGATCTCCAGGGCCTTCGAGAGCTTCATGGCGAGGAACTCGTCGATCCGCTTCAGGATGGGCTGGTAGACGCTGCCCGAGAATCGGCCGTTCTGCTGGTAGCACAACCCCAGCGTCAGCAGCGCTGGCTCTTCGAACTCGGTTTCGAACTCCTTCTCCGGCCGGTCGTCGAGCTCGGCCAGACCGTGCTCAAGGCGCGTCACCTCGAGCGCGCGCTCGCGCACGTTGTGCGCCTTCTCGGTATTGAGTGCCAGGATGCGATGCGCCACGGCTTGGTCGGGGACGACGATCGCCACGATCGACTTAGCGCCGAGCTGCCGCAGGGCGCCCAGACGGTGGTAGCCGTTCGGGGTCCAGTAGGTCCCGTCATTGGACCGCACCGCGATGACGGGGTCGAGAAAGCGATCCAGCTTGTCGATCGCCTTGGCGAGCCGGGCCACGTGCGTCTCCGACAGGTCGCGCTGGTAGGGTGTGGGTTGCACCTTGCCCAGGGGCAGGCCCGCGAGGATCTGCCAGTTGCCGCCGAGTGGGTCGCGGTAGGTGCCCAGCACGGTGCCGCCATCCGCCTCGATCGTCTCCTGGAGCTTCTGGAGGGCCGGAGGCGGCGCTGCAACGAGCTGCTTGGCGCCGAGGCCGCGCGACTCGACGACAGCCTGCTTCGGCTTCCGCCGTGCGGTCTTCTTCTTTTCCTGCTTCTCCGCCATCACGGCCTCCCTTTGCGCCAAGCTGGCCTACGGTTTGGCTTTGTTTGGATAGGCCGGCGGCGGCGGCACCGGCACGGGGTGCTCGCGGATCTGCCGCCCCAGGTAGGCCAGGGCCGCCTCGAGCTGCGCGTCCTGTCCCAGGAACGCGGCGTGCGGCGGATCATCGACTGTCGTGTCCGGATCCACGCCGTGGCCTTCGATCAGCCAGGCGCCCTCCGGCCCATACACGCCGAACTCGGCCGCGGTCGCGATGCCCCGGTCGACCAGCACGTTGCTCGAGGTGAGCCAGATCTCGCCACCCCAGGTCCGCATCCCGATCACCTTGCCCAGCCCGAGCCGGCGGAACCCCTCCGCGAAGGCTTCGCCGTCCGAGGCGGTATTCTGGTCGCACACCACGACCATGTGCCCGCGGAACGCCCACGGCATGTTCCAGTACGGGTTGCCCACGCGTGGCTGCCAGTAGAACCACGCCTTCCGCAGCAGCTTCTCCAGCACCCAGCTATCGATGTTCCCGCCGTTATTGTGGCGCACGTCGATGATCAACCCCTGGCGGTTGAACACGGGATAAAAGTCCCGTTCCCACTGGGCGATGTCTCCCGAGCCCATCGCGCGCAGGTGGACGTACCCGATCTGGCCCCGGCTGGCGGAATCGACGACCTGTCGCCGAGTCAGCTCCCACTCGTCGTAGCGTAGGTTGCGCTCCCGGCCCGGACTGATCGGGGTGACGATCACGTCTCGAGCCTCGCCACCGCCGCCCGGCCTGACCCGCACCAGGACTTGGGTGCCGGCCGTCCGGCGTAGCAGCTCGGTCGGGTCAGGGGAGGCCAGGGTGGGGAGTCCGTTGATCGTTTGAATGACGTCTCCTTCGGCGATCCCGAGGCCCGGCTTTGCAAGCGGGGAGAGCGCGTCGGGGTAATCGGGGTCGGCGCGGTAGATGTGGGCGATCCGATAGCCGCCTGCCGCCTCGTCGCGCCGCAGCACGGTGCCGAGCGAGCCCACTAGGATCTGGTCCTTCCCCTGCCGGAGGTCGCCCCCGTAGACGAAGATGTGCAGGGCCGACAGCTCGCTCACCATCTGGGCCAGCACGTCGGCGAGCTCGGCGCGGTCGGTCACGCGGTTGGCCAGCGGCCGGTATTTCTCCCGCAGGGCAGGCCAGTCGAGGCCGTGCAGATGCGGGTCGTAGAAATAGTCCCGCTCGAGCCGCCACGCCTCGGTGAACATCTGGGTCCACTCCTCTCGCGGGTCGAGCGCGAAGGACCAATCGGACAGGTTCACCTGTTTCTTGTCGAGGCTCGCCTCGGCGCCGCTCGTGGCGTCGATGACGTACAAATTGCTCCCCTTGCGCACGAGCAGCTTCTTGCCGTCGCCCGAGAGCTCGTAACTCCGGACATCGTCCACCAACGTCTTTGCCGCCACGTCCTGGTTGCCGATATCCACGGCCTGCAGCGTCGTCTTGCGTGCGAGCGACGTCTCGTGCGTCACGAAGAAGAGTCGCGTGGCGTTGACGCTCAGGGCGTCGAAGTTGCCCGCCGGGATGGGGACCTCGTACAGTCGCTGCTGGATGCCGTCCAGGTCCACGGTGGTGGTCGCGTGTTTGGCGGTGTCGGCGGCTCCCGGGGGCGGGGGTGGGCTCTTCGGCTGCAACTCGTCGGCCGGCTGAAACGGCGAGCGCAGCGCTCTGGCAAGCGCGACGTGGTAGATGCGGGTTTGCCGGTCGAAGAACGGCTCCGGCTGCCGGGGGCCCCACGGCCCGCTTACCAGGGACTGGAAGGTTCGGTCCGACAGGAAGTAAAGCCACTTGCCGTCTGGCGTGAACGCGGGACTGTAACTGTCAACGCGGTCAGTGGTGATCGCCGCGCGCCGCCCGTCGGCTGGGGCGTACAGCCAGATCTGGCCGAACGTCGCCGTCGGACGCACGTACGCGAGCCACTTGCTGTCGGCCGACCAGCTCAGGTCCTGAAAGTCGCCCTCCGCGGACGTGTCGATCCTTGTCGTCTTCTTCTGAGCGGCGCTGTAGAGCCACAGCTCGTGGTTTTTATCGTGATACGCCAGCCACTGAGCGTCGGGTGAGGGGACGCCGTCCCAGCGCAGCACGTGGGCGTCGCTGGTGAGCTGGTCTCCCGTCCCCACGCCGTTCGCCGCCAGCCGCCACCATTCCGTCTCCCCCGTCTTGTCAGAAAGCACCAGGAGGGTCTTTCCGTCGGGAGCGAACCGGGCCTGGCGGTAGCGGACTCCGGTGGTGCGGGTCACTTCGACGAACCGGCCGCCTGCCTGCCCCGTGGGGGCGACGAACACCTGGCCCCGCGCCGTGAGCACGACCCGGTCGCCATCAGAGGACAGGTGGACGGTGGTCAGGTAATCCATCGGGTTCGTCACCCACCGCTCCCGCATCTGGTCGAAATCGGAGGCGAGCGTCAGCTCGAGCGGGCTGTCCTGACCGCTGGCGATGTCGTACACGCGCAGGTCCGCGCCGAGCTGGTAGACGATCCGCCCGCCGGCGAGGGCGGGAGACTGGACGTCCCACCCGGAGTGCTTCGTGAGCTGCCTCTTGTCGTGGCCGTCCGGATCCATGGACCACAGGTTCATCGTGCCGTCACGGTCGCTGGCGAAATAGACGCGGCCGTTCCACCACATCGGGGTCTTGCTGGTGCCCGGGTAGTCGCTTGTGAGCGGGAGGGCTTCGGGAGCGGCGGTCGCGTACTTCCAGATGTTCTGCGCCGTGCCGCCCTGGTAGCGCTTGGTGTGGCTACCCTGGAACGCGAGGCGCGTGAAAAACAACGTCTTCCCCGTGGGGTCGTAGCTGCCGTCGCTCGCTTGGCCGAGCGGCACGAGCGTGCGCATCCCGGTCTTGACGTCGATCGTCGCGAGCTGCTGGTTGGGAAGCGTGGAGTAGGCCCGCGTGGTGTAGAGCACTTGGCCGTCCGGCGTCCAGCCCACGACGAGCGCCGTAGCGCCCTCCCACGTGCGTCGCGTCGGTAGCCCGCCCCGGATCGGCATCGTGTACACTTCGGTCGGCCCCTCGTACGTCGCCGAGAAGGCGAGCGTCTGACCGTCGGGCGAAATCGCCACGTTGGTCTCCGTGCCCGGATGGGTCGTCAGCCGCATGGCGACGCCGCCTCGCAATGTGGCGAGCCAGAGGTCCCCTTCGGCAGTGAAGACGACGGTATCGCCGTGAATCGCGGGGAACCGATAGTAGCCGCGCGTCGTCGACACCGGGCCGCGGGGTGGGAGTAGAGTGAGCAGCACGGCGAGCGCTAGGGGACGCGTCATACCGGATCTCCTGAGCAGGTGGTGACGGCGGCCCTCAAAGGTATCGCGTCGCCGCCGGTTCGCTTCGTTGACTGAGAGCAAGCTCCGATCTACCTTCTGGTGCCTGCCGCACCACACCGAGGACGCCCGAGGCCGTGCCGAGCCATAGACGCTGGCTGCTTCCGCTCCCTCTCCTGTCCGCCGCCATCGCCGCGTGCGGAGGTCCGTTTCCTCAGAGCACGCTTCGCCCCCGATCCGACTTCGCCGGCGCGATCGACGTGCTGTTCACGGACATCTTCTGGTGGGCGGTCTTGGTCTTCGTTCTGGTCGAAGGCGTCCTGCTCTTCATCATCATTCGCCATCGGCGCCGCGAGGGCGCCCCGACTCCCCGGCCCACCCACGGGCACACGGTGCTGGAGATCGCCTGGACGCTGGCGCCGGCGTTGGTACTCGTGTTCATCGCGGTGCCCACGATGCGCACGATCTTCGCGACCCAGGCGGAGGCCCCGGCCGGCGCGCTGCGCGTAGCCGTCGTGGGGCACCAGTGGTGGTGGGAGTACCGCTACCCCGACCTCGGCGTGGTGACGGCCAACGAGCTGTATCTGCCGGCCGGGAGACCAGTGGCCTTCGAGCTGACCTCAGCCGACGTGATCCACAGCTTCTGGGCGCCAGGGCTGGGGGGCAAGCGCGACGTCATCCCCGGCCGTACCAATCGCCTCGTCCTACGTCCCGACTCGGTGGACACCTTCCTCGGCCAGTGCGCCGAGTTCTGCGGGGCGTCCCACGCCAACATGCGGCTGCGGGTGATGGTAGTGTCCGATCTGGCGTTCCAGGCCTGGGTACGCCAGCAGCGGGCCAGCGCGGCCCTGGTGCCCCGGGGGAGCGTGGCCGAACAAGGCGAGCAGGCGTTCCGGCGCTTCGGCTGCATCGGCTGCCACACGATGGGGACGATGTCCAACGCCCTGGTCGGGCCGAACCTGACGCACCTGGGCAGTCGCACGACCATCGCAGGGGGGCTCTTCCCCAATGACTCGGCGCACCTGGCCAGGTGGCTCGCCGACCCGCCGGGAGAGAAGCCCGGGTCGATCATGCCAAACATGCACGTGCCGCCTGCCGACCTCGCCACCTTGATCGCCTTCCTGCGGAGCATGCGATGAGTCGGCCGAAGGGGGGGGTTGGGCTCGACGCGTTGGTCATCCGCGCCCAGTTGGCCCAACCGGATGGCCACCTCGTGAGCGCCGAGACGTACAACCAGTTGTTCACGATGCACGGCACCACGATGATCTTCCTCGCGTTGATGCCGCTCTCGGCGAGCTTCTTCAATTACATCGTGCCACTGCAGATCGGCGCCCGTGACGTGGCGTTCCCACGCCTCAACGCCTTCAGCTACTGGGTGTTCCTGTTTGGCGGGCTGCTCATGAACGCGAGCTGGGTCGCCGGGCCGCTGTTCCATGCGGGGCAGCTGAATGTCGCGCCTGACGCTGGCTGGTTCGGCTACGCTAACCTGACGTCCCGGCAGTACTCGCCCGGCCCGAACATCGACTTCTGGATGTTTGGCCTCCAGATCCTCGGCGTTTCCTCGCTCGCCGCCGGGTTCAACTTCATCGTCACGATCCTGAATATGCGTGCGCCCGGAATGAGGATGATGCGGCTCCCAGTATTCTGCTGGATGACGCTGGTCACCTCCTTCCTGATCATCACGGCCTTTCCGGTGGTCACCGTGGCGCTCGTGCTGCTGATGTTCGACCGCTTCTTTGGCACGCATTTCTACCTCACGTCAGCCGGCGGCGACCCGGTCTTGTGGCAGCACCTGTTCTGGCTCTTTGGTCACCCCGAGGTCTACATCCTCATCTTGCCCGCGATGGGCATCGTCTCCGAGGTGCTACCGACCTTCGCCCGCAAGCCCTTGTTCGGTTACACCGTCGTCGTTTACTCGGGCGTCCTGATCGGCTTCATGGGGTGGGGGGTCTGGAGCCACCACATGTTCGCCGTCGGGCTCGGCCCCATTGCCGACTCGGTCTTCGCGGCGACAACGATGCTCATCGCGGTGCCGACTGGCGTGAAGATCTTCAACTGGCTCGCGACACTATGGGGCGGCCAGCTGCGCTTCACGTCAGCGATGCTCTTCGCCCTGGGCTTCATCGCCCTGTTCACCATCGGTGGCCTCTCCGGCATCACCCACGCCGCCCCGCCCGCCGATCTGCAGCAAACCGACACGTACTACGTCGTCGCCCACCTCCACTATGTCCTCTTCGGTGGCACTGTCTTCGGGCTGTTCGCCGGGATGTACTACTGGTGGCCCAAGATGACAGGCCGGCTGCTCTCCGAGCCCCTCGGCAGATGGCACTTCGCCTTGATGTTCGTCGGGATGAACCTGGCCTTCTTCCCGATGCACTTGATCGGGCTGCTCGGCATGCCCCGGCGCATCTACACCTACAGCCCTGAGCTCGGCGTCGCGACGCTCAACCTCGTTTCGAGCGTCGGCGCGTTCCTGATCGGCGTCAGCGTGCTGGTGTTCATCTGGAACGTCTGGCGCACCCGCACGCGGGGGCAGCTGGCGGGCAACGACCCGTGGGGCGGCGCCACGCTCGAGTGGACCATTGCGTCGCCGCCCCCCGTGCACAACTTCGACGTGATTCCGACCGTCGCGAGCCGCTTGCCGCGCTGGACCAAGACCCAGGTCAAGGCCATCCCCGAAGGCGCCGAGCTCGCCGAGTTCCCTGTGCCGAGCGGGTCGATCTGGCCGCTCGTGACAGCGCTGGGGCTGCCGATCCTCGCGCTCGCGCCACTCTCCCACACGCTGCCGCTCGTCTTCGTGGGCGCCGCCATCGTGCTGCTCGGCATCTACCGCTGGGCGTTTGAGCCCCCCCCCCTGGAGGGCTGAGATGACCCACGCCGCGGCGACGCACCGCACGAGCATGGGGGTCGACAGCCGCAAGATGGCGTTCTGGGCCTTCATCGGTTCGGAGTGCCTGCTCTTCGGCTCGCTGATCTCGACGTACCTCATTTACAAGGGGCGGAGCGTCGTCGGGCCCTACCCGCACGACATCCTCAATATCCCTTTCACGTCGGTCAGCACCTTCGACCTGCTCATGTCGAGCCTCATGATGGTGCTCGCCCTCGCGGCGGTGCAGCGCGGCGACCTCAAATGGGCGAAGGTCTGGCTCGCGGCCACGGCGCTGCTGGGGATCCTGTTTCTGTGCGGGCAGGTCTACGAGTTCACCTCGTTCGTGCACGAAGGGCTCACGCTCCAGACGAACCTGTTCGGGGCCACGTTCTTCGTCCTCACTGGGACGCATGGCGCCCACGTGACGGTCGGTGTGGTGTGGCTGCTCACGCTTTGGGTGCGCGCCCTCCAGGGGAAGCTCACCACGGCCAACGCCCTGACCGTCGAGATCTGCGGCCTGTACTGGCACTTCGTGGACGTCGTCTGGATCGTCATCTTCACCGTCGTGTACCTGATTCAGTGAAGGGCGAGGGAGACATGCAGCAACCGAACACCGACGAACACCCCGTGGTCGGGCACGCGCACCCGACGGCTGGCGTCTACCTCCGAGTAGCAACGATCCTCGTGATCCTCACCGTGATCGAGGTCGGCGTCTTCTACGTCCCGGCGTTCCATCCGATCCTCGTGCCGGCGCTGCTCCTGCTCTCGGGCGTCAAGTTCACTCTCGTCGTGATGTTCTACATGCACCTCAAGATGGACAGCCGCTTCTTCACCTTCCTCTTCGGCGGGCCGCTGCTGCTCGGCCTGGTCATCACCCTGGCTCTGATGCTCCTGTTCGGCGCGCTTACTGTACGGCGCTAGCGTGCCCCCCCCCCCCCCCCCCCCCCCCCCCCCCCCCCCCCGGGGCATTGGGACCTCCATCCCAGCGTGATCATCGGGCTCGTCCTCTTGGGCGGGCTCTATGTGCATCTGGGGGGTCTGCGCGCGCCCCGCCGGCGCGTGGCCGCCTTTGCCGGCGCGCTGCTCGTCATGTTCTTCGCCTTGAACGGCCCGCTGCACGATCTGTCCGACCACTATCTCTTCAGCGCCCATATGGTGCAGCATCTCGTGCTCACCTTGGCGTTCCCGCCACTGCTCTTGTACGGGACGCCCGCGTGGGTGCTGCGGCCGCTCCTCGCCCCTCGCCCCGTGTTTCGCTTTGCTGCCTGGGCGACGCGGCCGCTGCCCGCAGCCCTGGGCTTCCTCGCCCCGATCTCCCTGTGGCATTTTCCGGTCTTGTATGAGGCGGCGCTGCGGCATCATAGCCTGCACATCGCGCAGCACCTCGTGTTCATCGCCACGTCAGTGCTGATGTGGTGGCCAGTGCTCTCGCCCGTTCCGGAATTGCCGCGCATTTCTTATCCGGCCCAGATGGGCTACCTGTTCCTGCTCGGCATTCCGATGGCGGTGGTGGCCGCGCTGATCACGCTGTCGGACGGTGTGCTCTACCCGTTCTACGCGGCGGCGCCGCGCGTCTGGGGACTCTCTCCACTGGCGGACCAGCAGATCGGCGGCCTGCTGATGTGGGTGCCGGGCGGGCTCGTGCTGTGGCTGGCGATGACGGTGGTGTGGTTCCGGTGGGCGGCCCGGGAGGAGCGGGGGGGAGGCGGAGGTGCAGGTGGGGGGGACCTGGAGCGCGCGGTGCCCGGGGAGGCTTACGCTACTCGCCTTCCTGCGTCTCCCCCAGGGGGTGTCGTTTGAGCTCCTCACCGATCTTGGGGTGCTCGCGCCACAGGTAATAACCCATCCCGATCGCGGCGATGGCATTGCCGATCGCCACGTTCCACCACGCCAGCGCCCCGAGCAAGGGCTTGGCGAGCAACGCCACCAGGATGTAGAAGCCGAACTCGAAGAAGCAGAAGGCGACCACGACCAGGAACAGAGTCGAGGGCGCGACCTCCACCTCCGCGGCGAGCGCGGCTGCGATGCAGCCCACCACCACGAATGCACTCACGTGGATCATCGTGTAGCCGATGACGCGGGAGTACTCGATCACGACCTGGGAAGGTTGATCCCCGAAGAAGACGGCACCGCCCAGCATCGCCGGGGTGAAGAACGGGCGGCCGTTGATGGCGTCGACGACGAGGAACCAGAGCGCCACGGCCCCGGCGCCGATGCAGCCGGCGATGAAGCCCTCGCGGAGAATCCGGTTGAGCTGCATGAACCAAATATATTACAAATGTGCGTCCCCGCGTCCCCCTGATCTACCCGCTCTGTCTCGTCCTCGGAGCCCTCCTCACGATGGCGGCCGCGATCGCCCATCCCGTACTGGCCGGTGAGGGCGCCGCGCAGCTCGCCACGATCGCCCGCACGCGCGACTGGGCCGCGATCCACTGGGGATTCCTGTTTGCCTTCCCGCTCTCGATCACGGGCCTGAGCGGCATCGTCGGCGCCACCGTCGGCACGCCGGGAGCGGGCGCGACCCGCGCCGGCCTCGCGGTTGGCGTGTTCGCCTACGCATGCTGGATGATCATCGTCGCGTTCATGCTGGGCGGAGGCGGCGCGCTGGCGGGGGTCGCCGCGCGGGGGAGCGTCGCCCCCCCCCCTCCCCCCGACCTCGCGGCGACGCAGGCCGTGTTCCTGTTCGACATGGTACGCCCGTTCGCGCTCGCCGCTCAGCGCGCGGGGGCGTTCAGCTTGGGGCTCGGGACTTCGCTCTTCGGATGGGGCCTCTGGCGTGGCAGGCGGGAGGGGGCGGGGGAGGGAGAAGGGGGGGAGGCGTTGCCTCGCTGGACGACCCTGCTTGCGATCGCCGGAGGCAGCGCGGGGGCCGCGCTTGCACTCGCGACCCCCGCGTCCTCCACACTCGATCAGGCGGCGTTTGCACCACCCGTCGTCTGGCAACTCCTGGTCGGCCTGGTCCTGCTCCGGGTGCCGAGGCCGACCTGAGCGCCGTCAGGGCATGCGCAGCCGGATGACTTCCTCCTGCTGACGAGAGACGTTGTAGGCGATCAGCGTGACGATCTCGCCGGACTTCGCCTCGCGTAGCGCGGCACGGAACTCGGCCCGGGTCCGCACTGGCTGGCCGTTCACTTTGAGGATGACGTCAGGCCCGCCGTTGGTGCCTTGCGGCACCAGGCGTCCGTAAGCCGGACCGTCCGGCGAGACCTCGGTGACGACGAGGCCGCCGCCGTTCTTGGCGACCGCCTTGAGCTGGGGATCGGAGGCGTCTTCCTGGGAGACCGGGTCCACGGTAATACCGAGCGAAGCGTGAGTCGAAGCTCGCTCGGCCGCTCCGACGCCGCGGGCCGCCACCTGCTCCTCGCTCGCATCCGTGTCGGCCGGCGCGGCCTGCAGCCGCACCGTGATGGTCTTCTGCTCCCGGTTCTCGCGCCGCACCGTCAACTCGACCGTTTCGCCCGGCTTCTTGAAAGCGACGCGCTGCTGTAGCTGGGCGACGTATTCGACCGGCTGGCCGTCGAGGGCGGTGACCACATCGCCCTGCTGGAGGCCCGCCTTCTTGGCCGGGGAGTCGTCGCTGCTGAAGTCCTCGACCAACACTCCGCGAACCTGCCGCAGGCCCACCTTCTCGGCGTCCTCCGGGCGGACCTCGCCAATCAGCACGCCCATGACGGCGCGCTGCACGCGGCCGTGGGCCACGAGCTGGGTCATCACGTTGCGCACCAGGTTGATCGGGATAGCGAAGCCGTAGCCCGCGTAATAGCCGGTCTCGCTCGCGATCGCGGAGTTGATCCCGACCACCTCGCCACGCACGTTGACGAGCGGGCCGCCCGAGTTACCGGGGTTGATCGCGGCGTCGGTTTGGATGAAGTCCTGGATCTGGTAGCCCTGGCGTCCCTGGTTCAGCCCGTCGAGCAACCGCCCTTTGGCGCTGACGATGCCGGCGGTGACCGTGAAGGAGAACGCCAGCGGGTTGCCGATCGCTAGCACCCACTCGCCGATGCGCGTCGAGTCGGAGTTGGCGAAGCTGACCGTCGGCAGACCCTGCGCCTCGATCTTGATCACGGCCACGTCGGTCTCGGGGTCGGTGCCGACGACGCGAGCGAGGAACTCCCGCTTGTCGAGCAGCCGCACCATCACCTTATCGGCCCCCGCCACGACATGGTTGTTGGTCAGGATGTAGCCGTCGGCGGAGACGATGAACCCGGAGCCCGTGCCCCGCTCGATCTGAGGCCCGCGCCGCATCTGCGGGAAGAAGTCCTCGAAGCCCGGCGGCACCCGGCGAGCGTCGCCGCGCTGCCGGTGTTCGGAGCTGATGAAGACAACAGCGGGCTTGACGTGCTCGGCCACGCTGGCGAACGCGTCGCCCAGATCCGCGGCTGGCTTAATCCCCGTCAGCGGCGCCTGCGGGGGCGCCGTCTGGGCGAGGATCGTGCTCGCCTCCGCCGACCGGACGCTGCGAGGCAGATTCAGGGCTGACGCGAACACCAGCCCGAACACGAACGCGATTCCCACCAACGAAATGAACTTCAACCAGTCACGCGTGCGCACCGACATCGATCGCTCCATGTCTCTCGAAAGGTTAATGGCTTACGACAACCACGTCTTGGAGACCGCGGACAGTGGACGGCGTAATGGAGAACGTCGCTGTTGTTACGCCGTCCTCCTCACGCCGTCAGCTCAACGCCCTTTGCCTTACGCCTTCTTGTTTTTCTCGTCGTCGACTATCTCATAGTCCGCGTCGACCACGTTGTCCTTGTCCGACTTAGTGCCGGCGGGCTCTCCCGTGCTGGCCTGGGGCCCTCCCTCCCCCCCTGCGTCGGCGCCGGTAGCGCCCCGCGCAGCGGCGTACAGGCTCGCGCCAGCAGCGGAGTAGGCCTGCTGCAGCTCCTCCAGCGCTTTGGCGATCTCATCCGGGTTGCCACTGCGGAGTGCCTTCTTGGCCCCCTCGAGCGCGCCGTCCATCCGCGACTTTAAACCGGCGTCCAGCTTGTCCACCCACTCCTTGGAGTTCTTCTCCACCTCATACACCAGCGTGTCGAGGCGGTTGCGCCGTTCGATCTCGTCGCGCCGACGCTTGTCGTCGGCGGCGTGCGCTTCCGCGTCCTTGACCATCTTGTCGATGTCTTTGTCCCCGAGCCCGGAGGAGGCCTCGATGCGGATCTTCTGCTCCTTCCCGGTCGCCTTGTCCTTGGCCGACACGTGGAGGATGCCGTTGGCGTCGATGTCGAACGTCACCTCGATCTGCGGCACGCCCCGCGGAGCGGGTGGGATGCCTGTCAGCTGGAACTTGCCGATCGTGCGGTTGTCGATCGCCATTTGGCGCTCGCCTTGCAGCACGTGGATCTCGACGGTGGTCTGCGTATCTTCGGCGGTCGAGAAGACCTCCGACTTCTTGGTCGGGATCGTCGTGTTGCGCTGGATCAGCACGGTGGTAACGCCGCCGAGGGTCTCGATGCCCAGCGACAGCGGGGTCACGTCGAGCAGCAGTACATCCTTCACCTCGCCCGCCAGCACGCCGCCCTGAATCGCAGCGCCGATCGCCACGACCTCGTCCGGGTTGACGCCCTTGTGCGGCTCCTTCCCGAAGAACTTCTGAACGATCTCCTGCACCTTGGGCATCCGCGTCTGCCCGCCGACCAGGATCACCTCGTCGATGTCCGAGGGCTTGAGAGCGGCGTCCTTCAGCGCCTGCTCCATCGGCGCCATGGTCCGCTGCACCAGATCGTCGACCAGCTGCTCGAGCTTGGACCGGGTAATCGTCAGGTTCAGGTGCTTGGGCCCGGACTGGTCGGCAGTGATGAAGGGGAGATTGATCTCCGTCTGCATGACCGTGGACAGCTCCATCTTGGCTTTCTCGGCGGCCTCCTTGAGGCGTTGCAGGGCCATCGGGTCCTTCGAGAGGTCGATGCCCTGATCGCGCTTGAACTCCGCCACCAGCCATTCGATGATCCGCTGGTCGAAATCGTCGCCGCCCAGGTGCGTGTCGCCGTTGGTGCTCTTCACCTCGAATACGCCCTCGGCAAGCTCGAGGATCGAGATGTCGTACGTGCCGCCCCCCAGGTCGTAGACGGCGACCTTTTCCTCTTTCTTCTTGTCCAGCCCGTAGGCCAGCGCCGACGCCGTGGGCTCGTTGATGATCCGGACCACATCGAGCCCGGCGATCTTGCCGGCGTCCTTGGTGGCTTGCCGCTGCGAGTCGTTGAAATACGCGGGGACGGTGATCACGGCCTTCTCAACCTTATGCCCCAGGTAGTCCTCCGCCGTCTGTCGCATCTTCTGGAGGATCATGGCGGAGATCTCAGGCGGGGTGTAGCGCTTACCTTGGATTTCTACTGAGGCGAGGTCGTTCTGGCCGGCGACGACCTTATAGGGGACGCGCTTGGTCTCCTCGACGACCTCGCTTATGCGCCGTCCCATAAACCGCTTGATGGAGAAGATCGTCTGCTGCGGGTTGGTAACAGCTTGGCGTTTGGCCACTTGGCCAACCAGGCGCTCCCCGTCCTTGGTGAACGCCACCACCGACGGGGTGGTCCGGCCGCCTTCGGCGTTGGGAATGACAACAGGATCGCCGCCCTCCATCACCGCCACTACCGAGTTAGTCGTCCCGAGGTCGATTCCAATGATCTTCTCAGCCATGGTCCTGCTCCCTATCCGAGTGATTGATGCGCATAGCGAACGACCCGTTGCGATAGCAAGCCCTATGCCCCTAAAAGGTGCCAAATCGGCAGGGGAGAAGTCCTTTGGGGCGGCGGGAGTTCGCGAGTAGGTTTGGGCGAATGTTTCCCTATAAGGACGAGAACCCGACGGTGCTCACACCGGTGGTCACGGTGGGGATCATCGCGCTGAACGTATTGACCTGGGTGTTCTTGCAGGGGCTGGGCGCTCCCGGGCCGCTCGCCCACTCGGTGTGCCAGCTGGGACTCACGCCTGGGGAATTGCTGGGCACGGTACGGGCGGGGGTGCGGGTCCCCTTGGGTGACGAATTCTTCTGCGTTATCGGGGCCCGCCCCCACTACGCCACTGTGCTCACCTCGATGTTCATGCACGGGGGCTGGCTGCACCTGCTCGGCAACATGTGGTTCCTGTGGATCTTCGGAAACAACATCGAAGACGCTATGGGCCACGTGCGTTTCGCGGTGTTTTATCTCTTGTGCGGCGTGGTCGCGGCGGCGACGCAGGTCGCTGTCCAACCGCATTCGGTGGTGCCGATGGTGGGTGCCTCGGGGGCGATCAGCGGCGTGTTGGGGGCCTACCTCCTGCTCTATCCGCGCGTCCGCGTGCATACGCTCGTGTTCCTCGGGCTGTTCGTCACGACGATCACCCTGCCGGCCTACCTGATGCTCGGGTACTGGATCCTGTTGCAGCTGCTCGGCGGGCTGCCAGCGCTGGCGGGCACGGACACAGGCGGCGTCGCGTTCTTCGCCCACATCGGCGGATTCGCGGCCGGGATGATCCTCGTGGGGGTGTTCGTCCGGTCGGAGAACCTGCGGCGCCGGCCCACCGCGCCGGTGGTCTACCGCTCGTGGGGCTGAGCGCTCGACCCTCCGGTGTGCCCGTCCAGCTCAGCGTGATGCTTGATCGTCTTCCCCTCGACCAGGAACACCACGTCCTCGGCGATGTTGGTGGCGAGGTCCGCGACGCGCTCCAGGTTGCGGCTGACGAGGAACAGGTCCATCCCGGCCCCGATGATGTGCGGGTCTTCCATCATGTGGGTGAGGAGGATCCGGAACACCGAGTGGTGCAGCGCGTCGACGCTGTCGTCCCGGCGACAGATGGCGCGGGCTGCCTGCGCGTCGCCGCGCACGAATGCCTCCAGAGCGTCGGCAAGCATGGTCCGGGCCTGGCGCGCCATCTCCACGAGTTCGGGCTCGGGAGCGATCGGGCGGGTCGCGCTCAGCCGCTCGGCCGATTGGGCGATGTTGACGGCGTGATCGCCCACGCGCTCCAGGTCGTTGGAGATCTTCATGGCCGCCGTGAGGAGTCGGAGGTCGCGCGCCATCGGCTGCTGGGTCGCGAGCAGCTTGATGACCAGCTCCTCGATCTCGATCTCGAGCGCGTCGATCTCGGTGTCGCCGGTAATGACGGCCGCCGCCTTGTCGCGGTCCCGCTCGAGGAGCGCCTGGACGGAGGCGGCCAGGGCGTCCTCGGCCTCGCCCGACATGGTGAGGAGCTTGACCTTCAGCTCCGACAACTCGTCGTGAAAGTGGCGATGCGCGGCCTGGGTGCTCATCCGAACCGTCCCGTGATGTAGGCCTCGGTCCGCTCGTCCCGGGGCCTGGTGAATACTTGCTCGGTGTCGCCGAACTCAATCAGCCGCCCGAGATAGAAGAAACCGGTGAAGTCCGAGACCCGGGCCGCCTGCTGCATGTTGTGCGTCACGATCACGATCGTGTAGGCCCGCTTCAGCTCGACGATCAGCTCCTCGATGCGCTCAGTGGCGACCGGGTCCAGCGCCGAGCACGGCTCGTCCATGAGCAACACCTCGGGCTCGTTGGCGAGCGCGCGCGCGATGCACAGCCGCTGCTGCTGCCCGCCCGAGAGACTCGTGCCAGGCTCGTCGAGGCGGTCTTTGACTTCTTCCCACAGCGCGGCCTGGCGCAAGGCGCGCTCCACCCGCTCCGGCATGTCGCGCTCAGGCGCGAGCGCGTTGAGGCGCGGCCCGTAGGCGGCGTTGTCGAAGATCGCCTTTGGGAAGGGATTGGGCCGCTGGAACACCATACCCACCCGGCGGCGCAGCCCCACCGTGTCCATCCCGGTCGAGAAGATCGACACGCCTTCGAGCAGGATGTCCCCGCTATAGCGCGTCCGGGGAATGAGCTCGTTGAGGCGGTTGACCGACCGCAGGAACGTCGTCTTGCCACAGCCGGACGGCCCGATGAGCGCGGTGACGGCACGACGGGGGATGGTGAACTGCAGGTCGAACAGCGCCTGCGTCGCTCCGTACCAGAAACTGTAGTCCCGCACGTCGATGACATGCGTCGGATCGTCGGACGCTCGAACGGCCGCACGGGGCTCCGCCCTCAGTCCGTCTGTCCGAGCGTCCGAGTGTCCGACCGCGATCATCCGAACCTTCCAGTAATGTAGGCTTCCGTCTGGTCGCGCTGCGGCCTCGTGAACAGCGCGGACGTGAGGCCCACCTCGACGAGCTCACCCAAATAGAAGAAGGCGGTGTAGTCCGACACTCGCGCGGCTTGCTGCATGTTGTGTGTCACGATCACGATGGTGTAGCGCTCCTTCAGCTCGTGGCAGAGCTCCTCGATGCGCTGCGTGCCCGCCGGATCAAGGGAGGCAGTCGGCTCGTCGAGTAGTAGCACCTCGGGCTGGGGTGCGATGGCGCGCGCGATGCACAGCCGTTGCTGCTGCCCCCCAGACAACGCGACCGCGCTGGTGTGCAACCGGTCCCGCACCTCGTCCCACAGGGCCGCCTGGCGCAGGGCGCGCTCCACGGCTGCCGCCAAGTCCGCTTTCCGACGGCCGCCGTTGACGCGCAGCCCCGCGGCCACGTTGTCGAAGATCGACATCGTCGGGAAGGGGGTAGGCCGCTGGAACACCATGCCGACGCGGCGCCGCACGTCCACCGGGTCGAGCTGCCCGCCGTAGATGTCCTCGTTGTCCAGCAGCACCCGGCCCGTGACCCAGCCACCCTCGGACAGCTCGTGCATGCGGTTGAGGCACCGCAGAAAGGTCGTCTTGCCGCAGCCTGACGGCCCGATGATCGCGGTCACCGTATTGGTCGGGAACAGCAGCGACACGTCTCGGACGGCCACCTTGCGACCGAACAGCGCGGTCAGTCGCTGCGCAGCGAGCCGGACCACGGCGTCAGGACGCGCCATAGCGCTGCCGGGTGGCCCAGCGCGCGGCCAGGGAGAGGATGAGCACGAGACCCATGAGCACCAGGGCGGCCGCCCACGCCAGCCGATGCCATTCCTCGAACGGCCCGGTCCCGTACTGGAAGATCTGGAGCGATAGAGTCTGCATCGGCAGCAAGATATTGGTGGCGAAGTTCAGGTTGCCCAGGGCGGTGAAGAGCAGCGGGGCGGTTTCGCCCGCAACCCGCGCGACGGCGACGAGTGCGCCCGTCACGATGCCGGCCAGCGCGCTGCGGACTATCACCTGAACCGACGTGCGCCACCGGGGGTAGCCGAGGGCGAGCGCCGCCTCCCGCAGCGAGTGCGGCACGAGCCGCACCATCTCCTCCGTGGTGCGAGCGAGCATGGGTACCATCAGCATCGCCAGTGCGCCCCCCCCCGCCAGCGCGGAGAAGGTTCCGACGGGCCGGACCAGCCAGGACCAGGCGAAGATCCCGATGACGATGGAAGGGGTGCCGTTCATCACGTCGGCGACGAATCGCACCACCCAGCCCAGCTTGCCGCTGCCGTATTCCGCCAGGAACACGCCGGCCCCGATGCCGATGGGGAGACCGATCAAACAGGCCAGCCCCACGACGATCCCCGTGCCCACGATCGCATGGGCCACGCCGCCGCCGCTCTGGCCGGCCGGCACGGGGGTGTGGGTGAAGAAGTTCCAATCGAGCGAGGTGGCGCCCTTGTGGATCAAGTCGCCGAAGATGAAGAGCAGTGGCAGCACTGCGGCCGCGCACAGCAAGGCGACGAGACCGGTCATCACGCCGCTCGTGATGCGTCTTCGCACCGAGCGCGCGCTCATAACACCTTGCTCCCCACCGCCGCCCCACGCGCCACGCGCCACACCAGCAGTCGAGCGGCGGCGTTCACGGCGATGGTGATGACGAACAACAGCAGCCCGACCTCGATGAGGGCCGAGCGATACAGGTTGGTAGTGGCTTCCGTGAACTCGTTGGCGAGCGCGGCCGCCATCGTGTAGCCCGGCTGCAGCAGGGAGAGGCTGATGTCGTGCCGGTTGCCGATGAGCATCGTGACGGCCATGGTCTCGCCCAGCGCGCGCCCCAAGCCGAGCATGATGGCGCCGATCACGCCGGCGCGACCGTACGGCAGCACCGCGGACCATACCGCCTCCCAGCGCGTCGCGCCGAGGCCGAGGGCGGCCTCCCGTTGGGTCGCGGGCACGGCGAGCAGCACTTCGCGCGACACCGACGCAATGTAGGGGACGACCATGATCGCGAGAATGACGCCGCCGGCCAGCATCGAATTGCCGTAAAACACCCCGCTGAAGAACGGTGTCCACCCCAACACGGCCCGCAGCGGCGGCACGGCGACCTGACGCAGGAACGGGATCAGTACGAAGATGCCCCACACCCCGTACACCACGCTGGGGACCGCCGCGAGTAATTCCACCAGGAAGGCCACCGGCTGGCGTATCCACTTGGGCGCGAACTCGGTGAGGAAGATGGCGACGCCGAGCGCCAACGGCACGGCGATGACGAGCGCGATGAGCGAAGAAAGAAGGGTGCCGAAGATCATCGGCGCCGCCCCGTACACCTCGGCGACTGGATCCCAGGTCGACTTCCACACGAACGAGAAGCCGAAGCGTTTGATGGCCGGCAGGGAGCTGACGACGAGCTGGCCGGCGACCGTTACCAGCAGCAGGGGGAGTAGCAGGGCGAGCCCCGTGAGGATGGCCCGGTAGGCAGGATCCCCGCGATAGCGCCGCCGCCTGCTGGTCAGCGGCCCGGTCGCGGTCGGCACCGGGGCGGGCCCGGGAGCGGTCCCCACAAGTGCCGGGGTGGTCGTCGACGTCATCGCGGGAGAGTGTAGCCCGGCCGGCCCTTGCACCCGTCACGGACGTGTAACGATTGCGTCACCGCGGGGCCGCGGGGCCGCAAGAAAAAACCCCCGAAGTGAACAACCTTCGGGGGCCCAACCGGCAGCTGCTAAGGAGGGGTTAGCGCGCTGCCGTAGCCCAGACGGGTTGACCGCCGGCCGTAATCGTGCGCAACCGGGCTTCGATCCAGGGGCGGAGCTGCCTGGGCAGCTGCGCGTACCCGAGCCCAGGCGCCTTCGCCTGGCCATCGGTCTCCGCCCACCAAATGAACTGGACGAGCGCTTTGCCCTTGGCCGCGTCGGCGTAAGTCTTGTGCAGTAGCAGCCAGGTCATCGTGGCGATGGGATAGGCATCGCCGCCTTCAGGGTTGGTGAGCGACACGCGGAAGTCCGTAGTCGGGCCCATCTTCGCCAGCGCGCCCGCCGCGGCAGCCGTCACGGCCTCGAGCGTCGGAGCGACGAATCTCCCGCTGCTGTTCCGTACCTGGCCGAATGCCATTTTATTGGCTGTCGCGTAGCCCAGTTCGACGTACCCGACGGCGCCAGGGGTCTGGCCCACCGTGGCCGAGACGCCCTCGTTCCCCTTGCCGCCAAGCCCGACGGGCCAGTTCACCGACGTGCCCTTGCCCACCTTCTGGGCCCAGTCCGGGCTCACCTTCGAGAGGTAGTCGGTGAAGCCGAAGGTGGTGCCGGAGCCGTCGGAGCGGTGCACGACGACGATATCCGTCGCCGGGAGCGAGACGCCCGGGTTGATGCTGGCCAGGCGGGTGTCGTTCCACTTGGTGATCGTGCCGAGGAAGATGCCGGCGATCGCCTCGGGGGTGAACTTCAGCTGCTGCGTGACGCCGGGCAGGTTGTAGGTGATGACGATCGCGCCGAGCACGGTGGGGATGTGGAGCACGTTCCCCTGGATCGCTGCGATCGCCGAGTCACTCATCGGCGCGTCGGTGCCGCCGAAGTCCACGGTGCCGTCGGAGAACTGCCGGATGCCTCCGCCCGAGCCGATGGACTGGTAATTCAGCTTCACGTCAGCGTGGGACTGGTTGTAGGCGAGCATCCAGTCCTGATAGATGATGTTGGGAAACGTCGCGCCCGCGCCGTTGAGCTGCACCTGCGCGGCCGCTGGTGCGGCCAGGGCGAGGGCCGCGGCGAGCGCGAGAGAATGAGACTTCGTCATAGACCTGTTCACCTCGTCAGAGTTAGAACACGAACTGCGTCTGGAACAAGAGCTGCGACCGGGTCGGGTCGGCCGGGACGAGTGGGGTCTTGTAACTCAGGTAGTCCCAGTCGAGGAGCGCCCGAACCTGCGGGTTGATCTGGTAGGAGGCGCCGGCGATGTAGCGCGTGAGGCGATTCCCACTCACGGTTGGGGTCACGGCATCGACGCGCGCGATCACGGCTACTTTCGAGCCAGTCACGTGGTAGACCCCGAACACGCTATAGACGTGGCCGTCCCTGCGCGCCGCGCCCGTCACGCTGTCCCGGGTCGCAGCTGCTTCGGCAGCGAGCGTGTACTGCCTGGAGCGGTAGGACACCATGCCGAGGAAGCGGTTGCGGGTCCCGCCGCCCTTTGGCTTGCCGTCGCCGACGTAGGCCGTCACGCGCAGCCCCCCGACCCGGCTCGAATCGTCGGTATCCATCACACGCACCGAGACCCGGCCCTGAACGTCTTTGTGCCCGTCGCCCGTCGCGTGGTAGCCTTGGCCGTTCACGACATCGACGGCGAAATTCACCTTGTCGCTGTTCCACTTGCCGTCGACTGCGAAGCCGAGGTCCGAGGCGGTGAGGTAGCCGTTGCGATCCATGACCATCGTCCCCTGCATGCGGTAATCCCACAGCACCTCCTCCCAATCGAGACACGGCGTCTGGGTCATGCCGAACCGGTAGGTCAGCGAGCTGTGCTCAGGGGTCCAGGCGGCGTAGGCGTACTTGAGGCGGTAGCTGTAGGAACCCGTCACGTTGCTCAGCCCGGTGGCGGAGAAAATGTCGGCCGTCACGCGGGTGTATACGCCGCCCGCGAAGCGACCGATCACGTTCACGTAGGCGCGGGTGACATCAAAGTTGTTCTGCTTCGCGCTCGCGGTGTCTTTTAACTGGTAGACGTACTGCGCGTACGCGGTGACGCCGACGCTTACGGGTGAGGTCTGAGGCGCTTGCCCGGCGAGCGGACCGGCGCCGAGTGCCGCGGCTGCCGCGAGATACGCGGCCCCACGAGACGTGCGGGTCATACGAGTTCTCCCTCCATGACGAAGAACGGTTGGCACTGCGTGTGGACATGTATTCGCAGGTCAAACAGACCGGTCCCTCGTCACGGGCCAGTGCAGCCTCTGTAACGGTTGTGTCACGACCGCCGGACCAGCAGGGTCGCGATGATCGACGCCGCGTCCCCAAACCATCGCGCGCGCGACGCCGCGGGCGACGAGCTCGTCTCGGATGAACTCCCCCGGGGTCTGGGTGAACCGGGCCGGACGGTGAAACCACGTCAGCCAGCGCCAGACCAGGGCCTCGAGCGCCGGCAGTCCGTAATAGCGGGCGTACTGTGGGAACTGCGTG
>WNFD01001846.1_pt1 | contig 21325 bp, 14 predicted proteins | sample 5400491 | NCBI WGS metagenome assembly WNFD01 (sample SAMN13153343, study PRJNA577476) | soil metagenome | isolation source: 120 cm saprolite under Douglas fir tree site 2 hole 2 replicate 2 | place: USA:California | collected 2015-04-18
CAATGGACAAAGAGAGCGCTGGCAACCGCAGCAGTGGTGGGTGGCAGGCTGCTCCAGTGTAGGAGCAGTTTCGCCGCATCTGCTTGACCGCTTCGCGTTACGACTCTCCTGGAAGAAGTTTGAGACACGAGACAGGCAACAGCGAGCCGCCGGTCTTTTAGCTACTGTTCCTGTTCATGCTCCCAGTAGCATGGTCCAAGTTGCCCCGGAACTGCTACAACAGATCATGCGAGCGGCCCGGCAGCAGGTCATCGTTACTCCCGCGGCTCTCATACCAAAATGCCTTCTGTGTGGTAAAATAAAAGGAAAAAGCACATGGAAGGAAATGAAGGTCAGGTATGAGTCATCGCATCACACGAGCAGCCTCACATCTCTCAGTTGATGAGGTCAAAGCACGCATGAACACGGATGCGCGTCCGTGGGTCCGAGAGCACTGGTGGATCATCTACAATGCCCTGGTTGCACCTCGCAAAGCTGAAGAGATTGCCCTGCATACGGGAGTCTCCGCCACGACGGTGCATCGAGTCATCTCGATGTACAATCGCTTGGGGCCAGCGGCCCTAGAAACGCCAGGCAAGGGAGGCCGTCGGCATCAGTATCTGACGTTGGAAGAAGAGAAGGTGTTCCTCGCCCCGTTCTTCACCCAAGCTGAGAACGGCGAGATCGCCACCTCGGCCCAGATCCAACGCGCCTTTGAAGCCAAAGTTGGACACGAGGTCGATGAGAGCACGATCTATCGCCTGCTCACTCGTCACGGCTGGCGCAAGCTGATGCCGCGTCCCAGGCATCCCAAGGCTGACCCACTAGCGCAGGAGCAGTTTAAAAAAACTTTGCAGCGCAGGCTCAAGCGGCAGTCGCAACGCGGGAAGCTTCCGATGAGCGCCCGGTCCTGATCATGGCTCAGGATGAAGGCTGTTTTGGCCGCATCAGCCGTCCCCAGCGATGCTGGGCTCCTCCTGGTGTACGCCCACATGCCCCGGCGCAGTTGGTACGAGAATACGTCTATGTCTACGCCGCTGTGGCTCCCGCACAAGGACAGATGACCTCGCTGATTTTGCCGGAGGTTTCGACCACCATGATGACGCTCTTCCTCGCGCATCTGAGCCAGACCTTCCCGAAACACTTCATCGTCATGCAAGCCGGGTTATGCAGGCTGGCATAGCGCCAAGGACCTGCTCATCCCTGAAAATATTCGCCTGATCCCCCAACCTGCTTACAGTCCAGAACTGAATCCGGTTGAGCACATTTGGGATGAACTGCGCGAAAAATACTTTCACAACCGCGTCTTCCCCGCACTCGATCCCTTGATTGACGTGCTGTGCCACGGTTTGAATGACCTTGCTGATGATTCCGAGCGCTTGCGCTCCTTAACCGGCTTCTCTCATCTTAATGTTACCTTTTAGTATGCGGATTGGTATGACGGGTTTGGGAGGATAGGTTTGCGGCACACCGATAGTGATTACTTTCTTGCCTGCGCGCGAGAGGATATCCCATACCCGGTCGACCTTCACTGAATGTGCATTCGCTAACACGTGCTTCCCGCAAGAGTAATCTCCCCGGTTGCGAAAGCCGTAAAACCCGAGCGTGCCGGGGTCCTTACTCGCCATCATCGAACTCCACGCGGGAACGGTAATGGCAAGGATACAGCTTTCCAGCTTCCCCCACACTCCATCATCCATCACGCGCTTGAAATTCGGCAACTCATCAAGCCACTTGTCAAACACCAGCTCGGGCGGTGCGCAATCAAGCCCGATGACCAGGACCTTTTTTCGTCGATTCATCAATAACTCCTTCTCTTCCCATCTAGCCTTTCAGTTCCAGGCAGGTCAGGTGGCGCAAGATTGTTCTGGGATGTCGAGCGTTACAGCTATATGAATCTCGATCATATCCCACCGGTAGTGCATTATTAGTCCTTGTAGGCAATGAAGGATTTGGTTAGGCCCAGGAACCTCTCCTTGTAAATCCTGGCTCCCGGAAACAGACTCCTAAATTCTTTTTCTGTCAGAAGCCGGATATCGTTTACATATTGTATGGCTTCTTGCCTGCTTGAGATCTTCCATCCCCACGGACTCTTGAAGTGAGTAAGGAGAAACACTCTGAGGCGAAACGGGAGAAATTGAAAAAAAGGGAGAAGCACATGAGGTTCGATGGGAAAGTAGCGGTTTGGTGTCTGGACAAAGTATCGTTTGCCCACGCGCTGCACTTCTGCAGCCATCTGGCGCTGTTGCTCATATGTGCCTACGTGTTCAATGACTGAGTTGGAGAATGCAATATCAAACTCTCCATCTTTGAATTTTCGCATGTTTCTGGCATCGCCTGCCATGCTGATCAGACTGGGATATGACGTCTCGGAGCTCGACAGGTTGTACAATACCACTTGTACATCGTCTCTGATGAACTCCATTTTCTCCCAAAACTCTTGTGTTCCGCCTACGTCAAGGATAGAGAGCGGTCGCGGAAAGGAAGAGATGAAGGACTTGAAGAAGTCAAATCGCTTCTGGCGTATTTTCGTCTGTAGCACACGCCATATATTCGGCTTATTCGTTACCCGCGAGTTAGCGATCTTCAGGTTATCAGCAGCTTGCATCGAGTTTTCCTTGCCCTTCTCTAGGTACATCCCCTACTTCCTTCCTTCCTATGAACAGGCATAATCAAGTTCGATATTTGAATCCGTCGCTAAGTACCGGTCCAGCGTCCCATTACTACTAAGGGTCACATTACCCAGTTTGTGAGTGACATGTGCGCAGGAAGGTATTGTCATTTGAAGGTTGAGATGCCAGGTAATACCTGCTTGTCGTTGAATCGAATAGCTATAATGCCAGCCATTGGAGTCTTTGACAGCAGCACCATGGACCATCCAGGTGAGAGTAATGGTTCCGCTGCGACCGAAGTAAAGATAGAAACTACCGGCCCATACCTCGCGCCCAAAGGCCTGGAAGCTACCTCGTGGAACCCACCCATCCTGTGCTTGCAGGACACTGCCAGGGGGTACGTAAATTCTGATATAATCGGTATACTTTTTTGGGTCGCCTCCGTAGTTATTTTTCTGGCTGTCTACGCTGTAGGGCCAATTGTAAGTGAGCGTCGTATGATGAAGCGCGTTGCCTGATCCATCGATGGTGACCTGGTCATGCAGCGCATAAGTGATAAAATTATTCGCTTTATTCCCCTGGACGTTCGCGTCTACTACGAGTAGACTGTCGCCTGCCGGTGCTTGAATTGCCGAGGCAAGTTGAAAGTGCTGCAATACTTCTTCCGCCTGGTCAGGGTTGAGGTAGAGCTGAATATCCTTTGTGTAGAGTGCATTACGGAATAGAGACATAAACTGCGGTGTGGCTTTGGACGCTAACGCGCGCACGTGAGCAAAAAAGTGTTCAAAGAGTAGTTCTGTGAAGCGCTTCCGCAAGGAGGAATGGCCGTCAGGTGAAGGAACATCACCCCCTTTCAGCTCTTCATTTAACTGGTGATAATGAATGCGATTGACCACATTCTGGGCGGTAATGGTCTCATTATATTCACTGACGTAGATAGGTCCAGTAATCTTTAGAGCATTCTGGATGAACCAGGGCGTAATGGCTATCACGCCCTGGACGGGGACTGTTCCTCCTTCGATACGGTAGATCTGCTCGGCATAACGTGCCGCGGTGGGAAAGTCAGCGTCGAGATTTGAATCACGCAGACCCCAGCTATGAACGGGGGGAAACCAGTGATAGGCCGGAGGGAAAGGAATCCTGCGACCGGCTTGAGTAAAAGCATTATCGAGCAGGTAGGTATCTGTCATATGAATGTTCGTTATGCGTCCACCTGAAACGGTGACCGTGCCGTAGCTCCCAATGAACCCGCCGCCAGGACGCAGCTCGGTCGAGTCGAGTTGCTCGATTAGATAGGATGTTGGCTGGCCAATGCCCAGTATTACTGGAGCGGCGTTCAGCATCGCCTGCGTATCCTGAAGCTCTCTTTGGAGTTTGGGCAAATTTGTGCGGAAAGTAGCGATCATGGGGGCAACACGCGAGTCAATGCTCAGGTCAGATGGTTGTAATTGGCTGATTTGTTCTGCGCTGGTGTTCAACATTCCCTGGAGCTGAGTAACATCCCGTTTGATGATCGTGAGATCCCCCATCGTAATGCCTTGCCCCTTGCTATCGAATGGCCCGTGCAAGTTCGAAACGACCAAAGTGAGCGCATCGCACCCCACCACCCCCGCCTGAGACAACTCGATAGCGAGCGGCACAAGATGCAGGGCAGCGCTTAGCAAGCTGCCATATTTTGGCACATAAGTTGCAGCCATCGGTACCTGTTCCAGGTCACTCCTCAGCTGGCTGAAGGAACCATAGGCGGCCACAAACTCTTGTCGCGCTTGTGTAATACTATGAGCGTCAAGCGACCCCTGGCCGACGTTCTTTAGCAACTTTTCGGCGTTTCGCAGATGTTGTGCCCCTGATCGAGCAAGTGCCATATCGCCGTGATATTGTGGAATAAATGTCAGGGACACAACCAGGCCGGAGACCAGGACAAGCAAAGCCATACAGCTACAGAGTATTGCCAGGCGGCGCGATCGTCTTCTCCTTGGAACTCGCGCTCTGGGAGTAGGCGTGTAAGCAGATGGCAGTGGGTGTCTCACAACCAATATAGGCTGAGTAGGAACATCCGGCGACGCAGAAAATCTTCCTGATAAACTTGTCCCTGGTGGCAAGTATGGATTACTCATGGTAGTTTTTCCTTATGCCTTTCATGAGTCTGCGAATTTGGCCTCTTCTACTCTTGTTCGAAGGTGCTTGCGAGCAAGCATATTCTGAAATATACCGAACTCATAAGCTAGCTTTCCTAAAAGGATAAAAGGCAAATAAAGCAATACATCCAGGTTCTCACTGATATTTACTGCCACAATTCGCACTGTCGCCATTAAGGCAATGAGCGGTAGTAGTAGCAGAAAGATGGGTGGAAACCGCAAGTTATAGAGTAAGCGATTCTTCAGTCCAATGTCCCGATGCTGGATCTTTGTCACCAGGCCACCAGCAAACCCGTGAGTGTAGTTGTAATGCAACAACTTGCCAAGTGTATCTCGCCGATGATCATGAGTAATGACAATATCAGGTTGATAAACTGTGCGGTATCCCTGCTTCTGAACTCGATAACAAAGATCCATATCCTCACCAGAGCGTTGTGTTTCGTCGAATCCTCCCACTTTGCAGAACACTGATCGCCATGTCCCCATACTTGCAGACGCTACAGGCCCATCTATAGTGTGCCCGTGTTGGTAGTAGCCGAAATTAGTGAAATCGGTGCAGCGCGCGAAGAAGGAACGGGATTTACCCCAAATGCGCGCTCCAACCACACCAACATTCGGTTGCTGAAGCGCACGCACATTTCGCTCGATCCAGTCCCCCGCTACGATGCAGTCATCATCCAGGAAGAGCAGTACATCTCCTGTTGCGCATGCTATGCCGAGGTTGCGTGCCTTACCGGGCTCTTGTATCAGCCCGAGGTTCACCGGGATGACAGACCAGTGGCGGGCCAGTTCATTAGCTATTGCTCCTACAACAATGATATCAATCTTGCCCGCGTAGCGCTGGCAGCTGAGTGACGCTAATGTCTGAGAAGCTGATTCTAGTCGTGAGACCGGCACAATCACGCTTACAGGAGGATGAGCTTCTATGCGTGTGCTATCCGATGCCGTGGGAGGACTAAGCGACCCATCAATACCTAATGCTTCTTGATAGACTCGGAGCGTGGCTTCAGCACTCGCCTCGATAGTGAATGTCTGTGCCTGCACTCGACCTAACCGAATCAAGCGCTCACTCAGTGTATTGTCGTTTAGCACTTGAGCAATCGCTTCGGCTAACGGTGGCGCACTTGAACAGTCGGCGCGGATCACCGCTTCGCCAGCGATTTCCATACTGGCGGCCTCGGGGCTGGCGACAACCGGCGTACCACAGGCCATCGCTTCCACAATCGGCAAGCCAAAACCCTCGTGTTTGGATGGAAACACAAGCACGCTGGCTCCTGCATACAGCGCCCCCAGTTCGTGATCGCTGACCCAGCCGGCCAGGTGGATCCGTTCGCGATAGGGTGATACTTCGATCTGCTGCACTACCTCCTTGCTGCCATAGCCTTCGCCACCAGTCAGCACCAAATGTAGATCGCCAAAACGCGGCGCCAGAAGTTCGAAAGCCTGCACGAGTCTTTCGACATTCTTGCGTGGCATGATACGCCCGGTGTGCAACAGGTAGCGTTCGCCATAACGCTGCTGTACTGCCTGAATCTCGTGGGCGGATACATCGGCAAAGTTCAGTGATCGACGCAGCGCGTTGTGAATAAGGCGAATGCGTTCCTTATCCACTGCCCAGTGAGAGATCAGTTCGTCGCGGGTCTGTTCGGAGATGGCTATGACGCGCTGGGCACGCCGCGCGCTCTCACGTAGCAGGTGCTGCCAGTAGAGCCGGGCGTAAAGTGATGACTGATCTGGCACCTTTAAAAACGCGAGGTCATGGACAGTAAGTACCAGGGGTCCGTGCCAGCCTATGGGAGCGGCAAAGGCGGGAACGTGCAGCACATCCGGTCGAAGCCGTTGCAACACGTCCGGTAGCAGGAGTTGATGTTTGATCATGATGCCACGCCACGAGCGCAGTTTCACCGGATGAATATGTATATTTGGTTTAGCTGCCAGCGCCTGATGTTCCTGCGGGCGCCCAGTAATGATAATGTATTCATTCGTCTGGTCGATCTTTGCTAACCCTTCTATCAGCGCATGCGCAGCAAAAAGCATACCCCCAGATTCTTTCTCAGCTATAAGCAAGTCAATGACAATCCGCATGATCCCTCCTATATTCGGATGCGCGGGAGCATAACCGTTGGATAATTCGCGATATCCTGGACACGCGGGAGCATAACCGTTGGCCGATCTGTGACATCTCGCGATGGCTTCGTAGCACCTTTGTTCGACAGGAAGCGCCGTAACATGCGAACGTCTTTCAGCGAGAGTGTACCGGTTGCGATGCAACCAAGTATGGTCAGCACCAGTACTACCGGCGCAGCAAGCAGTAGTGATGAGACTGGGGCAATCCTGGCCCCACTGTTCTCTAGCCAGTACAGGAATGCCAGTGCTGGCAGATTCCCTAAGAATACCCTCAAGATTACCCCCATTACTGATAGCAGGCGCACATGGTGCCTGAGCAATACGGTAAATAAGCATAAACCGATTAGTTCGCTTCCCAGCGCTGCCATACCTGCCCCCACGATTTGCCAGTGTGGGATTAAGGCCAGATTCGCCAGTATATTGACGCTAGCCGAGGTAATGGCCACATATGGGATCAGACGCTCCAGATTCGCGGCCATACAGGCACGCACGGCTAACTGGTTGAAGAAAGTCGCTGTCATGGCCCACATGAGCAGTTGCACGGCAATTGCCGCGGCGGCAAAATGCTCCCCACCCAACAACGCGACAATGGCATTCGCCTCGATACTTACAAAGATCGCCAGTGGAATGATGGCAAGCGCTAGTACGCGCGTCGACTCGCGATAAACTGTGGCAAATTGCTTACGTCCTTCTTCGAACTTCGCGCAGAGTAGAGGATACACCCCGGTCACGTATGCTATGGCGATAGATATGAGTGGATCGGTGATGCGCGATGCCAAAGCGTAAATACCCGCGCTTACCGGCCCTGCCAGGACCAACAGCAAGGGAAGATCGACCTGTCCGGCAATGAGTACCAGCACGTTGTAGCCCATGAGTGGGACGCTGCCCAGCAGATGTTCACGAGCACGAGCAAGGCTAAAGCGTATGCGTATACCAAAACGACGCCGGGCGATCATCACCAGGACGAAGAAAAAGGGTAGGTCGGAATAGACGAGAAGCACATAAGCCCACACGAGCGAGAGGTGCAGCAGGACGATAAGTCCCACCAGCGCAGCCGTCAACACGCGATTCGTCGTTTCAAGCAAGGAGAGGATGCCTACCCGTTGCTCGGCACGAAAGCCATGCGAGTAAATGATGCGCAAACCGTTAAACGAGAAGCTGAAAAGCAACGCTACACTCCCTAACAAGAATAAGGTTCGCTGTTCTGCATTTATTGGCAACAACATTGCCAGCAGGGCAGCCGCACCCACGCCCAGTATAGTAGACAGTAGCCGGGTGCCTACGGCGTAGCTGAGTGTCTTGCTCCATTCTGTATGTGCCTCGCGGCTCAACTGGCGGATGATCAGCGGGTCCATACCACTGCCGCTGAGCAGGGCGAGAACAGTAAAGAAGGGAAAGGTGAGGCTGTACATGCCAAACTGAGTGGGACCCAGATAACGTGTCAGTAGCGCCGTCACCGGGAAAATAATGGGGAGAGCGATGCCCCAGGATAGCAATTGGATAATAATGGTGCGACTGGTCTTTTGTGCGTTCGGTGCTTTATCGCTAATAGAGGCTACAGTGGGAGCGTGTACTATATCGTTGTGCGCAGGCTCGGCCTGCTGGCCGTGGAGACCATCTTTACGCTCGGAAGAGCTACTTACAGCCTGATAGGACGTGGCAATCGCCAAAGTCGCTGCCACGTTGCTTACAGGTATCTGCTTAGCAGACCTGGATGTATTCCAGCGAATGTGTTCAGCGTAGCCTAACGCTAGCCCTGCCAGCAGGAACAGGAAAGTCGCTGCCTCCACCTTATCTAGCGGCACATCGGCGAAACCGGTGACGATATTTGCTAGCAGTGCCAGTATTGTCGCAAGCAATATGATCTGCTGCCTGCGTTGAGCGATACGATAAGCTTTCCAGCAGGAGTAGGTAATACTGAGCAGCAGCAACACACCAACGATAAACCAGATAATACCGCTCTCCATGGCCCATTCCAGGTACTGGTTATGCACACTAATACCGCGCGAATTCAGCTCTGCAGCTTGACTGACGATGAGCTGTGCATAATAGAGATGGAACTGTTCAAGGCCAATGCCAATCCATGGGTGTGTAGCTATCAACTTGATCGCTTCTTGCCAGAGGAATAAACGATTAGAGATTGAAGAATCCGCGTGGGTAAAAAGCGGCAAAATCTTATTGAGAAAGACGGCCGCAGTTACACTTGCCAGTGCCGTGGCGCCCAGAAGCATCTTGAAGCGCCGCGTAAGGACTAGCGAGACAACTAGCATGACACCCACCGCGATGGCAGCGCTGCGCGTCCCCGAGCCGATAATTTCTAGTGCCGTTGCAATCGTCATCACTGCTCCAATCATGCGGTCGCGACGACGGGTACCGAGAATCCAGCAGGCCAGAGCAATGGCAAAAAGATTGACGAGGTACAATCCAAATGTGGCTGCCCCATCAAATGGGCCCCATAGTCGTCCTCCTGATAGGGCGGGGACCTGTGCACTACTGTTTTCCAGCAGGGATGGGAGGTGTATACCCAGAGCTTGCGCCAACCCAATGAGATAGAGCGGAATATTACTCAGCAGGGCGATGACCAGAAATGATGATGCATCTTTAACATACTTCACAAGGAATGTTCCGCAGAAGAAGGCAATGAAGATCAAGATCAGCCCATAGAGCCGTTTATCCGCTGCATAGGCGTTCGGATCTGTCGAGATATCTGGTACATGGATGAAAGAGATAGCGGCGATAGCCAGGAAGAATAGAGCAAGTAGATGGGGAAGGCGTAATCGCATATGAGAGCGCCGCATAACGACAGCAAGAAGACACAGAAACAACGCCGGTTCAACGAGGCGCATGGTATGACCTGGTAATGGCAGCAATAACGACGGCAGCCCTACCCCGGTGAAGACCAGGAGCAAGGCAAAGCGAGGCCGTAATAGAGCGAGGGCTGCGACTCCGAGTGCGACAATCAGCGCTACCGCGACAAACGGTGATGGGATTATTATGCACACCAAAATGACGAGTACAAATAGCAAACTGAAAAAGATATATAGTAAGGCCTTACGCCACGCAAGTGTTGACAGGTCAAATCGCTTTGAAGTCGTGGAAAGCTGATACCACTGTCCCGCCCTCTCTCTCAATAAACTGACGCGCATCTCTTGGTTCATCTCTACCTAAGACTCCACCTCTTAAAAAATCTAATTCTTATTCTTAAATAGCCTTGTCTCGCTTTGACTGAGTAGAGGCGATGAGATGGACGGGCTTGCAATATCGTTTTTTTCTCCCTCTGGGGTAGGTCCTGACCGCCCAACCCGGCTATCTCGATGGCTATCCATTGCTTGCAGGGCCGATGGAGGCGTGTCACGGGACAAAGTCCGCCAGGTCAACAGGTCGGATTCGCGAAGGTCCCTCGAAGATGAATTGTTAGATAGCAGGTTCTGCGGATTGTTTTCGATGTAGAAGTAAGGTCGATGCCTGGCTGCCTGGCGATTTACGATCACTCCGTATACAGGAGAACAAAGTCGCTGAAACATCGCTCCTGCTTTGTTCAGCTTTTCGCCTTGCTCTTTGCCTGCCCGAACAACTATTATGGTGCAATCGGTGAGGGATACCATGATCACTGGATCTGCACCTTCCTTCAGCGTAGAGGTATCGAAGATGACGTAATCCACGACGCCTCCTTTCGTGCCACCGCGACCATCCTGATTTCGTCCCAACAGCCACTGTATTAGTATCCGCAGTTCCGGTGAGCGCAGCACCGCCCCAGCATGAACTGCTGTGGGACCGGTTGGAAGCAGCCAGAGGTTGGGTATATTCGTGGACCACTGATCGAGCCATGACTGCACTACCCCCTCATGAAAGCGGTAGACATCGGTAAGAGTATTCAACAATCCCTTTGTGTTAGAGCATTGAAAGATTTCATGCAGCGAAGATCGACGCAGATTCGCGTCAACCAGCAGCACTCGCTTGCCCAATTGGGCAAGCGAGATGGCCAGGTTGGCGGCAGCAGTAGTGGTACCAGCCCCCGGCTGCAGAGCAGTGACCAGGATCGCGCACCCATCCTTGTTCTGTATATTGAGACTCAAAGCGATGATCATGAATGCCTGTTCCACAGCTCCATCATTCACCTTTGATTGCCCCGGTTGGTCGAGTGAGATCAACGGCCGTTTACTAAGTGGCACGCTTCCCAACGGCTCCAACATAGTCAGCTGGGCAACGTCTTCTGGAGTTTTGATGGAGGTATCTACCCAATCGAGTAACAGCACGAATACGATCATGAGCAGCAGGCCCATTGCCGCTGCAATTACCGTATTGAGCTCAGTGCGTGGAGTGACCGGTGCTGCCGGAGGTATCGCCCTCTGGACCTGGTTGAGAAGATGATTCACCTGGAGTTCCTGCAGTTGAACCTGCTGGTAGTTCAACAGTAAAGTATCATAGTTCGTCTGGGCGTCGTTGAGAACGCTCACCTGGTGCGCTATGGTAGTAGATGAAGCCTGAGATTTCTCTAGCGAAGAGAGCTGCGCCTGGGCAGTTGATACATTGTTCTTCGCCGCAGTCAAGAATTGGGTGAGCTGGTTCGCGCGGCTTTGAAGGATTATGGTCACGTTTGTCTCCTGGATTTGTATGAAGACCTGACCCACCTTGTTGGCAATGTCCGCGGCGAGTTGAGGATTGTCTGCTTGCGCCTGGATCTGGATAATGTTCGTATTAGCTAGTGGTGAGGCACTTACTGCCTCCTTGAGCTGGCTAACACTCATTTCTGGCAGTTTGTTATTAACTACTTGCAGGACAACAGTATTGGTGACGAGCAAAGAGTAGTTCAACGCCTGTGCCTGGCTGCTGAACACAGTACTACTATCACCGACCGGGTTTACCTGGATCAACGTGGTGGCCTGGTAGACCGGCGTTATCAGCTTGCTAATCGCATACGTCGCACCGGCGATGATGCTTGTCGCCAGAAGAATGAGCCATAACGAGCGCCAGATTATCCAGGTATAGTGTCGTAGTTGCATATCGATACCATCCTTAACAGGCTCCGATGCCGTTTATTACGGCCGGGAGGGTTCTCAATAAAATCTCCACGTCCAACCAGAATGATCGATCTAACACATAGGTGCAATCGAGAATACAACGCTGTTCATAGTCGGTCATTGAGCGACCACTCACCTGCCAGAGGCCGGTCAATCCAGGTTTTACCATCTGCCGGAGTTCGATGAGATCTTTAAAGGCTTCAATTTCTGAGAATTGAATGGCTCGGGGCCCAACAAGGCTCATCTCCCCACGTAGTACATTCAGCACTTGTGGCAGCTCATCAAGGCTGGTCCGGCGCAAAAAGCCCCCGATCCGTGTAATACGTGGGTCGTCTTTCAGCTTGCCGCCTTTACGCCATGCTTCCAGCAGCTCAGGATATCGTGCCATGTAACCATCAGCATCTACAATCATGGTGCGGAACTTATAGGTTACGAATGGCTGCCCATATTGACCAACGCGTGTCTGCTTATAAAAAATGTGGCCGCGATCCTCCCAGCAAATCAACATTGCGAGGATGGGGAACAGCAATGCCAGCACTACAAGCCCTACCAATGCACCACAAATATCTAGTACATGTTTTGCAACAGAGTAGGCCGACGATATCCGGGATTCTTCAAGGAGCCGATTATAAAGAGAAGGGCTATCTAATGCTTGCCCTAAAAAGGAGGTGGTTGTTACAGTATCAAGCGCCAGTTCGCTACCGGGACCTTCGCTGCCCATAAGACCTATCTCCTTTGTATCAAACGTTGTTCACGAAAGATCACGAATGGCGGCTGGCAAATACTGCTTTAACTGTTCACTCTATGAGTAGTAGGAATAATTGCATTGCCTGAGTTTATCGCATGGGTGTAGACTGCAGTGAGTTGCCCCAAGATGTGCGCCCACCTGTGGTATGTAGCAATATAGATCGGCCCACGCTCGGAAAGCTTATTCCACAATACCTGATCCTCCAGCAGGCGCAGCACTGCGGCGGTAAATGCTTTGGGGCTATCTGCGACCAGTAAATCTTGCTCAGCTACCACCTGCAAACCTCCAACAGCATGCGAACTAGCCACCACCGGAGTACCTAGCGCCATTGCTTCAAGCACTTTGTTTTGTATTCCCACCGCGTAAGGTAGAGGACTCACCGCAATCTGAGCCTGCACGATATAGGGCCGTAGGTCAGATACATAGCCAGTGACCTCAATACGTGGGTCTTCTGCTAAGCGGCGAACTCTAGCCGGCGGATCGCTCCCCGCGATGGTCAGCCGCACATCTGGCCGTTGTTCCCAGATACGAGGCATAATACGCTCTACCAGGGTGATGACACCAGCTATGTTCGCGTGAAAACTCATTTTGCCAGTGAAGATCAGTGTCGCTGGTCTTCTCGGTCCAGTGTAAGGTCGGAAATAGTGCTGATCAACACCGTGAGGGAGTACAGTAATTTCCGCAAGCGCTCCGGAGGGGGCTTCATCAGTACCATCGTCTCTGGCTAAATCGAGCAGGGCTTGACGGTCACGCTCGGATGTCACCAGGACATGACGAAAGCGTTGAAGTTGCAAGCGTTCGTAGGCGCGGACGCGCCATGCTTCTCTCTGTCCAATGATCCGCATCATACTCGTAGCCCCAAAATTTGCCCCCTGTTCATATAGTTGACTGATGCAGTCGACTGCATCCCAGACCACAGGTATGGGCACAAAGCCAGGCAAAGTCCCCAGGGCACGCACGGATTCTACATGGAGTAGGTCGAAATGTCCGGACTTGAGCTGCTCGTTGATCGCGGCACGTAGAGAAGGAGCAGCGTCAAAGGCCACCTGAAGAGGCAACTGCGTACCTAGAGCACATAAGCTACGAAGGAACTTCCGAATACGATTTTCTCGTATAGTTGTGATGGCAATGCCTTCACACTGTAGATCCCGCGTATCTGCTATATCCCTTTCACCTGCGCATAAGGCGAGTACTGTTACCTCATGCTGCCTGGATAGGTGGGTTACAAAGCCATAGGAACGAACTCGGATACGCGATATAGGATAGGGTGTGACAAATAATACCCGCACGAGCCGCTCTCCAATCGACCACTCCCAAACTTATGGCCGTTTTGAAATAAATCGGAAAAATCCCCCACTCCTAGAACGATTTAAATGCTGTAATATAACGTAACAAATACCCCCGCCTCTAGGACAAACTGAATCTGTAATACATTGACAAGGAGGACCCTCTGTCAAGACAAAAGAAGCGAGGAGAATATGAGCTAATTTTCGGGATCCATTATAATATCACTTCCAAAACCTTCGTGTTGGGATAATAAATCATTACAAAAGCATATACCTCTCCCATCGGATTGGGGGTAAAGAATAGGTTAAGAAGGAGTTAAATTTGTTCCTTTTTGCTTCTAGTTCCTTAACCGATCCCTGGTTTCCCATGCCAGCCTGCCGTTCAGAGCGTAAGGCATGTTGGCAAATTGTGCATATACTCCAAACTCTAAGCGGCTATTGCTTGACATAGTCATGAAGCCCGACTAAAATGACATGAAGGAAACTTGCTGACCGTCGGAGGTGAACCAATTGGATCATGACGCTAACCACCTCACCTCATTGACTAAAAACCGTGAATAATAGCGTATGTACTATTAAAAAGGGGTGTTTTGCAGAAAAAAGTTTTTCGACTCCACGCGGAAAACGCAAAAGCCCGCCCCTCACTTGAGTCCCATGGAACGCGTTGTAGTCACTATTTATCTGGTTTTCTTGATACCTGCGAGGATGTTTAGAGATGACGCATCGAATAGGAGAACAGCTTGGAAGATATCGCCTTGTGCGCCTGCTAGGCCAGGGTAGTTTCGCCGATGTCTACCTCGGCGAGCATCTTTATCTCAAGACTCAAGCTGCTGTTAAGGTGCTGCGTACGCATCTAACAGACGCAGACGCTGCGGGTTTTCTCACCGAGGCGCAGACCATCGCCCGCCTGGTACATCCTCATATCATCCGCATCTTTGATTATGACGTACAAGAAGGCACGCCCTACCTTGTCATGGACTATGCTCCCAACGGAAGCCTGCGCCAGCGCCACCCAAGACACAATCCAATTCCACTAAATTTGGTTGTATACTACGTCAAACAGATCGCTGATGCCTTACAGTATGCCCATGAGCAACGGCTGATCCACCGGGACGTTAAGCCAGAGAATGTGTTGCTTGGCCGACGTAACGAAATCTTATTAAGCGACTTCGGTATCGTCCAACAGGCCCAAACGACAGGCCTTGAGGTCACACAGAAAATAGTTGGTACGATGGCCTACATGGCTCCGGAACAACTACAGGGTAAGCCGCGCATTGCCAGTGATCAATATGCCTTAGGTATCATGACCTATGAATGGCTCGCCGGAGAGCGTCCTTTTGAAGGCGGTTTGAGCGAGATGGCCAGCCAGCACCTATTTACTCCCCCTCCACCTATGCATGAGAAGGACCCTAGCATTGCGCCTGCGGTAGAAAAAGTGGTGATGACAACGCTCGCCAAAGACGCGCAGCAGCGTTTTGCCAGCGTAGGGGCCTTTGCCAACGCACTGGAACAGGCCAGCGGATCAGCATCGCCTCCCCCGCGCTCAAATGCAGTCATTCTAGAGCCCCCCACTCTGCTGCTCCAGCCAGCCGTACCAGATGCGCTCCCGGTAACTGAAACCGCATCTGCTCGCAAGCCTCTCCCTACCCCCGTGATCCCCATTTCTATTTCCTCTCTACCTACACCACCAGACGCAACTCCACCTCCCTTTCCAGCTCAACTAGATACCTCCGCTCCTGCCTACTCGGCAATCCGACCCGGACATCGCTATTCTCGGCGCACAGTCCTGATAGGACTGGTAGGGCTGGCAGGGCTGACAGCAGCGGGTACAGCAGGACTGGCGCTTTCTCGTGGAGGTCTATTTCTGTTTCAAGGACCAAAAGTATCCACTCCCAGCCCTCCATCTCTTGGGACCACACTCTACACCTACCGCGGCCATTCTAACCTTGTAAATATGGTGGTATGGTCTCCCGATGGCACGCGCATCGCCTCCAGCTCGTTGGATGGCACCGTTCAGGTCTGGGACGCAGCAAATGGCAGGCAGGTTTACACCTATCGCGGTCACTCCTCAGGGGTAACGGGAGCAGTATGGTCCCCTGATGGCAAGCATATCGCCTCCAGCTCGTTGGATGGCACTGTTCAGGTCTGGGACGCAGCAAATGGCAGGCAGGTTTACACCTATCGCGGTCACTCCTCAGGGGTAACGGGAGCAGCATGGTCCCCCGATGGCAAACGCATCGCCTCCAGCTCGTTGGACGGCACTGTTCAGGTCTGGAACGCAGCAGATGGTGGACACGTCTTCGTCTATCGCGGGCACACGTATCAAAGGCATGCTTATGGCGTGACGGCGGTGGCGTGGTCCCACGATGGCACGCGTATCGCCTCAGGCAGCCAGGACAAGACGGTACAGGTCTGGGACGTAGCAAATGGCGGACACGTCTTCGTCTATCGCGGGCATTCCAGGGGGGTGACGGCGGTGGCGTGGTCCCCCGATGGCACGCGTATCGCCTCGGGCAGCGTCGATTTGACGGTACAGGTCTGGGACGCAGCAGATGGCGGACACGTCTATACTTATGCCAGGCATGCTAGCAGCTTGACGGCGGTGGCGTGGTCCCCCGATGGCAAGCGCATCGCCTCGGGCAGTTACGATTGGACGGTACAGGTCTGGAACGCAGCAGATGGCGGACACGTCTTCGTCTATCGCAGGCATTCCAGGGGGGTGACGGCGGTGGCGTGGTCCCCCGATGGCAAGCGCATCGCCTCGGGCAGCAAGGATACGACCGTGCAGATCTGGGTAGCTTCGTGACAATCCTGCAGGCAGTTCCTTAGAAAGGATATTGTTGCTGGCCGGATGGCAGGCTGGAGTTGACTTTGAAAAAATGCCTTACTAATTGTCCCGCCCCCTGGGCGTGAGGGTCATAGTTGGGAAACAGAGCATTGCATAGATACACTGGCTGGTCAAAAGCAGTTGGATTGTCATAATTCCAGCCCCGAATGAGTAGTCCAGGGAAGAGTGCCCAGGCGATAAGCCCCATATGGCGCTCCTTAATATAGTTTAAAAACAGCGGAACAACTGCAGGGGCCTGAGGAAAGCATTCAAGATTGGTCGCAGATTGATACTCACTCCATTCATCTACAACAACTGGACTACTAATCACCCGGGCGGCGTTGCCAAACCAGAAGTCCCATTGTCCTGGCGTGGCATGCTGAGTTGCATTAAAATAGGGGTGGACAGCGTAGACAATATTGCTACCGCTAAGTAAATGGCTCGGTAATCCTTTGATATCTTCGGCCGTGGCCAGCCCATCCACAAATAGAAGGTTTGACGCATGATTGCCCCGGATGGAATCTACCAATTGTTGCATGCCCACGTATGTCGTGTTATTCACGGTTCCGCCACCTCGCCAGAGCATCCAGGCAGCAGCATCATCAATTCCGGTCGGACTCAGGGGTTCGTTGAATACATCGAAGAAGACTCTAGGGTTTTGCCGGTAGTGCCTGGACATAAAATCCCAGAAATGTGCGGTATCCCGGGTGGGCAGGTATTGCTTCGTCGTGTCCTCATACTGCAAGACGAGAAGCAAATTCATGTTCTCCTCGTTAGCCCATGCTACTTCCTGATCAATCTTTGCTAAATATGCTTTATCATATGGGTACGCAGCGAAGAGATCTTGCGAAGCCACCAGGAGACTGACAGTATTCGCATACCACAGGTTCCGCGCAGCTACCATTTGATCTCTGGTGAGATGCGCTATTCCGAGATTATGCCGCCAGTTGGGGACAGACAACCCCACTACCAGGACGCCATAGGGAATGAAGACCTTTCCATGATTGTCAAGTATTTCTTTTCCTTGCACATGATATGTGATCTTAGGAAGCATTTCGTTGTTTCCATGCCTATATTTCAATGGAACATAGACAAATACTATTATTGGAAACGCCAGAGCAGCGATCAACACTAAGGCTGCTAGCAATATCAACAATTTGTTTTTGATAATCTCCTCCTCGCGATAGGGACGAAATGAATATTCTCGGTAGCCACAATCGTCGTATCATCATTCTAGCAAGTGCGCGAGCTTGTGCGCCACAGTTGCTTGGACTTTTTCACGCTCTGCCGCCACGGAATCCTGGGGTATGAAGATATCCTCTACCACTTGCCCATCGAGATTGTCTGGCAGCGGTAGTTTCATTGCGCGAAGGACTGTAGGCACTACATCATAGATTTCCGCTGACAATCCCTTCGCACCGGCCTTGATATTTGGTCCACAGGCATAAAGCACACCGTCTTTTTGATGCGTGCCAAATAGCCGTTTTTCACGATCCCAGAGCCATGGTCGTCCCAGCACCGGTGTAAAGGAATAACCCTCCGTAGGTAACAGCAAGAGGTGTTCTTCCCGTGGCTGGAATGGCCCCTGACCGAAGACCTCTGTCCCGTAAATCGCCTCAACGAGCTTGTGCTCAGTGGTCGGATCGGTTAGCTCCAGCAACTCTCCACGCAGGTCCGCCATCTCCTGGGCCGACAGAGCCCGAGTGATACATAGGTCGGCGAAGCCACCGGAGGAGGACGACCACGAAGCGACGCTCACCCCCGCTGCTATTTGTTCCTGCCTCGTCAGATATGGGCTTGTTTTGATCAGAGATTGTCCCTTTGAATGGGTAAGGCGTAGCCTGATAGCACGTCCATACTCCAGTAAACCCAGTTGGTTCAGCATGCCCTTCCCCAGCGAATTTACAAGAGCAGTATGACGTTTCACTTGCCTATTGCTATACAACCAGTTGTGTCGGAAGAGATATTCGTTGATGGCAAATTTAACCCCAGCTCCCTGGAAACCGTGGTCAGAGACGACAAAAAGCGCCCCTGCTGGGCCAAGCGCTACACGAGCCTGCCCCAGAGCTTCATCAAGCAGTTGATAGTAGCGCAAGACCTGGGGTTCCATTGCCTGGATTTCTTCCCACAACAAGTGCTGGAGATAGTCTGCCGCGCAGAAAGTGATGAATGCAAAGTCCCAGTCTTTCTCGTTCAGGAGATAGCGCATTAACGCCATGCGCTGCTCAATGAGTTGTACGGCCGCCTGTGCAGGACTCAGCTTGCCCTGGATCACTGAGGTGGCATCAATGTCCACCCGGTAGCCTGGCACACGTGCCAGTAGCTCCTCGCGGAACTCGCTGGGATAGGTGAAGTTACCACGCTCGCTTGGCCCTTGTATGCCGCTGACAACGAACCCATTCACCGGGTCAGGTGGATATGTAAGAGGGACGTTTACCACAATAACCCGTTTTCCGTACTCGCTGAGCAGATTCCAGATTGCCTTACCGTCCTTGCGTCGTGTAACCAGGCGATCACCGCCATGCTCATTATATTCCCAGAAGTCATAGATGCCGTGTTTGGCGGGTTTGAGGCCGGTAACCAGCGACATCCAGGCAGGAGGGGTGAGCGGCGGATACTTTGACTCTAGTATAGCCTCCACGCCATCGCTGGCCAGTGCCTGGAAATTCGGCAGGTGCCCCGCCTGCATCATAGGGTGTAGGATGCGGAAGGAGAGGCCATCAACCCCAAAGATAAGTGTGCGCATAGTTCATTCCTTATATCAACATGTTCAATAAAATACCTGTCATGTCAATTTTAGTCGGGCTTCATGAGCCTGTCAAGCAATAGCCGCTGCTAGGTCGGCGTATATGCACCATCTGTCACCGTGCCTTGCTCTCGGAACGGCAGGACGGCATGGTAAACCAGGGATCGGTTAAGGAACCGGATGCCAATCGGAACAAATTTAACTCCTTCTAAACCTATTCTTACATCAATCGAAGTGTTTCTGTGTTAAACTCACTATATATCGGGTATTACACAGACGATGAGATCATGGTTCCTATGCCAGAAGCTCGGAAGTTGGCGTAGTAAACAGGAGCAAAAACACATCATGGAAGTGCATAAATGTATGATCGTACTGTGGATAAGTGGGTTGACATGGGATTTATTAGACCAGGTGCCCGGTGTAGCTCTGCTGCGAGCACAGGGTGCTGCGGTAATAAATCTGGAGCCATTGCCGATTACTGGCCAGAAGCCCCAGGCATGGCAGATGATCAGCGGTCGAAATCCCGGCGGCACCGGATATTTTGATAGCTGGATGCCGCAGCAATACACAATGCAGCCCGTTGCTGAGCCTACGGTACCGATGCTGCACGAGGTTATTGCAGCAGCAGATCGCATGGCTACATATGTAAACCTGGCACTGGCTGATGTGCCGCTCTATTTAAGCGGGTTGGAGGCACGCGTTGATTGCCTGGTCGTTCGCACGGTAGCTGGCAGTGATATGGTGATGTTAGATCAGGCCATCACAGCGGCACAAGCCCGGGTCGGTACTGGTGGAACCTTCTTGCTGCTTTCAGACCATCACGAGACAGCAGTAAAGCGTTATGTGAACCTTAACAATGGGTTACGCTCCCTGGACGTTCTGGAGGTTTCCGAGCAGAAAATCATGCGTTGGGAGGAGACGCTCGCTTACCATATCGGCCATGGGCAACTCTGGATCAATCTCCAGGGCCGCGAACCCCTGGGTATTGTTGCGTATCACGAATATGATCAGACGTGCCAGGCTCTTGTTACCTCGTTGCCAAGGAAGCTGCTGGATCCGGAAAGCGGTGTACCAGTGATCGAACGAGTTTATCGCCGCAATGAACTTTACCACGGAGATTATCTCTTCCGGGCGCCGGACCTGGTTGCGGTATTGCGACCGGGGTATGCTCCGTCACCCAACAGTGTGCTACTCGGCTTTGATGATGATGTAGTCGGACCGGCACCGGTTGATACACGTACCACAGCCGGCTTGCATCCTGCTACGGTCGCCGGACTAGCGATTGCTGTGGGTATTCCTTTTGCCGCTGGCCAGGTCATCGCCCAGGCTCCATTGACGAGTATTGCTCCGACAATTTTACACGCACTGGGCCTGCCGATTCCCATGGACATCGAGGCCGAGGTGATAACCGATCTCTTTGTGCCAGCATTTATGCAGCAGTTTCCAATTCAGCGGGCCGAACAGCGCTCTGGCCTATCCCAGGAGGATGAAGAGGAGATCATAACACGACTGAGAGGCCTTGGATATGTAGAGTAGGAGCGAATGTTCCTACACTGCCACAGCAAGGTTGGTTGTACATTGAACGCTTGGTGTGACAAAGAAGGGTTTTAGCCCGAGGCACTCTACGGGACTTCAGTCCCAGGAGTGAGGCGTGCTTGGCTTTAGCCCTTGCAGGTAGCCACTTGCTATATGTACCACTTTAGTGTACAATTGGTACATGAAGAAACAACGTACGAACATGTATCTCGATGAGGAAGACCGCCGCATTATCGCCTTCCTCAAAGAGCGATATGGATTAGAGAGCGATGCCAGCGTCATGCGGATGGCCTTGCGCAAAGTAG
>WNFD01001961.1_pt1 | contig 21322 bp, 25 predicted proteins | sample 5400491 | NCBI WGS metagenome assembly WNFD01 (sample SAMN13153343, study PRJNA577476) | soil metagenome | isolation source: 120 cm saprolite under Douglas fir tree site 2 hole 2 replicate 2 | place: USA:California | collected 2015-04-18
CTCATGCCTCCCATTCGAGGCCCAGCCGCCACCGGATTGCTCTTGCATAACTTCGTAAGGACCAATCCGGCCCGCGGGCAGGTCCGAATGGCGCCCGTGATCAACAGATCGAGCCAGTCCACAGTGCGCCGCCTGCTGGCAGGGGCACTGGCCGGCGTGCTGACTGCCGCCGTGGCGCTGGGCGTGGCCGAGCTCGCGGCCGCGATCACCGGCCCGCAGGGCGCTCCTGTCATCGCGGTCGGAGAGACCGCGATCAACCTGACGCCCATCCCGGTCAAGGAGTTCGCGATCGCGCACTTCGGGTCGCACGACAAAGAAGCACTGATCACCGGAATCCTGGTGCTGCTGATCGCGTTCGCCGCGCTGATCGGCGTGCTGGCGGTCCGCCGGATCTCCTATGGGCTGCCCGGGCTCGCGGCGTTCGCCGGCCGCGGCGCCGGCCGCCGCCGGCTCCGGGGCCGCCGCCGCCATGGACTTCGGGCCGGCCTGCTCGTCGGTACCGAAGTCCGGCGCGGGCAGCTTCAGCGGGATGGCCACCGCGCCGGTGGCCACCGCCGCCTCGGCCAACCCGGCGCTGTCCACCCTGGTCACGGCGGTGAAGAAGGCCGGGCTGGCTTCGGCGATGGCGATCAAGACGCTGGAGGGCGGCATGGTCAGCCCGGCCATGACGAGCGGGAGCTACACGGTGAACAGCGCGCACGTGGTGTGCGGCAACGTGCAGACGGCGAACGCGACCGTCTACATCATCGACACCGTGCTGATGCCTTAGGGGGGCGTGAAACCGCGGTCCGTTCGGGACAAAGATTTTTATTCCGAACGGACCGCGGCTTGGTCAGGACAGCTCCACGATCGGGCCCGGGTAGCCGAGGCGCTTGCTAGGTGCCAGCTTCCACGGCGTCTGGATATGGGCCGGGTCGAGGCTGGCCAGTTCGGGGACGTAGCGGCGCACGTACTGGCCGGACTTGTCGAACCGCTGGGCCTGGCGCAGCGGGTTCATGACCCGGTTGGGGCGGGTGTTGTTGCCGGTGCCGGCCACCCACTGCCAGTTGCCCGCGTTGCAGGCCACGTCGCCGTCCGCGAGCAGGGCGCCGAAGTGCTGGTACCCGTACCGCCAGTCGATGCCGAGGTTGCGGGTGAGGAACGAGGACGTGATCATCCGGGCCCGGTTGTGCATGAAGCCTTCGGCGGCCAGCTGCCGTAGCCCTGCGTCCACGATCGGGATCCCGGTGCGGCCCGCGCGCCACGCGTCCAGCGCGTCCTGGTCCTCGTGCCAGGCCGCGCCGGGCCGGTAGTTCTTCCTGGCGATATCCGGGAACGCGGCGGTCACCTGGTAGAAGAAGTCGCGCCAGGCCAGCTGCCGGCAGTATTCCTCACCGCCCGGGCGGTCCAGCACGCCGATCGCCACCTCGAGCGGCGACAGGCAGCCGAACCGCAGGTACGCGCTGAGCCTGGAGGTCGCATCGCCGGCTAGGTCGTCGTGGTGGTCGCCGTAGCCGGCCAGCTGGCCCTGGCGCCAGCTGGCGAACCGCCGCCGGGCGGCCTGCTCGCCGCCCGCGGCCAGACCCGGAGAGGCGCCGTGGCCGGCCGTCGGGATGCGGCCGGGGTGCCGCACGGCCGACAGCGTGATGACCTCGGGCACCGGGCAGGGCTTTCGCCAGCTGGCGGCGCGCCAGGCCCGCCAGTACGGGGTGAAGACCCGGTAGTGGCCGCCGGCCGCCGGCTTCAGGTCCGCGGCCGGCACGACCGTCAGGCCGGGGGTGACGGTGAGGTCCAGCCGGTGCGTGGCGCATTCGCGTTCGAGGTTATGGCGGCGCGCGGTGGCGTAATGGGACACGTCGTCGGCGATGAAGACCGCCTCGGCGCGGGTCTGGCCGGCCAGCGTGATCACCTCCGCGGCCGGATCGCCGTCCCTGATCACCAGGTCGCCGCCGCGCTCGCGCAGGCCCGCCCGCAGGTCCGCGAGGGATTCGGCCAGGAAGCGGGCCCGGTTCGGCGGCGCGGCGATGGCCGGGTCGACCACGAACAGGGGCACCACCTGGCGGGCGCGGGCGCACGCCAGGTGCAGCGCCGGATTGTCGTGCAGCCGCAGATCCCGGGTGAAGACCACGATCGCGGTGTCCATCTGCCTCCTCGCCTCGGCCACGCTCCGCTAACAAGGGTAACGGCGCGAAACCGGTCGCGCGGCGGGGCCGCGGACCTCGGTGGCCTTGCACGGAGAGGCCGTGAGACTCTTCTACCGGATCGGGCTTGGAGGTGATCGATGCCGGACGTGTTCCCGTCCCGGGAGGGGGTGGCGCCGTCCCGGCCTGCGCCCGGTGGACCTGCTCGTGTTCGCCGCGCTGCTGGCCCTGCTGTTCGGGCTGCTGCGGCTCGCCCCGGCGCTGAACGCGCCGTGCTGATGGACGAGCCCTTCTCGAGCGACGGGACCTTGCGCGAAGGATTTTTCCTCGACCTGCTGCGCCGCGGCTTCTCCGCGGACGAGGCGCGCCGCCAGCTCGACATCGCCATCGACTGGGGACGCTACGGCGAGCTGTTCGAGTACGACGCTGAAAGCGGCCAGCTGGTCCTGGATCCCGGCAAGGTCGGGACATGACGGAGGCACTCTGGGGCCACCCCCGGGTGGGCGTGTCGAGCTGCCTGCTCGGCGAGGAGGTCCGGTTCAACGGCGGGCACAAGCGCTGCCGGTTCCTCACCGACGAGCTCGACCCGTACGTCGACTGGGTGCCCTACTGCCCGGAGATGGAGATCGGGCTCGGCACCCCGCGCGAGCCGATCCGGCTGACCGCCGACGGCCGCCTGGTCAACCGCGGCGGCACTGCGGACCACACGGCGGCCATGGCGGCCCTCCCGCTGCCCGCGGACCTGGACGGCTACGTGTTCAAGGCCAAGTCGCCGAGCTGCGGCATCGGTGCCATCCCGCGGTACCGCGACGACGGGCAGCCCGCCGAGCACGCCGGCCGCGGCCTGTACGCCGACCGGGTGCTGGCGCGGTTCCCGCTGCTGGCGGCCGAGGACGAGGGCCACCTGAACGACACGGGGCTGCGGGAGGCGTTCACCGAGCGGATCTTCGCCGCCGCCCGGCTGCGCTCGCTGTTGTCCGGGCCGTGGTCGGCCCGGGACCTGGTCGGGTTCCATGCCCGGCACAAGCTGCAGCTGCTGGCGCACGATCCGGCGCGCTACCGGTCGGCGGGCCGGATGGTGGCCGCGGCCGGCTCGGCTGGGGCCGGCTCGGCGTACCGGGACCTGTTCCTGGCCGCGATGGCGGTACGGGCCACCCGCGGCCGCAACGCCAACGCGCTGCTGCACGCCTACAGCCGGGTTGGCCGGGAGCTCGACCAGCCGCGGCGCGATGACCTGCTGGCCCGGATCGACGCCTACCGGCGCGGCCAGGAGCCGCTCAGCGTCCCGGTCGCGCTGCTCGCCCACCACGCCGGGGCCCTGCCCTGGCTGGCGGAGCAGACATACCTGCGGCCGTTTCCCGCGGAGCTCCGGCTACGGCACTCGGTCTGAATCATCGGCCTCGCTTCGGCGGCAGCGGGAAGAAGCCGCTGGTCCGCGCGACGTAGTCGGCGTACTGAGGCCGGCCGGCCATCCGCTGTTCGGTGAGCCGCTGACCCGACCCGCGGGTCAGCAGGAAGGTCATCAGCAGCGGCCCGAGAATGGTCAGCAGTTCCGCCCAAGAGCCCAGGCTGATCAGGAACAGGCCCCACCACATGCAGAAGTCGCCGAAGTAGTTCGGATGCCTGGTGTAGCGCCACAGGCCGCGGTCCATGATCTGGCCCTTATGGGCCGGGTCGGCCTTGAACCGGGCCAGCTGCCAGTCGCCGACGGACTCGAAGACGAAACCGCCCAGCCAGACCACGGCGCCGATGATCGTGAGCGGGCCCGCCGGGGCCCGTTCCAGCAGGCCGGCCTGGACCGGGAGGCAGGCCACCCACAAGATCAAGGCCTGGAGCAGGTAGATGGTCCGCAGCGCGTAGACGTTCTTGTCCCCCTTGGCGCGGCTCAGCAGGTCGTGGTAGCGGGGGTCCTCGCCCTTACCGCGGTTGCGCCAGCTGACGTAGGCGGCTAGGCGCACGCCCCACAGGACCGAGGCGGCCAGCAGCGTATAGCGGCGGACGGGCTGGCCGTGGCCGGCCGAGCTGAGCAGGCCGACCACGGCGGCCAGGGCCAGGCCGATGCCCCAGGCGGTGTCCACCACGCTGTGCTTGCCGGCCTTTATCGCGATGGCGAACGTGACGGCCATCATCACGAGCAGCGCGCCGGCCGTGCTGAGCAGCGTGACGGCGAACGGGCCGACGGGCAGGCCGCTCACCGGGTGCTCCGGGCTGGGGCGCTCCGGGCTGGGGCGCTCCGGGCTGGGGCGCTCCGGGCTGGGGCGCTCCGGGCTGGGTCGCTGCGGACGGCGAGGATCTGGTCGACGCCCATCCGGCCCTCCTCGAAGGCCAGCGCGCCGCCGGCCAGGTACAGCCGCCAGACGCGCACCTGCTCCTCGCTGAGGATTTCTTTGATGGCCGGCAGGTTCTGCTCGAAGTTATCGAGCCAGGCCTGGATGGTGCGCATGTAGTGGTTTCGCATCGCCTCGACCCCGATGACCTCGAACCCGGCGTTCTCGATCAGCCGGACGGTCTCTCCCACCGGGCGCATGTCCATGTCCGGAGCGACGTAGGACTCGATGAACGTGCCGCCGCCGGGCGCGCGGCGTCCCGGAACATCTGCTGGATCAGCAGCCGACCGCCTGGCCGCAGCCGTCCGTACAACGCCTCGCAGAACCGCGGGTACTGCGCGGCGCCGACGTGCTCGCCCATCTCCACGGACGCGATCGCGTCGTAGCGTTCGTCCACCGGGTCCCGGTAGTCCTGGATCCTCACCACGGCCCGGTCGCCGAGGCCCAGGCCGCGGGCCCGCTCCCGGACGTAGCCGCCCTGCTCGGTCCACGCGGCCGGGGTCAGCGTGATTCCGCGGGTCGGCGCGCCTTTCTGGCTGATCGCCCCCCAGACCCGGCGCAGGCCGTCGGTGAGGTCGCCCTCGACGTCCAGGTCGCCGCTGATGTAGGCGCGGGCCAGGCCGAGCTCGCCCGGGCACCACAGGATCCGGCGCAGCGCCCGCGGCGTCCGCGCTACCAGGACCGGGGGTCCTTCGGGTCCGGCTTCGCTGCCGTCCCAGGCGCGCAGCCCGACCGGCAGGTCGAGGCCGGCGTGGGCCTTGAGCAGTTCGGCGATGACCCCGGCGGCGCCTTCCGGGCTGCTCATGTGCGCGCCAGGGTGAGCTGGCTGACGCCGATGTACCCGGCCCGGAAGCCGGCTTCGGAGTAGCACAGGTAGAAGTTCCACATCCGGTAGAAGACCTCGTCGAAGCCGAGCCGGGCGGCCTCGTCGGACCGGGCGCCGAACCGCTCCCGCCAGATCTTCAGCGTTTCCGCGTAGTGCGCGCCGAAGTCGTCACGTCCGGTGATCCGCAGCCGGGTGGCCCTGGTGAGGCTGTTCTCGATCGCGGTGATGGACGGGAGCAGGCCGCCTGGGAAGATGTACTTGTGGATCCAGGTGTAGGTGCGGCGGGTGGCCATCATCCGGTCGTGCGGCATGGTGATGGTCTGCAGGCCGATCCGCCCGCCGGGCGCCAGGTGCCGGTCGAGGGCCGCGAAGTAGACGTCCCAGTAGCGTTCGCCGACCGCCTCGAGCATCTCGACCGAGCAGATCGCGTCGAACTCGCCGTCGACGTCGCGGTAGTCGCGCAGTTCCACGCTGACCCGGCCGGCCAGCCCCGCCTCGGCGACCCGGCGGGTGGCGAGCGCCTGCTGCTCCCGCGAGAGGGTGACGGTGAGCACCGTCGCGCCCCGCCTCGCGGCCCGGATGGCCAGTTCGCCCCAGCCGGTGCCGACCTCGAGCATCCGGCATCCGGGCCCGACCCCAGCCCGGTCGAGCAACAGGTCGATCTTGCGGTGCTGCGCCCCGGCGAGCAAGGGACCGGCCGCGACCGGCGTGCCGTCGGCCCCGGTGCCGAACAGCGCGGAGGAGTAGGTCATGGTCTCGTCGAGGAACAGTGCGAACAGGTCGTTCGACAGGTCGTAGTGACGGCCGATGTTGCGCCGGGCGCCCTGGATGGTCTGCATGTCGTCCGGCGGCTGGCGGCACACGGCCAGCGTGCGCAGCCGCTGCAGCCAGGGCGGCACGAGATCATCGACATGAGCGGCGAAGACGGTGAGCAGCCCGGTCAGGTCGGCGCAGTCCCAGTCGCCGGCCATGTAGGACTCGCCGAACCCGATCAGGCCGGAGGCGCCGAAACGGCGGAAAAACTCCCGAGGCCGGCGCAAGACCATGACCGGGGCGGCCGGCGCCCCCGCGCCCAGCAGCCGGCCGCCCGGCAGCTTGACCCGCAGCGGCAGCCGGCCGCCCGGCAGCTTGACCCGCAGCGGCAGCCGGGCCACCGCGGCGGTGAACAGGGCGCGGGCCACGGCCGCGCGCACGGGCGAGCCCGCTGCCACGGCGACATCGGGCCACCGGCCCTTGGCCCAGGGCGCGGCGTGCTGCGTGCTGGTGCTGGTCACTGAACCCCCTCTTGAGGTCGATGGGCCGGGCGCGGCTCTGGCCGCAGCCCGCGCAGGTAAAGCTTCAGTCCCTGCCAGCGGATCCGGGCGGCGACGGCGGCCGTGGACCAGGGGTGCCGTGCGGCGGCGCCGATCAGCGCCCGCGCGGTGGCCGGCTCGCCCCGGCCGCGCACGCTGGCGGCGAACGAATGCCCGTCCGGGCGGCCGAGCACCACGCTCAGCGCGAGACGGGTCCCCGGCTCGGGCAGGCTCATCTGGTAACGGCCGTCGACCGGGTAGTACGGCGAGACGTAAAACTCCTTGGGCACGTGGGCCCGGCCGCGATCGTCGGTGTGCAGCAGATAGGCGTGCCGCTGGCCGTAGGTGTTGTGCACCTCGGCCACCACGCAGGCGAGCGTGCCGTCGGCCCGGTGGCACCAGTACACGGTGAGCGGGTTGAACACGTACCCGAGCACGCGCGCGTGCGCCAGCATCATCACCCGGCCGCCGCGCAGCTCGATGCCGTGCCCGGCGAGGAAGTGGTCGACGTTCTCCCTGATCCCGCGCCGCGGATCGCCGAGATGGTCGCGGGCCTCGAAGCCGGCCAGCAGCCGCAGCCCGGGCCCGAGCCGGGGCATGTGATCGAGATCGACCAGCCACAGGTAACTGCGGTAGCTGAAAACGTGGCGCAGCGGGACCGTCCGGGCGTGGGTGATCCGGCACTCGTAAAGCAGAGCGGTCACCAGGTGCCCCCGAGCGCCCGGGCTGCCTCGGCGCCGGACCGGCAGCCGTCCTCGTGGAAGCCCCACCCGTGATAGGCCCCGGCGAAGGCGGTGACCGCGGTGTTCAGTCCGGGCAGGCGGCGCTGCGCGGCGACCGAGGCCGGCGTGTAGGCGGGATGCGCGTAGTCCATCGTGTCGATGACGCGCCGCGGGTCGACGACTCCGTCCCCGCCCAGCGTGACGATGTAGTCCTCGGTGGCGGGCAGCCGCTGCAGCCGGTTCATGTGGTAGCTGATGCGGGGGGCCGCTTGGTCGGGACGGCAGCCGCTGAGCTCGTAGTTCCACGAGGCCCGGATCTGCGGGCGGGCCGGGAGCAGCCTGGCGTCGGTGTGCAGCAGGGCCGGATTCGGGGTGTAGCGGAACGCGCCGAGCACGTCCCGTTCGGCCCCGGTGGGCGAGGCGAGCAGGCGCAGCGCCTGGTCGGGATGGGTGGCGATGACGACCGCGTCGAACTGGTGCGCCTCGTCCGCGGCGTCGCGCACCTCGACGCCGTCCGGATAGCGGCGCACGGCGCGCACCGGCGTGGAGAGCCGGATGGAGTGCAGCCGCTTGGCGGCCCGCTCGACGTAGCGGCGGGAACCGCCGGTCACGGTCCGCCACGGCGGCGACCCGGAGACCGACAGCATCCCGTGGTTGGCCAGGAACGCGAACAGGTACCGGGCCGGATAGTGCAGCGCGGTCCCCGACGGGCACGACCACACCGCAGCGACCAGCGGGAGGGCGAAGTGAGCCGTAAAGTAGCCGGAGAAGCGCAGGTCCTGGAGAAACTGACCGAGGGTCAGGTCACCGGCGGTGCCGGAGGCGAGCAGCCGCCGGGCGGCGAGGTGGAACCGCGGTATCTCGGTGAGCATCCGCAGGTAGCGCCCTCGGCCCCGGCGGAGCCCCGCGGCGAGGGCGGCCAGGCCGCGCTGGCCCGCGTACTGCAGGCCGCAGCCGGCGCAGCGGACCGACATGCTCATCTCCGCGGCCTGGGTGGCCACGCCCAGCTCGGCGAACATCCTGGTGAGCAGCGGATAGCTGTGCTCGTTGTAGACGATGAAGCCGGTGTCCACCGGGATCGGCTTGGGTCCGGCGGCCGGGCCGACGAGGTGGGTGTCGGCGTGGCCGCCAAGCCGACTGTCCGCCTCGAAGAGCGTGACGTCATCGGTATGTGACAGTATGTAGCTAGCGGTAATCCCGCTGATGCCGCTGCCGATGACGGCGATCCTCCGCCCGGTCATGCGTCCTCGCGGCCGAACAGGTGCCGCAGGGCCCCTTCCAGGTGCGGCTGGCGGAACTGGTGCCCGGCCTCGATCAGCCGCTCCGGCTGGACGTGCTGGCTGGCCTGAGCGAGTTCCCTGGCCCCTTCGCCGCCGAGCAGCAGCCGGGGCCCGAAACCGGGGACGGGCAGCACCGCGGGCCGGCGCAGCACGCTGGCCAGCGTCCTGGTGTAGTCGAGGTTGCGGACCGGCTCGGGGGCGACAGCGTTGACCGGCCCGGCCAGGGCAGCATCGGTCACCGCCCGCAGGTAGATATCGAGCAGGTCGTCGAGGCCGATCCAGGCCAGCCACTGCTTGCCGCTGCCGAGCCGGCCGCCGAGACCGGCCGCGAACAGCGGGCTGAGCAGGCGGAGCATGCCGCCGCGCGGAGTCTGCACGATGCCCGTGCGGACCTGGACCGTCCGGATGCCCGCCGCGGCGGCCGGGGTGGTGGCGTCCTCCCAGTCGGCGACCACACCGGCCAGGAACCCTTCGCCGCGGGGACTGGCCTCGGTCAGGATCTCATCGCCACGATCCGGGCCGTAGATGCCGACGGCCGACGCCGTGATGAACGCCCGCGCGGCCGGGGCGCCCGTAGCAGTGGCGCCCGTGGTGGTGGCGGCCGCGGCCAGCTCGGCCAGGCGGCGGGTGGGCAGGATCCGGCTGTCGCGGATCTCGCGCTTGCGGTCGGGGGTAAACCGGCCGCCGATCGAGACCCCGGCCAGGTGGATCACCGCGTCGACCCCGTCCAGTAGCTCCGGGTTCGGGTCTTCGGGCCGCCAGTGGCGCTCCCCCGCGTGCCGGGGCAGCCGGCGCACCAACCGGATGACCCGGTGCCCGCTGGTGGTCAGCAGCGCCGTCAGCGCGGTGCCGATCAGGCCGCCGGAGCCGGTGACCGCTATCGTCAGCGTGTCCGGGCACAGCGCGCGAGCGCGGGCCTGGGCGGCCAGGTCATCGGCGAGCTGCCGGTGCCGGTAGACGAACATGGATCGCAGCACCCGCGCGGGCAGCGGGGTGTCAACCACGTCGGTCACCAGCGTGGCCTGCTCGCCCGCCGGGGTGAACTGGTGCGTGTGCCGCCATGGCAGCACCGCGGACAGCGGGAGGGATTCCAGCGAGTCGGCGAACACGTTCGGAGGGTCGTAGCTGTCCGGCTGGTGGGCCGCTACCCAGCGCAACCCCGCCGGCAGTCCGAGCACCGCCTGCCCGTCCCGGAGCGACCCGGACCCCGTGGGCCCGGTAGCCTCGCGCAGCACCCGGACCGGCTGCCATGGCGGCGTCAGCCGGGTGAGAGCCCCCGGCCTGGTATGCCAGGCGAACACCTCGTCCAGTCCGGCGTCCACCACGCTGGAGTAAGTGAATTCCATAGTTTCCGTCCCTCCCTCGCATCCGCCGCGCTCACCTGCCGCGACGAATCCGCATGAATAAATCAATACTAAATTATGCTAAACGATAATGAGGCCTGAGCCAACTCAGGCCCGACCAGCTGGAGCCCGTGATGCAGCTACGCGACGCCGCCGAGGTCCTCGGGGTGCACTACCAAACCGCTTACGCGTGGGCGCGCCAGGGAGTCCTCCCGGCCCGGAAGACCGGACGCGGCTATGAGGTCAGCGAGAGCGACGTCAGTGCGCTGGCGGCCCGCCGGGCATCGGGCACGCTGCCGCGACCCCACATCCGGGTGCGCGACTGGGCGGCTCAATCGGACCGGCTGCACGCGGCGATCGTGTCCGGCGACGAGACTGTGGCGCGGCACGTCTTCGCCAGGCTCGCGCGCGGCGTGCCGCTGACCGATCTATGCGAGCGGGTCATCGCGCCGGCGCTGTACCGGATCGGCGAGGACTGGGCCGCGGGTGAGGTGACGATCGCGGCCGAGCACCGGGCTAGCGCCATCTGCGAGCGCCTCATCGCCGCCCGCGCCCATCAGCCGCAGGGCCGTCCGCGCGGCGTCGCGGTGGTGACCACGCCGCCGGGGGAACGGCACGCACTGCCGCCCCTGATGGCCACGGCGTGCCTGCGCGAAGATCGCTGGCTGGTGCACCACCTGGCGGTCGACCTGCCGGCCGCCGAGGTGGCCGGGCTGGCCCGCGAGACCGGCGCCAGCCTGGTGGTGCTGTCGTCGGCGACCAGGGAATCGGCCCGGCTCGCCCGGGCGACGGCGGACGACATCACCCGGTCCGCGCCCGGGCTGCACGTCCTGACCGGTCGGCCCGGCGACACCCTCGGCCTGTTGCGGCAGCTAGCCCGGGGATCCGTGGGCGACGGCGCCAGGGCCGGCGACGACGGCACCGGGTCAGCGGAGATTTAGCCTCTCCGCGAACGCCGAGATCTGGTCCCGCTGCTCGGATTCCTCCGCCGAGGCGGGCGCCACGGCCAGGCGGGTCGTCCCCTTCGCGGCGACGTCGGCGACGTCGGCCTCGGTCATGTCGATCGAGCCCCACCGGGTGTACTCCAGCGCGCCGGCGTCCCGGCCCGCGGTGGCCGCCGCGACGAAGCTCAGGCATTCGAGCGGGCCCGCGATCGGCAGGGACGGCGGAATCGCGGCCGGGCCCAAGGTCGCGCCCGGGTACAGCGCGATGTGCTCGGGGACATAGAAGGACTCGAAGCCGCACTGCTCCGCGTGCCGGGCCACCCCGGTCATCTGGTCCGGGTCGGTGCCGTAGTAGCCGGTGTTGTAGCTGAGCCCGAATTTCATGTCCGCAACCTACCGTCCGTACCATCGTGCGGATGGGCAGCCGTTTCATGTCGGCCGTGGCCTTCTACGGGCCGATGCCGGGCCCGCTGCGCGATCTCCTGACCCGGGTGCAGGCACTGATCGCGGCGCACGTCGGCGGTGATTTCCGCCCCTATTCGCTCGATCAGGTGCACGCCACGCTGATCGCGCTCAACGGCGTGCGTGACCCGCGAACCGGCGCCATCGTCAACGAGTACTTCCTGGCGCACACCGGCGTGGGGGTCGAGATGGACCTACGCCGGGTGATGGGCATCCTGGCCGGGCGTTTTAGTTCTCCGCTCCAGGTTCGCCTGGGCGGATTCCGCCGCGATCAGGAGACCCCGTTCGCCAGCCGCGGCCAGCACCTGCACGAACGGTCCTTCTCGGTGCAGGGCAACGCCTTCGTGCTGGTCGGCTGGCCGACCGTCTCGCTGGCCGGGACAGGCCGGCCGCTGGATTCCCTGCGCCGGGAGATGAACGCGGCCGGGGTGCTGCACCGCTACCATGTCGGGGCCGCGGACGTCGATAACGACCTGCATCTCGTGGTGGGGCATCATGCCGGCGCCCCGGCCGGCGCGCTCGCCCGGGCCGAGGCTGCCGTCCGGGACACGCTGGCCGCCGATCCCGTCGATCTCGCCATCGGAATGGATGACGTCAAGATCGTCGCAGCTGACTCCCATACGCTGGCGCCGCCGCTGTACGTCAGCGATATCCCGGCCGACGAAGCGGCCCTGCTCGCGTTGATGTCATGACCTGAGATCCCGCGATCCGGCCTAGTTCGGGATGCGCTTTTTCAGCGCGGCTGCGGTGCTGGTCAGTATCTGCTGGGACAGGTCAGGGTCGTCGACTGCCCGGGCCATGGAGATCGCGCCGACGAGGACACTGAGGGTGAGGACCGCTTCGCGTTCTCCGGCCTCGCGGTCGGGGTTGCCGATGAGGTCAGCCAGCACGGCGAGGCATTCCTGCACCTGGCGGGTGTAGCTGCCTCGGGCCGGGCCGTCGGCGCGGGCGACATCCGCGGCGACGCCGGCCAAGCCGCAGCCGGACTCGGGATGGTCCCGATGCCAAGTGCTGAGGTAACCGTCGACGAGCGCGGCATATCCCCGCTGCCCGCCGAGCTTGGCGGCCGCGATCGTCCATGCGCTGCCCTGAATCAGGGCCCGCTGCGCGGCCTCGGCGACGAGGTGATCTCGTGAGTCGAAGTGCCGGTAGAAACCGCCGTGGGTCAGCCCGGCTTCCTTCATGAGCTCGGCGACGGCGAGGCCGTCGATGCCGTCGCGGCGGATCCGCGCCGCGGCGATGTCGAGGATGCGGTCATGGCTGGCCGCCTTCGCCGCTCGAGACGTGCCCACGATGGATCCTCCAGCTGGTATCGACGTGCTTGACCAAGAAGATGATATCTGTCATCCTCATCCAGTATGGATGACGACCGTCATCTTGAAGTGAACCCATGCGACAGCTGGCCGAAATCCAGCGGCCTTCAGCATCGAGACAGGCGGAAATCGTGACTTTCGACGACACTGCGCAAGCCCCGGCTGACCTCACGATCGAGGTCTACACGAGCCCGGGCCGGACGTTCACGAGCGCCATCACGCCCGAAGGCCCGGGTGACGAGCCGACCTGGTCCCCGTCGTCGGCCACGCTGATCTACGGCGACCACGACGCGATCCTCGTCGACACGCCGGCCACCTATGACCAGGTGGACGCCCTGGCCGACTGGATCGACACGAAGGTGCGGCGGCTCTCGCGCATCTACATCACCCACGGCCATGGCGACCACTGGCTCGGTCTGGCCCGGCTGATCCAGCGCTTCCCGGGAGCGACGGGCCTGGCCACGGCCGAGGTCCTCGCCCAGGCGGATGACCCCGGCATGGCCGGGTACTGGGAGGCGATCTTCCCCGGCGAGGTTCCGACCGGCGCGGAGAAGGTGCTGCCGCAGCTCTTGACGACCGACACGATCGACCTGGAAGGCAACGAGCTGCGGGTCATCCGGATCGGTCAGGCCGATACCGCGGAATCCACCGTCCTGCATGTCCCGTCGCTGGCCGCAGTCGTCACCGGGGATCTGGCCTACAACGGGGTGCACATGATGACCGCCGAGACCGGTGAACCCGAACGGGAACAGTGGATCGCCAACCTGGACAAAGTTGCCGCGCTCGAACCCGCTTTCGTCGTCGCCGGCCACAAGAAAGTCGAGCACGACAACGATCCGAAGATCATCGGGGAATCCCAGCAATATCTGCGGGATTTCTCCCGGATCGCCGCCGAGGAGACCACGACGGCCGGCATCGTCGCCCGGATGGCCGAACGCTATCCCGATTGGGAGAACCTTCGCACGCTCTGGCATTCCGCGAGATCAGCCATCGCGCGGAAAGGCAGCTAGAGGATTAGTTGTTGCGGGAGAAGATCCGCAGGAAGAACAGGAAGACGTTGAGCACGTCGAGGAAGATCGATGCGGCGAGCAGCGGCGCGGAGTCGAGGTCCGTGGAGCGCCGCAGCCGCTGGAAATCGAACATGGTCAGGCCCGCGAAGATCAGCAGGCCGGCCACCGAGTAGATCAGCGAGCCGTGCGGGATACGGACGAAGATCGCCACGATGCCGAACACGATGAGGGCGACGAGCGCCCACAAGCACACCCGGGCGACCCCCGAAAGGTCCCGCCGGATCGCGTAGCCGGCCGCTCCGAAGCCGGCGATGAAGAGCGCGGTGGCCCCGCCGGCCTGCCACAACGCCTGCGGGTTCGTGCTCGCGTAGTAAACCAGAGTCGGCGCCATCGCCAGCCCCAGCGCCGCGCCGACTACCAGGAGCAGTCCCGTGGTCAGCGTCCCGGACCGCCGTACCGTGAAGTTCATGCTGATCAGGCAGGCGAAGGCGACGATAAACCAGACGATGGCCCAGCCCTGGGACAGGTGGCGTCCCAGGTAAGAGCCCAGCGCGAAGAAGCCGGCGGTGACCGCGACGTACACCATCGTCTGCCCGAAGAGGGTGCGGGTCCGGTCCCGGACCGCCGCTCTCGAGGGCCCAAAGGCCAATGATTCGTTCATACTCTCGTTCATCTCCCGCCGGCCATCTAGGCGGATGGCTTTCATCTATTGTGAGCGGGTGACCGCGGGAGCGGCCCGGCCGGCCCAGCCGTCAGCACGGCACCAGGCGAGCCTGGCTACCGCTGGTGCGGCGGTGCTGCTGCTCGGGCTGCGCCGCGGGGTCGTGTTCACCCTGCTCGCCGCGGCCGTGACCGGCCTGCTCATCGCGCTGGCCAGAGGGCCGCTCCCGCACTGAGCTGGCTAGGCGCACCAGTTACCGGGCGCTTCGGCGAGACCGAGGCGTGGCAGCGGGGCCGTTCGGAATGAAGATCTTTGGTTTTTCCTGGCGGAGCCGTGGTAGCTGTGAAGTATGGCTGATTCTGATTCTCCTGAGGCTTCCGCCGAGACCGAGGCTGAACTGCGCATTTCCCGGGTCAGGGCGCTGAGCGAGCAGGACCTCCTCGCGGTCATGACCTACATGCTGGCCAAGCATCCGGACACCTTCCCGCCGATGCTGGATGACGCGCTGAGCTCCATCAGCCCGAAGAATCGCTCCTAGCGGCGCCCGGCGGGGAGCTAGTTCGTTTCGAAGGATCGAACGGGTTTCCAGATCGTTCGATCATATGTTTTAATACCTGCATGGCCGCGATCACCCCGAGCAGGGAGATGACATGTTCGCAGCCCTAGCAGAAGGTGCGAGTCACCCCGCCGTCGCCGCGTGGCTCGCGATCGGAACCGCCGGGCTGGCCGCCGTCGTGGTGGCCATGGCCTGGAGCGTGAACACGCGCCAGATCCGGCTGGCGGAGCAGCTGGCCAGGCGCCAGTTCCTGGTGACCAGCGAGACGAGCGCGGCGGGTCGAGTCGCGGATAAGGGCGACGCGCCGCCGGAAGTCGAGGGCGCCGGCCGCGCGAAGCCAGCCGGCCGCGCGAAGCCTGTGCCGCCCGAGGTTATCGAGGGACCCGACGAGGTGATCGCCGGCGAGCAGGCCCGCTACCGCGTCCAGCCGTCGGGCCCGCACCAGGTGGTGTCGTGGGCGGTGGGCGGTGGCGCGGTCTCGCATGCGCCCGACCCGGGCCATCCCGGCGACCTGCTGCTGATCGCCGACCAGCCGGGCGACCTGACCATCATCGCCCGGGTGCGCGAGGGCCTGACCGAACGGCGCGCGACCAAGTCCGTGACCGCCGTGCCCGAGGTGACGCCCCCCTCGCCGCCGTTCGCGCTGCGGCTGTTCCTGCACGGATGGGGGCTGGTCGTCGTCGCGGTCCTGATCGTCGGATTCGCCGGGGCCCTGGACGCGCTGGGCAACTTCACCTCCTCCGACTTCATCGCGCTGGCCGTTCCGCTGGCCGCGCTGCTCGGCGTGATCGCCGTCGCGCGGGCGAGCAGCGAGAACGGCGGCCGCCCCGGCAAGCGGCACAGCCAGCTCTAGCTCCTCCCAGGTCCCGAGCCAGCCAGAAGAATCTGAAAAATCTTCGTATCCAAAACCTGTACAATAATATGGTATAGAGATACAGTATCGCCAGAGCCCGGCACCCCACGCCGGGCGGAAGGCGGTGCCCCCCATGACCTCCATCGCTATCGCGGAGCCGGTTGCTCCGCCGGACAAGGGCCTGCGCGCCGGAGCGCTCGGGCTGATCTCCAGTGTGGTGATCGCGGTCTCCTCGACCGCGCCCGCTTACAGCATGGCCGCGACGCTCGGCCTGATCGTGGCCATCGTCGGCGTGCACAGCCCGGGCACGCTGATCGTGTCGTTCCTGCCGATGCTGTGCATCGCGTACGCGTTCCGCGAGCTGAACAAGGCCGACCCGGACTGCGGCACCACCTTCACCTGGTCGGCGCGGGCGTTCGGGCCGCGGACCGGCTGGATGGGCGGCTGGGGGATCATCGCGGCCGACATCATCGTGATGGCCAGCCTGGCCCAGATCGCCGGGCGGTATTTTCTTCAACTGGTCGGCGCGGGTGCGGCCGGGACCGTGTGGGTGACGGCGGCGGGCGTCGTGTTCATTGCCCTGCTCACCGCGGTCTGCTACCGGGGCATCGAGGTGTCCGCCCGCCTGCATCAGGTCCTGCTGGCCATCGAGGTGGGCACGCTGGCGGTCTTCGCGGTGGTCGCCCTGGTCAAGGCTGGTACCGGCCACGCGCTGCCCGGGGCCGCTCACCCCTCAGCCGGATGGCTGAACCCGTGGACCGGATCCTTCGGCAGCTTGTCGAACTCGTTCCTGCTGGCCGTGTTCATCTACTGGGGCTGGGACTGCGCGCTCAGCGTGAACGAGGAGACCAAGGACTCCGCCCGCACCCCGGGCCGCGCCGCGGTCATGGCCACGCTGATGCTGGTCGCCATCTTCGCGGTGATCAGCGCGGCCACCCTGGCCTACGCCGGGCCCGCGTTCCTGGCCGCGCACAGCACCGACGTGCTCGGCGCCATGGCCTCCTCCGTGCTCGGCAGCACGCCGGGCAAGCTGCTCGTGCTGTGCGTGCTGACCTCCACCGCCGCGTCCACCCAGACCACCATCATGCCGACCGCGCGCGCGGTGCTCGCCATGGCGGCGCACGGCGCGATACCCGGCTGGTTCGCCCGGATGCACCCGCGCTACCGCACCCCGACCACCGCGACCCTGGTCATGGGCACCGCGTCGGCCATCTTCTTCGTGCTGCTGACCTCGGTGTCCAAGAACGTGCTGGCCGACTCCGCGGCGTCGGTCGGGCTGCTGATCGCCTTCTACTACGGGCTCACCGGGTTCGCCTGCGTCTGGTTCTTCCGGCGTGAGCTGCTGACCAGCGCACACACGCTCCTGGTCAAGGGGATCCTGCCGCTGATCGGCGGGCTGACCCTGCTCGGCGCGTTCGTCCTGTCGATCAAGTCCTACTGGCCGGCCGCCAGCAGCTACTCCAGCTTCCACGGGGTAGGCGGTATCTTCCTGATCGGCGCCGGTTCCCTAGTCATCGGAGTAATCGTCATGCTCATCACCGCCAGGTTCCTGCCCCGTTACTTCGCGAACGGCATTGCGGACGGCATGAAGGCGCATGATGGCGCTGCGTGAGCCTGACCGCGGCTCTGACCGCGGCTCTGATCGCGGTTCCGCCCGCGGCCCTGACCGGGGCCGCGGGCCGGGGCGGCGGGCCGGGCGCCGGAAGACCGCGGTGCTCGAGGCCGCGTGCCGGGTCATCGCGGACCGCGGCGCGGACGCCACCCGGTTCGCCGACGTGGCGGCCGAAAGCGGCGTTCCGGTGAGCACCCTGCAGTACTACTTCGGCTCGCGCGAGGACTTGCTGGTGGCGGCCTTCCGGCACGCCTCAGGTGCGGAGATCGCCACCCTGGAAGCGGACATCGCGGCCATGAGCGACCCCTGGGACCAGCTTGAGCGGATCATCTCCCGGGCGCTCACCGGGTACCAGCCGGACGCGCCGGGCGCCGGGCGGTTGTGGGTCGAGTCCTGGCACTTCGGCATCCGCGACCCCGAGATGCGAGCCGACGCACTACGCGACAGCGCCGCCTGGCGGCGGCTGGTCGCGGACGCGGTCCGGCGGGGCGTCGAGCAGGGCACGTTCGGCTCGGTTCAGCCAGAGAAGGTCGCGGTGCTCGCGATCGCCCTGGTCGACGGGATGGGCATCCCGCTGGCGCTCGGCGACCCGGAGATCACCGTGCCCGGCGCGGTTCGGGACGTGCTGGCCGCGCTGCGCGACGTCCTGCGCCCGCACGGCTGAGGCTGGCCTGCGCTCGCCCGGCGCGCTTGGCCTACGCTTGCGGGTATGGTGGCCAAGCTCAGCGGGCGGCGGTCGCTCGCGGGCCTCGCCGTGCTCGTGGCGACCATTCTCGCGGCGGCGTGCTCGGGGCCGCCGGCTCATCATGCCGCCCATGACGCCGCCCGGCAGGCGCGCCCGGGCGCGAGGACCGCGGTGGCCGGCGACCCAGGCTGGCGGATCACCCATCCCGGCCACCTGTACCAGCTCGAGGGCTTCGCCGACCACACCGACGTGCTGCCCGGCGGGTCGTTCCGGCTGTTCGTCTCGACCACCGCGCGCAGCTTCACCGTCCGCGCGTTCCGCATGGGCTGGTACGGCGGCGACCTGGCCCGGCTGGTGTGGACCTCGCCAGCGGTGCCGGGGCGCTACCAGCCGGCAGCGAAGATCGTCCAGCCGGGTTCGATGGCGGTGGCGCCCTGGCAGCCGAGCATCGCCGTGCCAACGAAGGACTGGCCGCCAGGCTCGTACCTGCTGCGGCTGGACGCGTCGACGGGCGTGCAGAGCTACGTGCCGATCGTGATCCGTTCCCCTTCGGCGGCCGGGCGGGTCGCGCTGGTCTCGGCGGTGACCTCCTACCAGGCCTACAACGGCTGGGGCGGGTACAGCCTGTACGGCGGCCCGGGAGGCAGCTTCGCCGCCCGCGGCCGCCGGGCCACCTTCGACCGACCGGTTTCCTACAACAACGGCGCCGGAGCCTACTTCCAGCTGGAGCTGCCGCTCGTCGCCCTAGCGGAACGACTCGGACTCCCGCTGGCGTACATCACCAGCGTCGATCTCGACCTCTACCCCGGCATCCTGGCCGGCGCCCGGGCCGTGATCAGCGAGGCGCACGACGAGTACTGGTCGCCGGCGATGCGCGCCGCCGTGACCCGGGCCCGTGACCAGGGCGTGAACGTGGCCTTCTTCGGCGCTAACGCGATCTTCCGCAAGATCCGGTTCGAGTCCTCCCCGCTGGGGCCGGACCGGATCGAAGTGAACTACAAGATCCCGGCCGAGGATCCGCTCTACGGCAAGGACAACGCGCGGGTCACCGGGAACTGGCCGACTCCGCCAGCCGCGGACCCGGAGAGTTCCCTGGTCGGCCAGTCGTACGTCTGCTCGGTTACCAGCAACTTCCCCATGGTGGTGACCGACCCGGGCAGCTGGGTGTGGGCCGGAGCCGGCGTGTACCTCGGGGAGTCGCTGCCGGGGCTGGTGGGGCCGGAATTCGACCAGGTCAATCCGGCAGAGCCGACTCCGCGGCCGATCGAGGTGCTGGCCCGGTCGCCCGTCGACTGCGGCGCAATGCCCACCTACAGCGACGTCAGCTACTATGTGGCCGCCAGCGGCGCCGGGGTGTTCGGCTCGGGCACCGAGGACTGGATCTGCGCCCTGCCCGCGGCGACGGATTGTCCGGCTTCCGGCGTCGGCCAGCCCGCGGTGCGGCGCGCGATCGAGGCCGCCACCGCGAATATCCTCCGAGCGTTCGCCGCCGGGCGCGCGGGCCGCGCCCATCCCGCCCAGCAGTTGATCCCCGGGACCGGCGGGCGGCCGCCCTTGCTCGGCACCTCGTGACTCGGCACCTTCCTAGCTGGTGACCGCGTCGTAGATCGCCTGGCCGTATTGGGCGCTCCAGTCGGAGCCCACGATCCCGAGCCCATGTTGTTCATCATGTACGAGATCGTCATCCGGCGGCCGACGTCCATGACGATCATCGAGCCGCCCCAGCCGCCCCAGAAGCAGATCTTCTCGTCCGGGATCCACGGCAGGATGTCACGCCGAGGCAGCCCGAAGCCGATGCCCCAGCGCAACGGGATGCCAAGCACCAGGTCGATGCCGTTGAGCTGCTCGCGGAGGATCAGGTCGATGGTCTCCGGGCTGAGCAGGCGGACTCCGTCGACCCCGCCGTCGCGGGCGACCACCGACATGATCCGGGCCACCGACCGGGCGTTACCGTGCCTGCGATTAGAACACCCCAAGGCATTTGAAGATTCAGGCAAGGCAGGAACCAAAAAGCACCCTGGACCGGCATCGAACGGCACGTGCCGGTCAAGGGCGCGGCATCCCCCGATGACCCTGCCCTGGCCAGCTACTGGGCCGAGCGGCGCAACAAGGCGAAACCCCGCTGGACAGGTACACCCTGCGCCTGCTGTCCAGGCAGGCCGGTGTGTGCCCGCTATGCGGGGATCACCTGCTGTCCGCCGGGCAGCCACCGCAGTCTCCCGAGCAGTGGGAACTGGGCCTGGTGTCCCAGGCGGGCGGACTACTGCCGGTGCAGACGCTGCGGGCAACAGGCCTGGACCGCGGCTTGCCCGCGGCGCTGCAGCGGTGGCGGGCACCGCGGGCCGTGCACGATCCCGGGAAGGTCATCGCGGACCTGGCGGTCGCCGTGGCGCTGGGCGGAGACTGCCTGCCCGCCCGGACCGGCATCTCCCGGCGCACCGCCCGGGACGCCCGAAGTCTGCCTCTGAGCGTTGTGCGACGGTGACGTCGGGGAACACGACACCTGCGAGTAGGCAGGCAGCGAGGACACAGAGGTCCGGTAGCGGTTCACGGATCTGCCGAGCCGCAAATATTACAGTTGCAGTTTTTCGGTCTGTGACCGCGCTACAGCTCAGCGTGGCGCTTGGTTCAAGGCTTGTGATTACATCGCGTCACCTCCTTTCGTCCGTCCCGGGTCAGGTGGCGAGGTGCTGGAGGCGGGTGCTGTAGCGGGTGCTGTAGTGGTGCCAGCGGGCGCGGGCCTGGTGGCGGCGCCGCCAGCGTGACCAGCGGAGGCCGGAGGCGAGGCGGGCGAGGGTGATGAGGCCAGCTTTCCAGTCGCGGGCAAGGCGCTCGATGCGGAGGGTCTCGGTGGCGGACAGCCCGATCGGGGGGATGTCAGGCGGGCACGGCTGGCCGCCCTGGACGGGCACCGGCGCATCGTAGCGGTAGAAGTGCAGGTCATCGGGGCTGACGGTGCTCTCGGTGGCGGCGGGCGCGGTGTCCTCGGCGGGGGCGGCCGGGAGGACGGCGGTGCCGGTGATCGCGGCGCGGATGGCGGCGGTCCTGAGCTGGGCGAGGGCGGTCAGGGCGGTGTGCCGGCAGATCGCGTCCCAGGTGCGGGCCTGGGACTGGTCCCAGCCCAGCACGTCTTTTCCCGTTTTGAACGTTTCCTCAGTCGGCCACCGCTGATACCCGTAAAGAAGAAATCGTCTCTAGCGTTCCGGGTGCATCCGGGGCGATACTGAGCGTGGGAGCACTGTTGCAGGCGGCAGCGACGGTTGGCCGTCTGCTGGCTGCGGCAGGTGATCCTGATGCGACTGGGCACCGGAACGAC
>WNFD01006711.1_pt1 | contig 21310 bp, 24 predicted proteins | sample 5400491 | NCBI WGS metagenome assembly WNFD01 (sample SAMN13153343, study PRJNA577476) | soil metagenome | isolation source: 120 cm saprolite under Douglas fir tree site 2 hole 2 replicate 2 | place: USA:California | collected 2015-04-18
GGGACGGCGAACCGGGCCATGAGCGTGGTCAGCGCGTAGCTGATGGCGGAAAGCAGGCCTCCCGCGACGCCGGCCCCGATCCCGAGCCGGGCCGCCTCGGCGCCGCTGTTGCTCCCGCCGGTGACCGTGAGCGCGACACCCACCATCACTATCAGCGCGAGCAGCAAGCGGATCGGGGTGAGCGCCTCCTTGAGGATCAAGCGCGCCAGCACGGCGACGATCACCGGCGCGGTGTACAGCATGGCCGCCGCGCCGGCCACACCCGCGCCGGCGATGGCGTACTGGTAGGCGACCTCGAACAACGCGACCAGGCATCCGCCGCCCAGGCCCACGAGCAGCCAGCCAGCGCGATCGACGCGGAACAGGTCAGGACGGAAGGCGAGTCCCCAGAGCGCGAGGCACACCGTGCCGAGCAACACCCGCCAGAACCCGATGCTCGTGGCGGGCATGAGCCCGTACAGCCCGGTCGAGAGTGGTCCGGTGGTTCCCCAGGTGGCGCCGGCCGCAAGCGCGAGGAGGTAACCTGTAAGGCGACTCGTCCGCTCGCTCTTCTGCGGAGTGGTGATGGAGGCCTCCGGCTGGATCTGGCTAGTGAGGTTGCACGGCCGTGCGGATCGCCTGCGAGATCGCTCCCACGTCTCCTGGCCGGCCCCACCACTCGAGCGCGAAGCGGCCGAATGCCATCACGGTGAGCACCGCGCCCAGTAACGCGAGGGCGATGCGGAAGCTCGTGGACTGCGGTTGGAGCTGAGTTGGGACGAGCGCGACCACGAGGCAGACGCTCCCCGGCGCCAACCAGACCGGGAGCAGCACGCGGGCGAACAACGTCATCCGGAAGCGGCCGTCCAGCTCCGTCCTGCCGTCGCGCTCGCGGAAGCGCCCGATGAACGTGGGCCGGAACAGCGCTCGGTACTTGGCGGCGTCCCGATAGTACAGGACGACGCGGTCGCCGCGGATCCAGCCGTCCAGTCCGGCCGCGTTCCACGGCCGGCCGTCGATGGCGGCCTCGAGCCGTGCCCGCGCCTCGGCGGCCGAGCCGTTGCAGGGGAAGGCCGCCGCCTTCATGACAGGAGCTCTCCGCGCAGCACGGTCACCGCTTGTCCGGCGAGCATCACGCGGTCGCCCGCGAGCCGCACGCGGACCACGCCGCCGCGTGGCGAGGCCTGATATGCGGTCATCTCCGTCCTCTGGAGGCGCTCGCTCCAGAACGGCGTCAACGCGCAGTGGGCCGAGCCCGTGACGGGGTCTTCCGGTACGCCGGCGCGTGGCGCGAAGAAGCGTGACACGAAGTCGTAACCCGGGGTTGTGGCGCGACTGGTCACGATTATCCCGCGCGCCTCCACCTTTTCGAGCGCCGCGAGGTCGGGTGTGAGGGCGCGCACCGTGGCCTCTGACTCCACCTCGACGAGATAATCGAACTTGCTGCGACCCACCCAGCGGGGCGCGACGCTTCCTCCGAGCGCGGCAGCGAGCTCAGGGGGCGCCGGCGCTGGTGCCGGCGGAGTGGCGGGGAAGTCGAGCTCGATCCAATCGCCGTGCCGGTCGGCGGTGAGCAGGCCGCTCTGGGTGTGGAACCGGGCCTGCCGGTCTGCCGGGAGGCGACCCTCTTCCCACAACACATGCGCGCTCGCGAGGGTGGCGTGACCGCACAGCGCCATCTCGATCGTGGGGGTGAACCAGCGCATAGCCTTCGTTTTCGGGGTGGAGGAACGCCGTCTCGGCGAGGTTCATCTCGGACGCGACGTCCTGCATCCAGCGCTCGTCGCGTGGGGCGGGGAGGACGCACACGGCGGCGGGGTTGCCGCTGAAGGGGCGGTTCGCGAAGGCGTCCACCTGCACGATCCTCAAACCCATGCCACTAAGGTAGCGTCGTTGCTGCGCGCGTGGCGAGGGCGACGCCGTCACCTAGCCGACGGACAGGTTGGCTCGATCTGGGCCGACACAAAGCGCAACGGGTAGGCTTCCTCGACGAACGCGCCCACGAAGCGGCGCTCGTATCCCGTCGGAACCGTCGGCAGCCGTCGATGGGCTTGGAGGTCCACGATGGATGTCTCCATTCGATCGACAACCTCGAGGAAGGGCGCCCGGTCCGCTGCTGTGAGGGAGTAGAGGCACAGAAACGTCCGTCCTCCGGGGTTGATCACCAGGTCGACGCTGCCGCGGTATTCGCCATAGCGGGCCTCGCTATGGAAGACTTGCAGTCGGTAGTCATACTCGGCGAGAAACGGATGGGTCAGTCGCTCCTCGAGCACTACGGACCACCCAGGAGAAATCGCGACCGGGCCGACCGTTTCCCAGGTTCGTTGGGGTGTCCAGGTCGGGAGCGCGGGATCGTGCGACGCCCGCAAGCCGAACTGCGCGACCAGAAGCATGAGCGCGCTGCCAAGGAACCACTCTAGTCGCGCTGTAGACGTCATCCAATCACACCTAGTCAGACGGCTTCGACGACTCAGGAGTCGTTCTTGGGCAGGGAAGCTTCTGCAAACGGGTTTCCTGGTCGTGCAGCAAATGGCGTGCGCGGGCGCGCGCGAAGTTCCAGCTGCGCCAGTCATCACGCTCGAGCTCCCTGACCCGGTTACCGAGACCCGCCGCGACCCTGCACTGCTCACGTCCCTCAAGACGGGGAAGCGCCTCCAGCAACAGCGGCACCGCGTCGGCACTGAGCGAGGCGGCATACCATCCGTCGAACGGGCGCTCGGAGCCGGGACGGGCGAGGTTGGTGCGGACAATGAGGGCATCGGGATTGGCGAGATGCAGGGCACCCAGCATCGCGAACCCTTGTACCAGCGCCCCGAACGCAAAACGCCGCCGCTGACCACGCAGGCTGGTCCACGCGAACCACGCGAAGACGCCGGCGAGATAGAACATGAAGGCCGTCGCATACACCCGGTCTTCCGACAGGCCGAACGCGCCGACGTAGAGCCGCATGCGCGCGAGTGCGGACGCCATCACGATGGCGATGAGCAGGAGCAGCACGATCGCGAGCTGGCGGAACGTCCGCTGGTGCTCCCGCGCCTCGTTTCGTACCAGCCAGTCCGCGCCGGCGAGCACGGGGAGTACCAGACTGCTGGCGGTCACGAGCTCGAAGAAGCCGCGCCGTGCGTACTCCGCGTACGTGAGACCCGTCGCGGCGGCGATCAGCTCAGCGCCTCCGAAGAGATAGCGCAGCTGGATGACGACGAAGACGAGAAACAGCAGATCGACGAAGCCGAGCGCTGTGGCGACTGGAATGATGCCGAGCGACAGCGTCGAGCCGCCCTCCGTCGGCGGGTGTGACGGAGCCGCCCGGAGCAGCGCGCCGCGCAGATAGCCCGCGGTGAGGGCCGCGAAGATCCCGAACAGCGCGAGGTGCCCCAGTACGGCCCCGAAGTCTATCGCGAACAGGTCGGCGACGACGTCATGGAACACGGCGTCCGCCGAACTGAACAGGCCGCCAAAGATGACGAGCAGCGGGAACGCCAGCGCGCCACCGAGGGCGGCCGCGCGTACCTGCCGCAGCCGCCCACCGCGGGGCAGCTCACTCCAGGTCACGTCACGGCAGAGGAGCGGAAAGACACCGATCCACGCGCTCACGGCGGCGTCAAAGCCGGCGTGGACGTAGTGCCACGCCTGGCGCCCGCGCAGTCCGACCCCCTGAACGCTCAGGAAGGCGACCGCAAGGACGATCGTCAGGCCGATGGTGTCGAACGCCCGGAGCGTGCCCGAGTCCCGGGCGACGAAGTTCGACGCGACGAGGAGCGCGGCCGCCGCCAGCCAGGGCGCGTCGGCGCTGACCGCAACGCGGTGGCGGCGTACCAGCCACGCCGCGGCCGTGACGAGCCCCGTGGCGCAGAGGAGGGCATTGAGGCCCCAGGGCATGGCGCGCAGCAACCCGTCGCCGGCGATCCCGAGCGCCGCGCCCGCGCCGAGAATCTCGAGGCCGAGCCTCGTCCTGCCGCTCACGGCGCTCATCCCGCCGCCGCTTCCGGCAGCCCGCCGAAGCGGCGCTGCCGCGTGTGAAACTCGGCGATCGCGTCGACGAGCTGCGCCGCGCCGAAGTCGGGCCACATCGTTTCGGTGAAGTACAGCTCCGCGTACGCGCACTCCCACAGCAGGAAGTCCGAGAGCCGCTGCTCGCCGCCCGTGCGGATCAGGAGATCCACGTCCGGCAGGATGACCCCCGCGTCGATCGCCCAGCGCGAGGAGTAATCCACCGCGAGCCGTAGATGGAGCCGCGCGCCGCCCGCCGTGGCGCGCTCGGCGGCGTCGATCGCGGCCACCAGCGGGACGGGCAGGCGGTCGCGACGCCCGATCAGCTCGAGCCGCACGCCGTTCTGCACCAGGCGCGGCGTCTCGGTGCGGAGGTAGCGCGTGAGCAGGCGCATCAGCGCCGCGACTTCACCGGGCGGGCGCTTCCAGTTGTCGGCGGAGAAGGCATACAGTGTGAGCGCGGCGACACCCAAGTCGGGCGCGGCCTCGACCGTGCGGCGCACGGCCTCGGCGCCGGCGCGGTGTCCCGCGACGCGAGGCCGACCGCGGCGCCTGGCCCAGCGCCCGTTGCCGTCCATCACGATGGCGACGTGGAGAGAAGAGCTTTGCAGCATAAAGTCAGTCCTCAAAAAAAATGCCTCACCCCTGTCGGGTGGCGTGAATCAGCGCTTCCATGTGGTCCAGGTAGCGCTCCAGCGCGCGCCGCCCGGTGGCGGTGAGCCGATACTCGGTCTTCGGTATCCGCCCCTCGAACGACTTGGTGCAGGTGATGTATTGCGCCTCCTCGAGCCGGCGCGCGTGCACGCTCAAGTTGCCGTCTGTGGTCTTGAGCAGCGCCTTGAGCTGGTTGAAGCTCAAGGAATCGTTCACGGCGAGCGCGCTCACGATGCCGAGGCGCACGCGCTCGTGGATCAGCCGGTCGAGCTCGGCGGCGCGCGAACCGCCGCGCTCGCTCTTGAGTCCGTGCTCGACGGGCTCGGTCTTCCGCGCCGTTCCCTGCTTAGCCACCGTACCTCCGAGCAATGATCATGCCGAACGCGATGTGCAGGCCGCCGAACCCAGCGGCCATGACCCAGTTTCCCCACGCGACCGGTCCGAACAGCGCCACCGCGCCGACCAGCATGAAACAGATGCCCATGACGGGGACGATTCGCACCGAGAAGGCGCCCCCCGTCACGAACCCGGTCCCGTACAGCAGCAGCCAGGTGCCGGGCAGCGCGTGCCACAGGCCGGCGCGGTACAGGGCCACGGTCAACAGGCCACCCACCACCATGGGCGGCAGGAAGCTCAGGCCGAACCGGCGCCCCGGGCCGGACAGAATGGGATCGTTCACGGCGTACGCCTTGCGCACCATTGCCGACCCGCCGATCGCGAGCGCGACGATCGCTTCGCCCAGCCAGACGGCGAGCCACAGCTCCGGTGTTGGCTGACGCGTCGCGAGGAACGCCGCGAGGAGCGCCGTGATGCCGAGCGCTACCTGCCCCCAGCCCGGTACGGCGGTGAACGATCCCGCGCGCTCCATCGTCTGCCGGATGAAGCGGAGGTTGTCGAGCGCGCGGTCGTGCAGTGGCCGAGGGGCGACCATGACCGCCACGATGTCACGTCGCGCCTCGCTTGTCAAGTACTTTGCAATACAAAGTAGCTAGGAGAGATAGCTTAGCCCAATGCGCGTCTACATCTCCGTCGACATGGAAGGGATCGCCGGCGTCGTCCACGAGTCCCAGACCGACCCCACCACGCCGGCGTTCGCCGCCGAGTACGCGCGGTTCCGGCGCCTCATGACCGCGGAGGCCAACGCCGCCGTCGAGGGCGCGCTCGCGGCCGGCGCCACCCGGGTGCTCGTGAACGACAGCCACTGGTTCATGCGCAATTTGCTCGCCGAAGAGCTGCACCAGACGGCCGAGCTGATCTCGGGAGATCCCAAGCCGCGCTCCATGATGCAGGGGATCGATCAGCAGGGGGGGCTTCGACGCGGCGCTGTTCATCGGCTACCACGCCCGCGCCGGCACCCGCAACGCGATCCTCGACCACACGTACGCCGACCGCATTCACGACGTGCGTCTCAACAAGCAGCCGGTTGGCGAGCTGGGGCTGAACGCCGCGCTGGCGGGCGTGCATGGCGTCCCCGTCGCTCTGGTGAGCGGTGACTCTGCCGTCGCGGCCGAGGCGAAGGACCTGTTGGGGGACGGCGTGGCGACGGTGATCGTGAAAGAGGCGGTGAGCCGCCATGCGGCGAAGAGCGTCGCGCCCGCGGTCGCGTGCCGTATGATCCGCGAGGAGGTTGCGCGAGCCCTCAAGCGCTCGCACGCGCCGTTCACCATCCGGGCGCCCGTGACGCTCGAGGTGGACTTCGCGATGACGATCCACGCGGACATGGCGGAGCTGTGTCCGGGGGCCACGCGCACCGCGGGTCGCACGGTCGCGTTCACTCATCAGGACTACGGAGAAGTATTCCGGGCGTGGCGGACGCTGCTGAACCTCTCCGCCGTGGTCTAAGCCAAGAGCACCAGCCCGTAATCACCCGTGATACGAAACCCGAGGAACAGGTACGCCCGCCGGGCGGCCTCGTTCGTTGGATCGGCGAACAGCACCGCGCGCTCGATCCCTTGCTTGCGCGCCGAGAGCAACGAGCCGGCGACCACGGAGCGGGTGTAGCCGCGGCCGCGGAACTCGGGCGCTGTCCACACGCCACCGATCTGCACGATATCGGGAAGCATGGCGTTGAATACCGAGTACGAGACCGGGGCCGCGCCGGCCAGGAGCAGCCAGTCCGTGCCCCGCTCGTGCTGCAGCCGCACGTCGTCCGTGCTCGCCTGACGGAGGTCCGGACCATCGGTTGCACCGAGGGCCTCGACCGCGAACCGCACACGCCAGTCCACCAACAGCTCGAGCTCGGACTCCGTGGGATGACGGCAGCGGAGCGTGCCGCTGGCGAGCTCCTGGGGCACGACCAGTCGCGTGAGGTCGAGCACGTACAGCTCGTCCCTGCTGTCTTTGGTGGTTGGTGCGGCGCCGAGCCCGAGGGCCGCGCGCGCGGCGACGACCTGGCTCCACGGTCCCGAGAAGCCGGTCACCGTGCGACGCGAGCGCCGCACCGCGTCCCGCGCCACGGCGGCCGCGTCGGCCGCGTCCGGCGCCTGTACCAACACCATGCCGTTCCAGCAATGCGCCGCGACGCCCCTGATCCGCTCGCCGTCCAGGACCGCGACGTACGTGGCCTGCATCGGTTGCCCCCGGTCGGTGAGCCCCGCCGAGCGCGCATTGGAGCGGAGAAACATGGACGTGTCGGGGTGGCGCGCGAGGAACGTGTCGAGAGCGGCCTCGTCGCCGGGGCGGAGCAGCCGGAGCTCGGGCACCGCTCAGTCGTACACGCAAAAGAAATACGTCGTTGTCGGCGGCAACCCCGCGAGCAGCCGCCAGGCCTCGAGCCAGGCCGCTCGGGACTCCGGCATGGTTCGGGCCAGCGTCAGCGCCTGCCGATAGTGCGCGATCGCGTTGCGGCGCGCCGCGGGAGCGTCCGCCGCATACTGCGCCGTATCGACGTACTCCATGCCGGCGCCCGACGCGAGGGCCACGATGTCTCCGTAGGCGTCGCCCACCAGGCGGTGCAGCTCCCCCGCCGTCGCGGGGTCCGTCGTCGTGCCCAGGAGCCGCTCGCCCGTCGCAATCACCTGGCGGAACGCCTCCGATCCCCCGCCGCACATCCCCGTCCGGTCGAACCCGCTGCGCAGCAGAGCCAGGGTGGTGAGCGCTCCCGCCCGCCCCTGCGGGTCGAGCCGGAGGGCTTCGTCGAGCCATGTGTGCGTGTAGTTGAAACCTCCGCCCAGCTCATTGCGGGCGAACGTCGCGCCGAGGCGTTCGAGGGCCCGCCTCGTCACGCTATCGTCGCGCTGCGCCCGCACGTAGTTGAGCGCGCTGCTCCCGAGCACCTGGTCGGCCGCCAGGAGAGCCGCGGCCCGTCGCGGCGCGGGGAGCCCGCGAGCGCTCGTGATCCAAGCACTCAGCACGGCAACCGCCGCCGAGTCGAGGGCTGCAATGTTCACCTTGTGGCGCCCGGTGTATCCGCTCTCCGCCGCGGCCAGCGTCGCAAGCAGGCGCTCGGTCTTCGCGCGGTCGAGCTTTGACAGGCGCGCCGCCTCGGCCGCGAGTTCGCTGGTGTGGCGCTCCTCCGCACGGGCGCGCTCCTCCGCGCGGTCGAACGACCCCAGCTCGGCGATCGGCAGAAACGCGAACGCGAGGACCCGGCCTCCCGTGCGGTCACCGCCGAGGCCACGGTCGAACACGCTCACGATGACAGTCGAGTCCACCTGCCAGCGGCCGGGCGTGCGCCAGGCGGCGGCGCCGAAGAAGTGAAGGCCCAAGAGCATCGCATCCGCGCCGGGCAGGCGCGACAACAGCCGACGCTGGGAATCAACGGGGAGAGGGCCGAAAAAGACATTCGGGCCGGCGGCCACGGGCCCGTATGCGCGCGTCAAAGCTTCGCGAACACTCGCCGCCAGCGCACTGCCCGATGCGGAATCGGGTGCTCCGGTTTCGAGCCACACCGTCCCGAGCAGGCAATGCTCGCGGATCAGAGTCGGGCCGCCCGTCGCCGGGAGGGCGAGTGATTCCGGGGGGAGCGGTGGATAGAAGTAGGCGTACCGGACGATCTGCGCACCGCCGGCACCGGTCGCCACGGAGCTCGCGCGACCGCACCAGCGATCGTCGTCCTCACGAATCGAGTCGCGACGGAACGACGTGAAGCCATCCGATGGATGCGCGGCCAACCACGCGGCCGCCGTCATGCCGGGGCGGAGCGCCGCCAGCTCCCGCGCGGCCAGCTCTGGAAACGACGGGCCGCCCGAGGCAGCAAGCTGCAGCGCGACCAAGGCGGGGGCGGGGAACGGAATCATGGCGCCGGTGGCCGCGGCTTGAGCTTCAGAATCCTGAGCGACAGGCTACGCGCCAGGATCCCGATCCCGGCCGGATCACCGGCGCGACGCGGCACGGCACGATAGATCAGGATTACGAGGATCCAGGTGAGCCAGCTGGACCGCTCGCTCCACGACAGCCCCGCGAGCATCAGCCACGGCTGGGTGTAGGCGGCGGTCCAGGGCTGCCACTCGCCCTGCGCCAGCGCGATCGGGCGGGCGACCACGTGATTCGACCGAAACCCGTGCGCGCTCGGGCTCGAGAGGTTCCAGACGCAGGTTACCTTGCCCCACCCGTGGTTGTCGCTCGCGCCCACCACCAGCAGGTCGCGCGCTTCGGCGATCTGCAGCACCTGTGCGCGCGCGATCGCCGGGAAGCCGATGGCCTTGGGCGCGCAGTTCACGATTTCGAAACCATCGGCACCGGCCGCCAGGAAGTCGTCCAGGTCGCCCCAGTGGTTCCGCCAATACTCGGGAAGCGACGCGATGCCGATCGCGCCCTGGCGATGCAGCGCGCCGAACAGGCCGAGCATGGCGCGCGTGTCGCGCCCGTACACGCCGCGGTCGATCGGCCCCACCGCGCCGAGCGCGACCACGTGCTGGTCGAACACGCTCCATTCGACTCCGGGCAGCAGGCGAATCGGGTCGTCGATCCCGCCTTCGAACACCACGTTGTGATCGGTGACGTACGACGCCCCGAAGCCTTGAGCCGCATGCCAGGCGGCGAGGTCCTCGAGAGTCCAACCGCGGCGACCGTCGTGCGACCGCGCGGTGTGCGCGTGGTAGTCGATGACCGTGAGCGTCGAGTCCGCGGCGACGAGCCGCGCGACCGGGCGCGGGAGCAGGACCGCCGCGACCCCCAACAGCACTACCGCGAGGGGGCCGAGCAGCGCCGCGATGAGGCGCCGCCGCAGGGTGCCGCGCCGCAGCAGTCCCCACAGCACCAGGACGCCCGTCCACCCGAGCAGCAGCGCCTTCGCGCGCTCGAGGCTCAGGAAGGTGAGCGCGTCGAGCACGTTCGAAATGGGCGCGAGCAGGGTATAGAGCGTGGGGCGGACGAGGTCCACGTCGGCCGGGGGCGCGCCGCTCACGGCGTCAAGCAGCGGCGGCAAGGGAGCGAGCGCGGAAAGGAGGACGAGCGCGATGAGCGCGAGCGCGATCGGGTGGCGACGCAGCAGATTCACTCGTACAATCTTGGGTATGAGAGTTCCGGACGCTACAGTCGCGCGTCTGCAGTCGGTCGCCGCCCAGCGCCAGTGGGCTCTCTCGATTCGCACCGACAGCGCGGCCCTCGTCGACGCCGACCTTGCGATCGTGGATAGCGCGGGCACGCTGGTGGGCCGCGTGCGGGCGGGCTCGCCCGCGGCCCCGCAGGCACGACAGATGGCAGACGCCGTGCTGCAATGAGCGCCGAGGAGTTCGCCGCCATTCCCGATGTCGTGCTCGGCCCCCTCGCCGGACATCCTGAGGCCGATTGGTACCAAGCTCCGCCCGGGAAGTGGTGCGCCGCACAGATCGTACATCACCTGGCCATCGGGATCGACGGCAGCGGGCGCACCTTCGATGCGCGCCGGCGCAAGCCGCCCATGCGCCGCCGGCCCAGGCCGCTACGACAACGGCTCGGCCAATTCGTGTATCTCGATATCGGGTGGATTCCTTCGGGCCGTCGCGCCCCGGCCGCCACGGAGCCTGCTCAGCGTCCGGATGCGGGCGCGGCGGAGCGGCAGCTGCGGGACGGCGTGGCGCGCTACCTCGCGCTGGCGCGCGAGCTGTTGCCGGCTCGCCGTGACGACCTATTTGTAAGACATCCTGCCTTCGGTGATCTCACCCTGCCCGAATGGCTGCGGTTCCACGTCCGCCACTGCGCGCATCACGCGAAGCAGATCCGCGCGCTGCTCGCGTCGTGAGCGACAAGGACAAGCGGAAGCTCACCGTCCGCGTTCCCAATCCAAAGGCGCCGGTCAAGGGGCGGCTCAAGACTCCGGTGCACAAGGTGCACAAGTCCGTGAAACATTATCGTCGACGGGAGAAGCATCCGGGCCGGTCGGCGGACGACGACTGAATTTGTGGGACGGGGGGTCAGCGCTTCGTGTGGGCGGAGGTCTTCAAGATCACGCAACATGAGCCGGCCTCCGGCGCCCGCAGCTCGGCCCGGGTGACGCGCGCGCCGGCGGCGGCGAGCAGGCCCTGCAGCAAGGCGAGGTTCATACCGCACACCAGCGGCCGGCATTCGTTGGCGAGGGCGTCGAAGGGGCAATTCCGCAGCCGCACTTCGCCGTTGACGCGCTCCGGGTCATAGCCGCATTCATCGAGCACGGCGAGCGCATTGGCGAGCAGGCGATCCGTCCCCGCGCTCGGGCCGGTGCGGGCGCGCGCTGCGGCGCCGAGCGTCCGTCCTTCGGCGCGGGCCGCACGCGCCAGGGCGCCGCGAGCGGCCGGCTCGATGGCCGTCAAGGCGCGCGCGAATACGCGGCCGGCGAGCTCGTAGCAACGCTCGGGAAGGGTGAGTTCGACCTGGCGGGCGGAACGGCGGTACAGCTTCGCCGGACGGCCCGCCCCCGGCCCACGGCGGGTCGTCAGCCGGCGGTAGCTGGCGTCGAGCAGCCCCTGCTGGACGAGCTTGTCGAGGTGGAACGCGGCGAGCGCACGCGAGATGCGAAGGGCGCTGGCGGCTTCATCGCGCCCCACCTCGCGTCGCCGCCCGGCAATGAAGAGATAAAGACCCCTCCTGGTGGGGTCGTCCAGCAACGCGATGGCCGCGATCTGGCGCTCGAGATCGGTGCCTGACACAACGAGAATCTATCTCCCTCGCGGCCTCGATCCAATAGTTCTAACGGTAACGTATATTGCGCATAGACGACCCGAGGCCCAATGCCCGACTACACCTACCTGATCGTCGGCGGCGGCATGACCGCCGACGCCGCGGCCCAGGCGCTCCACGAGGCGGACCCGGCGGGCTCGCTCGGGTTGATCGGCGCCGAGCCGCATCCTCCGTACGACCGCCCTCCGCTCTCGAAGGCTCTCTGGAAGGGCGAGTCCGAAGAGAAGATCTGGCGCAAGACGGCGGCGACCGGCGCCACGCTGCACCTCGGGCGGCGGATCACGGCGATCGATCCCCGCGGGCGTAGCATCACGGACGATCGGGGAACGAAGTACCGGTTCACGAAGTTGCTGCTCGCGACCGGCGGCACCCCGCGGAGCCTGCCCCTTAAAACCGATCAGATCATCTATTACCGCACGCTCGACGATTACCGCCGCCTGCGCTCGCTCGCGACGCAAAGCGTCCGCTTCGCTGTGATCGGCGGGGGGTTCATCGGCAGCGAGGTCGCGGCCGCCCTGCGGATGCAGCAGCGCGACGTCACGATGCTCGTCCCGGAGGCGGGACTCGGCGCGCGCGTGTTCCCGGCGGACCTGGCCGCGTTCCTGGTCGATTACTACCGCCAGAAGGGCGTGACCATGCGGATGGGGGAGGGGATGGCGGGGCTCGAGCGGCGCGCCGGCTCGTGCGTGGTGCGCACCACGGTGGGCAGCGAGCTCGTGGCCGAGGTGCTGGTCGCCGGGCTCGGCATCGTGCCGGCAGTGGAGCTGGCGGAGCAGGCGGGGTTGCGCGTGGACAACGGGATCGTGGTGGACGAGGCCTGCCGCACCAGCAATCCCGACATTTACGCCGCGGGGGACGTCGCCAACTTCGAGAATCGGGCGTTAGGCGCGCGACTCCGCGTGGAGCACGAAGACAACGCCAACACGATGGGGCGCACGGCCGGCCTCAACATGGCGGGCCGGGCGACCCCGTATCGCCACCTGCCGTTTTTCTACTCCGACCTGTTCGAGCTGGGCTACGAAGCGGTGGGGGACGTCGACGCTCGGCTCGACACCGTGGCCGACTGGAAAGAGAAGTTCCGCGAGGGTGTGGTTTACTACCTGAAGGACGGGCGGGTCCGGGGCGTGCTTCTGTGGAACACCTGGGGACAGGTGGACCACGCGCGGGCGCTGATCGCCGAGCCCGGCCCGTTCAAGCCGCAGGACCTGAAGGGCCGCCTGCCGGCCTAGCCAGGCCGGACCCCGAAGAATCCAAAGAGCGGGTCGAAGGCGTCATGACTTAGTAATACAAGTCATGACTTGCTATACATCCATTGCCAAACTCCCAACGGAGGACCAGCCAATGAGCAAGGTCCCGTGCCCCACGACCCTGTTGCTCGCGCTCGGGCTGCTGGCTGTCGCTGCATGTTCCGACGAGCCACTCTCCAGCCCTCGCCCCGCCGCCGCTTTGGCGAGCGCCGGCGCTCCGGCGAGCGGGCGCGAAATCTTCCGTCACGAAACCTGGGGTGACGAAGCCTTTTGGACGAATGCCCTGCGCCTGCACGAGGTGGTGCAGGCTGCGGTCGATCCCGTCACCGTTCTCGGCGTAGGTCTGAAAGTGGACGCCACGCGACTGCCTCCGGGCTTCCTCGCAGGCGCCAACCTCAAGAGCCCTGCAACGACGGTCGAGCTGCTGCGGCGCGACGCCGTCGTCGGCTTGAAGGCGAAGGTCACGGCCGGAGGACAGCTCGTACAGCTCGGGATCACGTGCGCGTTTTGCCACTCGACCGTGGACAACTCGGTGGCACCGGGCGTCGGTCGGCGGCTCGACGGCTGGCCGAACCGCGACCTGAATGTCGGCGCCATCGTGGCGCTCTCGCCCGTCCTCGACGCAGCGACGAAGGCGGTGTTCCAGTCGTGGGGGCCGGGCCGCTACGACGCGTACTTCAACCACGACGGCAAGAACGCCCCCGTGCTGATTCCACCCGCGTACGGGCTGCGCGACGTCGCGCTCGAGACCTACACGGGGGAGGGCCCCATCTCCTACTGGAACAGCTACGTCGCCGTCACGCAGATGCACGGGCAGGGCTCGTTCACCGACCCGCGCCTGGGGATCAACATCGTGGCGCAACCGGATCGCGTGACGCCAAAGCTGCCCGTGTTGCGGGACTACCAGTTCACGCTCGAGCCACCGTCGCCGCCCTCGGGCAGCTTCGACCCCATCGCCGCCGAGCGGGGGCGGGTCGTGTTCGCCGGGTCAGGGCGTTGCGCGAGCTGTCACATCCCGCCGACTTACACCGATGCGCCAGTGCTCCACACCCCCGCTGAGACCGGGTCCGACCCGGTGCTCGCCGGACGGGGCACGACGGGGCGCTACCGCACCACGCCGCTGCGCGGCGCGTGGCAGCACCCACCGTACTTTCACGACGGCAGCGCCGCGACGCTTGCCGACGTGGTGGCCCACTACAACACGACGCTGCTGCTGGGGCTGACGGCGCAGCAGCAGGCGGACCTGGTGCAGTTCCTGAGGTCGCTCTAGGCGCGCTTGACACCGAGGGGGCAGGCGGATCTCTTCTGCTGTAGCATCAATTGCCGTTCGTGATACAGTCCCGCCCCGCCTCGAGGTGACCGCCCATGCGAAGTTCCCTCGCCGTGAAGGTCGCGCTCACCGCCGGCGTTGCGCTCGCCGCCATCGCATTCGTGAGCGTGACCCGGTCGGTCCCAGGGACCGCCAGCCCGTCGTCCGGGTTCGATGCCGTCATCGATGACAACGCCGATCGCATGGTGCGGGAGGGGAGGCAGATCTTCCGCTTCGACACGTTCGGCGACGAGGTTTTCTGGGGCGACGCGCTCCACCTGCACCAGGCCATCGCCGGCGAGAGAAACGGCGGCGTCGGGCCGGGGGTGAGCCCGAAGACCGCGCTCGCCGTCGGCCTCAAGGTGGACCTCGACGCCCTGCCGGCCGGGCTGCAGCAGCAACTCAAGGCGGGTCAGGTGAACCTCGACGATCCCGCGACGACCTTGGCGCTGCTCAAGCTGAACGCTGTGGTCGGAGTGACGGGATTCTTCAACGCCGACGGCAGCATCAAGTCGCTAGGCATTCAGTGCGCCTTCTGCCATTCGACCGTGGACGATGCGCTCGCCCCGGGTATCGGCCGCAGACTGGACGGCTGGGCGAATCGCGACCTGAACGTCGGAGCCATCGTCGCGCTCGCACCGAACCTCAAACCGTTCACCGATCTCCTAGGCGTGGACGCGGCGACCGTGAAGAAAGTGCTGGCGAGCTGGGGCCGGGTCGTTTTGATGCCGAGCTCGACAAGGACGGCAAGGCCTTCCGCCCCGACGGCAAGCAGGCCGGCACGCTGATCCCGCCCGCGCTCGGCCTCGCCGGGGTCAACCTCCACACCTGGACCGGCTTCGGGTCGGTGACCTACTGGAATGCCTACGTCGGAGCCACCGAGATGCACGGTTCTGGGACGTTCTTCGACGCACGCCTGGGTCGCGCCGACCAGTATCCGGTCGCGGCGCGGAGCGGCTCCCACGACACGCGGGGGAAACCGGACGACTGACCGCGAAGCTCGCCGCGCTGCACTTCTATCAACTCTCGATCCCGGCGCCCAAGGCGACGCAAGGCTCGTTCGACCGCGCCGCTGCCGAGCGGGGGAAGGCGCTATTCGACGGCAAGGCGAAGTGCGCAACCTGCCACGTGCCACCGCTGTTCACCGAGCCCGGCAACAACCTGCACGCGCCCGCCGAGATCGGGGTGGACGCGTGGCAGGCTGACCGCTCGCCGACGCACATGTACCGGACTGCGCCCCTTGCGGGGCTGTGGTCGCACCGGAAGGGCGGGTTCTATCACGACGGCCGCTTCGCGACGTTGCTCGACGTGGTGAACCACTACGACAGTTTCCTCAAGCTGGGTCTGAGCGGGCCGGAGAAGAACGACTTAGTGGAGTACTTGAAGTCGTTGTAGCAGCCTAGATCGCGCTCTCAGAACCGATACCCGGCGGCAAGATTGAAGTGATTCGCCGTGAACTTGCCGCTCGGGTACGTGGTCTCGAGCCGCCGGAACTCGATCCCGAACACCAACGGCCCGACGGGGCGGAAGTCCACGTGTCCCTCGCAGGCGAAGTTCTTGAGGCGGCCGTGCGGGTTGCCGAGCGCGTCCGACAGGTCGCCGTCATCGGGATCGTCGAGGCCGCAGCCGCCGCCGACCATCACCTCGCGCCTGGGCCGGACGTTGAGCTGACCCCAGCCGCCTTTGGTGCGGACCTCCGCGCCCGTCGGCCCGATGTTCTGGCCGATCCCGCCCCCGCCCAGTCCCGCGAGCGCTTTCCCGCTGAACGCCTCCGCCAGGAGCTCGACCGGTCCGACTTTGACGCGCGCGTCCGCGGTGACGGCGCGCGACTGGAACAGCGTATCGCCCGAAGCGAGCCAGCCCAGGTGGCCGCCGATGGCGACCTCGCTGGGATCGTCGGTCGGGCCCCATGCGAGTCGCACCCTCGCCTGCAGATAGGGGCGACGGCTCCGCTCGGCCGAGTCGGGCTGGGTGTTGAAGAGCCCCTGCGCCGTGCCCGCTGTCGGGGCCAAGACGGCCACCTGCTCGGCCAGGCGCAGGGTGTATCCCTGTTCCAGCGTGGCGCGAAACTGCGGCAGCCACAGCCACAGGTTGCCGGCGCCGGCGAAATCGGGGAAGCCGACCGAGGCGAGCGAGCGCGGGCTCCGCTCCGCGACGAGGGGCGACTCCTGGCCGAACAGCACTTGGGCGTGGTCCCACGAAACGATACCGACGGCCCGACGCAGCCGAAGGAGCGGGAAGGTGCGACCGCCCGAGGACGGCTGCTGGCCGCCGTAAAAGTCGACATCGACCTCACCTGAGAAGCTGCCACGCAGCACATCCGGCTCGGTCACGAGAACGCCGAGCCGCGTCTGGCGCATGGTGCCGCCGACCGCGCTCGCGGGCGCGAGCGAATCGACGAACTGCGGCACATCGCTGTTGTTAACGCGGGCGTTCGTGAAGAAGCCGTTGACGAGCACGAGACCCGTGAGCTCGATGGTGCGTTTCGCGGTCGGCGCCGCCGCAGGCGCGGGTGGGGAGGGCGGCGTCTGCGCCGCGAGCGGAACGGCGACGGCGGCGAGCGAGACGAGCAGCTTGGCCCGCATGTCGGGCTCCTGGCGGTTTCGATACGACTACAGTAAGCTGCAACGCCTCGAGCGCAACCGGGAACGAGCGATGCGATGGAGCCCGCTGCTAGTGGGCGTGGGTTGTATCACCGCGGTGACGCTCGGGATCGCGCAGGGAGGCGTCGCCGGCCGCGTGACCATGCTCGAGAAGGGCGGGACGTCATCTCCCGACCTCGGGGCGGCGGTCGTATACCTCGAAGGCGATCCAGCCGATGCCGCGGCCCGGCCCGTCACCGTGGACATCGCGATCAACGATAAGGAGTACGTGCCCCGCGTCGTGGTCGTCCCCGCAGGCTCCACAGTCCGCTTCCAGAATCACGATCCCTTCGACCACAACGTGTTCTCGGTCTCCGAGCCCAGTCCGTTCGACCTCGGCCAGTACGGCCGCGGCGAGACCAGGACCTGGACTTTCACGAAGCCCGGCCTGGTGCGCGTCTTCTGCAACGTTCATCCCCGGATGGTGGCGTTCGTGCAGGTGATGGCGGGACGCCATTTCACCCAGGCCGCGGCGGACGGCAGCTTCGAGATCGCCGCCGTGCCGCCGGGCACGTGGACGGTGCACGCGTGGCACGAGCGGAGCGCGCCGGTGGCGCAGACCGTGAGCGTCACGCCGGCCGGCGCCTCGGGGATCGAGCTGCAGCTCGACGCGCGCGGGTTCCGCTGGATGCCCCACAAGAATAAGTACGGGAAAGACTACCCGACGAATGCCGGACGCGAGCGCTACTAGGCCCGCGCGGCTCGGCCTCGGCGCCAAGATCTTCATCGCCGCCACGCTGTCGGTTACCGGCGTGCTGGGCGTGACCCTCGGGCTCACTTCCGTGCAGGCGGAACGAACCGCCGACGAGGCGATTCGGCGGGGGCTCGGGGGTGTGCGGCGCGGCGTGCAGGCCTTCCTGGCCGGGCGCACCGCGACGTTCGCCGGGATGAGCGCCGTCAGCGCCGAGGTGCCGCAGTTCCGGGAGCGGCTACTCAAGGCGTCCCAGCGCGGCAACGTGCTCGATCAAGCCGAGGAGCACCGGCGGCTGTTGGGCGCGGCGTGGGTGCTGATCACCGATGAGCACGGCGTGCTGGTCGCCCGGACGGACTACCCCGCCGAATCCGACATCGACCTGTCGCGCGGCGCATTGATCGCCAACGCCCTCTCGGGCGACGAGTCGAGCGGCGCGTGGCTGGACGAGCGCCGGCGCAAGCTGTTCCTGGCGGTGGCGGTGCCGCTGCGCGCGTCACCGCAAGCGGCGCCTCAGGGATCGCTCGTCGCCGCCTATGCGATCGACGACACGCTGGCGCGCCAGATCAAGCAGGCCACCACCACCGACGTGGTGTTCTTCGCGCTCGATACCCTCAACCGTCCCTACATCGTCGGCTCGACGCTGCCGCGCGAGGCGGTCGAGCCGGCGCTGGTGGCGGACACGACGACAATGACCGCCCTGGCGCGCGACACCGCGGGGACGGAGCTGTCGGCGGAAGTGGAAGGGGAGCACCTGATCGGACTCGCGAGTCCGATCCGCTCCGCGGGGGGCGACGCGTTCGGCGGATTCATCGCATTCCGCTCGCACGATCGTGAGCTCGGCGAGTTCCGGGTGTTGCAGCACACGATCGGGTTCTCGCTGGCGCTGGGCTTGCTGCTCGCGCTCGCCTCGGCCTATGTGCTGGCGCGCCAGATCGCGGGCCCGATCCGGCGGCTGGCCCTCGCCACCCGCCGGGTGGAGGACGGGGATTACAGCGTGGAGATCGACGTCCCCGCCGGCGACGAGATCGGGATGCTGTCGCAGGCGTTCCAGAGCCTGGTGGCGGACCTGAAGGAGAAGGCGAAACTGGTCGAGTACATGATGGCCACGTCGGGTGGCGCGCCCACGGAGGCGCTGCCGGCTACCCGAAAGGCGCTCCCGCCCCCGCGCGACGCCCTGCGACCCGGAACGCTGTTCGCCAACCGCTACGAGGTGAAGGAAGTCCTCGGCATGGGCGGTATGGGGGTGGTGTACCGGGCATTCGACCGCGAGCTGCGGGAGCCGGTGGCGATCAAGGCGCTCCGTCCCGAGGTGCTCGCCGGGGGCGGCGTGGCGCTGGAGCGCTTCAAGCAGGAGATCCGCCTCGCCCGCAAGATCGCCCATCGCAACGTGGTGCGGACGTACGATCTGGGCGAAGTGAACGGGATGTACTACCTCACGATGGAATACGTGGAGGGGAAGTCACTGAAAGAGCTGGTCGCGACCCGCGGCCCGCTCCCCGTGTCGGTCACGCTCACGATCGGCAAGCAGCTGTGCCGGGCGCTCGAGGTGGCGCACGAGCAGGGCGTGATCCACCGTGACATCAAGCCCCACAACATCGTGGTCGAGCCGAGTGGGGTGCTCAAGGTGATGGACTTCGGCATCGCCCGGCTCGAGAACCGGTCGAAGGATGAAGGGTTAACCAAGGATGGAATGTCGATCGGCACGCCGGACTACATGTCACCCGAGCAGCTTTCGGGAAGGGAGCTGGACGCGCGCAGCGACCTCTACTCGATGGGCGTGGTGCTGTTCGAGTGTCTCACGCGCCGCTTGCCGTTCGAGGCGGAAACGACCTACGGGCTGATCGCGAAGCAGCTCGAGGAGGAAGCACCCGACCCGCGGACGTTCAACCCGGACGTGCCCGAGCCGTTAGCCCAGTTGGTCCTGAAAGCGATGGCGAAGGAGGCGGGAGACCGGTATCAGACGGCGGCGGAGATGCACGATGCGCTGGCGGCGATCGGTTAGACCCCTCCAAACCACGGATACCCCTGATCCTCCCAGTATCCTCCTGGCCTGGTGTCCGTGAAGGTCATCGACACCAGGTACTTCGTCATCTTGTATCCCAGTTTTGTCGGCGAGTAGAGCCTGAGCGGCGCGCCGTGCGCCGCCGGCAACGGATTGTCGTTCATCCCATACGCGAGAATGGTCTGGGGATGCATCGCGCTCGCAATGTCCCAGCCGTTCGAGTAGTCGGCGTCGAACGACACGAACCGGATGTAGCGGGCTTGCTTGGCCGGGCGGCAGCGCTCCGCGATCGCCGACACCGGGACGCCGTGCCAGCTCGCGATTGCCGACCAGCCCTCCACGCAATGGTGCTTCACCGTGTACGACACGCGCGGCATACGCATCAGGTCGTCGAGCGACAGCTCGAGCGGCTGCGCCACCAGGCCGTCCACCCGCAGGCGCCACGCGGTGGGATCGCGCAGCAGCGGGATGGTTTGCGAGATGAAATAGCTGGGAAGCGAGACGCTCCGCTCGCTCGCGTCGTACGTACGTGCGAGCCGCGTGGGCGAGTAGAGGATTTTCTCGCTCACCCAGTCGTTCATGCGGCTGATGCTCCACAGCCCGGGTCGTACCAGATTGCCGCCGTCCCAGCCGCACGCCGCGAGCAGCGACGCCACTCCACCCGCCACGCCGATCCGCACGAACGCCCGCCGATCGACACTAGGCGTCTCGGCGTCTCGGCGTCTGGGCATCGGGGTGTCAGTCATGACTGGGGAATCGTCCCCGGTACGAGCCAGTAAGCATGGCGCGCAGGGAGCCGGGATCTACGGCGAACACGAGAATGACGTGCACGATCGTGAACGCGACGAAAATCCACACGATCCAGAAGTGCCAGTAGCGCGCCGCCTGAAACCCGCCGAGTAACGCCGTCAGCCAGGCGAGCTGCGTCGGCTTGTAGACCGCGAAGCCGGTGAGCACCGCCAGCGCGCCCAACCCGATAACGCTCGTGTACGCGAGCTTCTGGAGCGGGTTGTGCTTGCCCTGCGGCGGGTGCTCCCGGCGGAGATGGAGGTAGTACTTCGCCATCTCCACCGCGCCGGCAATGTCCCGCGGCCGGAACAGCAGGGCGCGCCACTCGCCGCTTCGCACCAGGTATCCGAGATACAGCAGCCCGAAGGCGACGAGCGGCCACGCCAGCGCGAAGTGCCAGTTGAGAGCGCCCGCGAGCCAGCCGCCCAGCCGGCTCCAGTGGGGGAATTGCGCGCCATCGAACGGGCTCGCGAAGTACGGCCCGCCGCGGTTTCCGAATCGGGCGTAGGCCTCGTAGATCTGCAGCCCGCTCGCAATCATCCCGGCCAGTACGACGACGGTGGCCCAGTGGGTGAGCCGGACGATCCAGTGGTGGCGGCGGACGAACGGCATTGGCTCCGTCATGATTCACGCTACGGACGAAGGGGCTCTCGCGTAAGGGGTGATGAGCGCATTCTCACGAACCTCCAACAGTCTTCCCACGCCCACCCGCCCGTACTTAGTTTGCAGGCGCGATGAACCAGCCTAAACCGAGCCGCCCAGCCGTTCCCGAACGGATCAACGGACTGGCGGCCGTGGCCGCCAACCTGTCCTGGAGCTGGAACCGCAACGCGCGTGCGCTGTTCCGCATGCTCGATCCCGCGCTGTGGCGCCGCACCCAGCACAATCCCATCGAGTTGTTGCGCCGGGTCGATCCCGCGCGGCTCG
>WNFD01001849.1_pt1 | contig 21307 bp, 16 predicted proteins | sample 5400491 | NCBI WGS metagenome assembly WNFD01 (sample SAMN13153343, study PRJNA577476) | soil metagenome | isolation source: 120 cm saprolite under Douglas fir tree site 2 hole 2 replicate 2 | place: USA:California | collected 2015-04-18
CTCACCATCACCGGCAAAGACCTGACCGCGCTCATGGACCAATCCGACTGGAGCGGCTTTCCCTTCCCCGCCTTGCCGCCCGAGGCGCGCGTCGCCCTGCTCGTCGCCAAGTATGCGCTCTTCGGCATAATTCCTCTGGTCATCCCCAGCATCCTGCTCTGTCTGCAACTGCCGATCGAGCAGATCCCCGCCCAGCAAGGCACCGACCTCGCCTACATTCGCTATCTCGCCGACCAGGTGGGCTACGTCTTCTACATCGATCCCGGTCCGGTACCCGGCATCAGCAAAGCCTACTGGGGTCCGCAAATCAAAATCGGCACACCCCAGCCTTCTCTCAACGCCGACATGGATGCCTACACCAACGTCGAGAGCATGCATTTCAAGTTCAACCAGGAGAAAAACCGCATCCCCATCGTCTACATCAACAACCAGGAAACGGGCGTCTCTATTCCCATCCCCATTCCTCCGATCACCCCGCTCAATCCGCCGCTGGGGCTCATCCCGCCCTTTCCCACCAATCTCATTCCGCCCGATCTCAAGCCGTTTCGAGACGACATCGCCAAGATGCCGATTCCTCAAGCCATCATGGTCGGCCTCGCAGCTGCCGCGCAGGCAGCCGAAGCCGTTACCTGTGAAGGCTCACTCGATGTCACCCGCTATCGCGGCATCCTCAAGGCGCGCGGACTCGTCGGCGTACGTGGCGTCGGCCCCGCCTTCGACGGCCTCTACTACGTAAAAAGCGTCACGCACAAGATCAAGCGCGGCGAATACAAACAGAACTTCACCCTGACCCGCAACGGTCTCGTCTCCACAGTACCCACGGTGAATGTATGAGCCCACAGGATTCCACAGCAGGTGGCAGCGCCAATCGCTATTACGGCAAATATCGTGGCCTGGTCATCAACAACATCGATCCCCTGCAGATCGGCCGCGTCATGGCGCAGTGCGCCGATGTTCTCGGCGAAATCCCCAGCAGCTGGGCTCTTCCCTGCGTCCCCGCCGCAGGCATCCAGGCCGGCATGTTCATCGTTCCGCCCATCGGCTCGCAGGTCTGGGTCGAGTTCGAGCAGGGCAACCCCGACTATCCGATCTGGACCGGCGGCTTCTGGGGCCTGGTCGCCGACGTCCCCGTCTTCGCCACCGCGCCGCCAGCCATTCCTCCGGGGCAGAACATCGTCCTTCAGACCTCCGGCCAGAACACGCTCATCCTCAGCGACGCGGCACCAACTCCGGCCACCGGCGGCATCATCCTCAAGAGCGTCAGCGGAGCCATGATCGTCGTCAACGAAACCGGCATTTACATCAGCAACGGACAAGGCGCAACCATCACCCTTATAGGTCCCGCCGTTGCCATCAACGAAACCGCTCTCACAATCGTGGGTGCATAAGGAGAATCGACAATGCCAGGACCAATCCTGCACATGGGCGCTACCGTTCTCTGTTCTCACGGAGGCCAGGCCATCCCGACCGTACCCAGCCCTGTAGTTTTCGTCTCCGGCATGCCGATAGCCACAATCGCCGCCCCCTACGCGGTCGCCGGATGCGCCTTCGTTCCCCCCGCAGGTAATGGTCCATGCGTCACCGGCCAATGGATCGTCGGCGCAACCATGGTGTTTTCGCAGGGACAACCGGTCGCCATAATGAGCGGTGTTTCCATCTGCGTTCCAACTGGTACTCCCCTGCAGCCCGTCAGCGCGCAAACTCTGGTCTTGGCGTCGTGAGACATGAAGAGAGCGAGATGAGGTAGACGCGATGAACACAAACATCAATTTTCCCTTTCAATTCGACGGCCGCGGACGCACCCTCAACCCGCAGCAGAATTATTTGCGCCAGCTCGTCGAACAAGTCCTCTTCACCTCGCCCGGCGAACGCGTCAACCTGCCTGACTTCGGCAGTGGCTTGCTGCAGCTTCCCTTCGCACCCAACAGCCTGGAGATGGCCGCGGCCACCCAGTTCACCGTGCAGGCCGCTCTGCAGAAGTGGCTCAGCAGCTACGTCCGCGTGCAGTCTGTCACCGCTGACGTCGAGGAAGCCAAGCTCACCGTCACCGTCATCTACTCGCCTCTGAACACAGACGTCACCGAGATCCAGACCTTCGTGTACGGAGGCGCGCAATGACCATCTACGCCTGCTGCAATGAAAATCGAAAAGCCGCCATACTCGGCAATCCCACGCTCAATGGCATCGACTATCTCGAGGTCCTCGACCACGACGCCATTCCGCTCGCAAGCCCGCGCCAGCGCACCCTGCTCCTCCACTTCCTCAATCCAATTCCGAAGAATCTCAGCACAACCAACATCCTCATTACCGGTGGAGAAAGCATCACCGGCATCGCCGTGCAATGGGTCGCACCCGCGGCCACTCCCCCCGCACCGCCCCTGGCGAATGCCCAGGAAGCAGCCTACTTCTCTACTCTGCCCGACGCAGCCAAAGTCCTAGTCGTTCGCGCCAGCGCAGCGGGCGACTTCTCCCCCTACAAGCTGCGCCTGGTGAACGACGCCGCCCAGGCCCGTGAAGATGCCTTCGAACTCACCGAAACTCTCGCCGGCTTCGATCCCGAACTATCCGAAGTCGAGTTCTCCTTCAAGGTCGAATGCGGCCCTGACTTCGACTGCGCTCCGCAGGCCCCTGACTGCCCGCCCGACCTCCCTGCACCGCCGCCCATCAACTATCTCGCCAAGGACTACGGCTCCTTCCGCTCCATCCTCCTAGACCGCCTCAACCAACTCCTGCCCAACTGGGGAGCTGCCACCGAAGCCGACCAGGGAGTCGTCCTCGCCGAACTCGTCGCCTACGTCGGCGACTACCTCAGCTACCAGCAGGACGCCGTCGCCACCGAAGCCTACATCGAAACCGCGCGCAGCCGCATCTCCCTGCGCCGCCACGCGCTGCTGGTCGACTACACCATCCACGACGGCTGCAACGCCCGCACCTGGATGCATCTCGAAGTCAACGCGCAGGCCTTCCTCGACCAGAAGCTCACCCGCTTCTACACCTTCGCCCCCGGCATGCCACCGTCCCTCGCCGTCGGCGCAGGCAACGAAGAAGCCGCGATCAAGGCTGGCGTCGTCGTCTTCCAGCCCATGCAGAATGCGGTGCTCTACCCCGAGCACAACCAGATGGACTTCTACACCTGGGGGGACACCAACTGCTGCCTCCCGCGCGGCGCGACCGAAGCCACGCTGCTCGGCAGCTTCCCAAATCTTCAGCCCGGCGACGTCCTCATCTTCGAAGAAGTCCTCGGCCCTCAGACCGGCAACCCAGCCGACGCCGACATCCGCCATCGCTGTGCCGTGCGCCTCACTCAGGTCACCACTCAGAACAGTCAGGGCCAGCCGCTCGTCGACCCTCTCTTCGCAACCGGCAGCGGCGACACCATCATCTCCGCTTCTCAGACGCCGATACCCGTCACCGAGCTCCAATGGTCCAGCGAAGACGCCCTGCCCTTCGCCCTCTGCCTCTCCTCCACCTTCATCGACGCGACCGGCAAAGCCCAGACACTCACCAACGTCAGCATCGTTCTCGGCAACAACGTCCTCGCCGACCAGGGCCTCACGCTCTCCGCCGTCTCTCTCGGCTCCGTGCCCGAGCCCTCCATCTTCCTACCGCCAAGCGCGACGGCCGATGCGACCGAGCAACGCTGCAAACCATCCCGCCCCACCGGTCTGCCGGTCCGCTACCGCCCCGTCATTCCCGACAGCCCTCTCACCCAGGCCGTCGAACTCCCGTTAGCCGGCTCGCCCGTCACTCCCGGCATCGTGCCCCTCGTCTCCCACGGCTCCGTCACCCTTACCGACGCGAGCGGCTTCACCTCGCTCACGATCCAGGCCGAGGCCCCATGGAGCTGGCCGCAATTCTTCGGCGTCACCGCCGCACCAAACACATTGCACCCCGGCAACTTCGACCTTGCCCTCGTCTACAACCCCGCCGGAGGCCCCGTCGGCGTAACCGGCCCAGTCGTTCTCGAAAACCTCCTCAACTGCTCCCTCACCACCACCGACCCCAACTACGCCGTCACTCAGATCAACTCCTCCTCGAAATTCCTGCGCGTGCCCTCCACCTTCGTCCCGCCAGGAACGTCGCCAACCACCTTCCCGCCAAATCCGATCATGCTCCCCATCACCGGCCCAATCGACCTGGTCGACTCCGGCGGCACTCCCTACCTCACCGTCCAGGCCGCCAACCCGCTGGCCTGGCCACCGAACTTCGGCATCCTCGCCCAGGGAAATCAATCCGAGCCCGATCTCTTCAATCTGCTCGTCGTCTACAACCCCATCTCGGGCGGCGTCGGCGTGCATCTGCCCGTCCTCGTAGAGCAGTTCAACAACGTCACGCTGCAGAACGTTGCCGCCACCTTTGCCGCCGCTTCCGACCTCATCAAAGTCCGCAGCTTCTCCGAAGAACCGAACCCCAGCCTCTCCGCCTGCGCCCTGATGCACTACGACGCAGACAAAGCCGTCCCCGAGATCACCCTCTCCGGCTCCTTCGAAGGCAACACCACAATCTGGAAACCCAAAGCAGACCTGCTCGAAAGCGGCGCCGGCGACACCAACTTCGTCGTCGAGATCGAGTTCGACGGCACCGCCCACCTCCGTTTCGGCAACAACACCAACGGCAAATTCCCCGAAAGCGGAACACACTTCGTCGCCACCTGCCGCATCGGCAACGGCACAGCCGGCAACGTCGGCGCCGAGAGCCTCGTCTTCCTCGCCACCGGCGACGGGCGCATCCAGTCCTGCACCAACCCTCTGCCCGCCTCCGGAGGCGTCGACCCCGAAACCGCCGACCAGATTCGACGTCGCGCGCCTCAAGCGTTCATGACCCAGGAGCGCGCCATCACCATGCCCGACTACGTGGCGATCGCGGAACGCAACACCCGGATCGATCAAGCAGTGGCCACCCTCCGCTGGACCGGCAGCTGGTACACCGTCTTCATCGCCGCCGAGCCGAAGGGCGGAGGCAAACTAACTCCAGCACTCCGCAAGACACTCACCCGAAGCATCAACCGCTACCGCCTCGCCGGGCAGGATATCCAGCTCGAATCGCCGCAGTACCTGCCGCTAAAAATCGAACTCACCGTCTGCATCGATCCCAGCTACTTCCAGGCCGACGTGCGCCAGAGCCTGCTACAGGTCCTCGGCAGCCAACCCCTACCCGACGGCAGCAAGGGCCTGTTCGCGCCCGACACCTTCACCTTCGGGCAAACCGTATACCTAAGCCCCATCTACGCCGCCGCGCGCAAAGTCGCCGGCGTCACCTCCGTCACCGCGACCGTCTTCGAGCCGCAGGGCGTCAACACCACCACCTATCTCGCCAAGGGAGAGATCCCGCTCGGCCCGTTCCAGATCGCCCAGATGGACAACGACCGCAGCTTTCCAAACCACGGTCAACTAACCCTCGTTCTCAAGGGCGGAAAGTGAGGAGCCTATGAGTTGCACGGCAACATCGGGCACGTCAGATTGCACCTGCGGCTGCTGCTCCGGCATCAGCGTCGCAACGCCGGTCGGCGAAAAAAATCTGCCCGGCCTCTCCGCAATCACTTATCGCACCGGCACCTGGGCCACCTTCCGCGAGTCGATGCTCGCGCGTCTCTCCGGCTCCGACTACCCTGCGCTCGCCTACCTCAAGACCCGCGACACCGACGACTTCAGCATCGCACTGCTCGACGCCAGCTCCGTCGTCCTCGACATCCTCACCTTTTACCAGGAGCGCCTCGCCAACGAGAGCTACCTGCGCACCGCCACCCAGCTTCGCTCCTTGACCGAACTCGCCCGGCTCATCAACTACCAGCCAGCCCCAGGCATCGCGGCCGAAACCTACCTCGCCTTCACGATCAAGGCCGCACCCGGTCTACCGCCGGACCCAAACAGCCCGGCCCTCACCATCCCAGCCGACACTCAGGTGCAGAGTGTACCGGCACAGAACCAGGCGCCGCAGTACTTCGAAACCTCCGCCGACATCCGCGCCACGGCCGACTGGAATGCCCTTCCCATCTCCACCGGCAAGCCCTGGATACCGTCACCGCCACCGCCCGGCGCCGACGGCCTCTACCTGGTCGGCACAACCACCCAGCTTAACCCCGGCGACTCCCTGCTGATCCTCGGCATCGACCGCGAAGAGTGGACCCCCACTTCCACTCCCCCCTCCCCTCCAAACGAGCAGTGGGACGTTGTCACTCTCAACCAGGTCACCGTCGACAAGCAGAACAACCTCACCTGGGTCGGCTGGAACATCCGGTTCACTCACCGAACCGGATCAGGCAAGTCCCCGGCGAAGTGGCCCACCGCCAAGGTCTTCGCCTTCCGCCAGAAAGCCGCGCTCTTCGGCAGCACCGCCCCCGACCCCAATCTCTTCGTTGACGCCAAGGATTCAACGAAGACAAGCCTACCCCGCCTGATCAAAACCACCACCACCCCGTGGAAATGGAAGAGCTACACGATTGCATCCAGCAATCAGATCGATCTAGATGCCACCTACTCCAAGGTCGTCGTCAACACGTGGTTCGCCCTCGTAGCATCCGGCAGCGCTCAGCTCTACAAGGTGGCTTCCGTTGCGCCCATCGCGCGTTCGGGCTTCGGTATCAGTGCAAAGATCACCCGGCTCGCCGCAGACTACAGCGACCCCAAAATCAACAAATTCCCACTCCAGACAACCTCCGTCCTGGCCCAGAGCGAAGAGCTCATCGTCGCCAGCCAGCCGCTCGACCACGCACTCTACGGTGCCGTCCTCGACATCGATGCCTTCCGTCCCGATCTCGTCGGCGCGCAGGCCGTAGCCATCACCGGCAAGGCGCAAAAACTAAGCGTAAACACCTCCGCCTCCAGCCTTTCATTCCAACCGGACGACGGTTCCCCAGCCCTCAAACTCAAGCCCGGAGACATCGCCACCCTCATCGATCCCAAACCACTGCCCATCAACACCGACAGCTCGATCCCCGACTGGACCGGCTCGACCACCGCACGCAAACTGCGCGTCTCTGACGCCAGCGGACGCACCGGCACTCTCAAAGCCCCGCTCTCAGCCTTCTCGCTCGCCCGCTCCAGCAAGTCCGACCCCGACATCCAGGAATTCGCGCTCGTCTCCTCCGTCCTAGCCGTCGACAAACCCTACCCGCATACGCAGATCCTGCTTGAGGACCCACTGACGAACTGCTACGACCGCACCATGACCACAGTGAACGCCAATGTCGGCCTCGCCACCGCCGGCCGCTCCGTCAGCGAAATCATGGGCAACGGCTCAGCCGCCACGCCGAATCAAAGCTTCGTTCTGCGCCAGAAACCACTGACCTACGTGCAGTCGCCAACCCCAACCGGGAGGCTCAGCACCCTCCAAGTCCGCGCCAACGGAGTCGCCTGGAAAGAGGTCCCCACCCTCTACCAGCAGAAGCCCTCGGCCACCGTCTTCTCGACTCTGAATCAAGCCGACAGCACCACCAAAGTCCTCTTCGGCGACGGCGTCGGCAACACCGGCGAAGGCGCCACCCTGCCCACAGGTCAGAACAACGTCCAGGCCACCTACCGCGTCGGTTCTGGAGTAGCCACCAACGTCGGCGCAGGCACCATCACCACGCTCGTCGACCGCCCCCTCGGCGTCAGCGGCGTCATCAATCCCGAACCAGCCACCGGCGGCCAGGATCCGCAATCAATCACAGACGTCCGCAGCAACGCTCCGCTCTCCGTTCTCACGTTAGGCCGTGCCGTCTCCATCACCGACTATCAAAACTACGCCGCCACCTTCGCCGGCATCGCCAAAGCCTACGCCATCTGGATTCCCAGCGGCCCCAGCCGCGGTGTCTTCCTCACCGTAGCCGGAGCCGGAGGCGTAGCCCTGCCTCCCGGCAATCCAACACTCGGAAATCTCGTCACCTCACTCCACAATTACGGCAATCCGCTCATCCCCATCACAACCGTGACCTTCCTCGAGACCCTCTTCCGCTTCTCCGCCGACGTCGCCTACAACCCCGGCTACGACGCGAACGTCGTTCAGGCCGCCATCATTCAGTCCCTACGCCAGCAGTACAGCTTCGCCTCGCGCAGCTTCGGTCAAGGTGTCTCCGCCGACGAGATCGCCGCCTTCATTCAGGCCCTCCCAGGCGTAGTCGCGGTCAACGTGAAGACGCTCACGGTCGTTGCCACCAGTGCCGCCGGAGATCTCTCCAGCGGAAACTGGTCGGTCTACGCCTACAACCAATGGAGTGCAAACCCCATCACCCTCAACCGGCCATCGTCAGGATCGTACATGCGCATCTGCCCGGCCATTCCCGTCGCCAGCGCTGATTCACCGCCGCAGCCCGCTGAAATTCTCGTCCTCGATCCCGATCCCAAGAGCATCGCCCTGGGGGTGATGGCATGAGCATGCAGGGACTCGACCTCTTCCAGCTTCTACCCGCTGTCTATCGCCTTCGCGATGCGCAGCTCGCCCAATCCCTACCCCTGCTCACCCCAGAGGAATCAGCGACACTCGCCGCGCTACAACTGCTGACCGCGCCGCTCATGCCGCCCCTGCCGCCCGACCAGCAGGCGCTCTTCGATCAGCTCACAGCAAAGGCCTCGCGCGGACCGCTCCAATCCCTCCTCATGGTCATCCAGGAGCAGCTCGGCATCGTCGCCGAAGACCTCGACCAGCTCTACGACGACCAATTCATCGAGACCTGCGCGCCCTGGGTCATTCCCTACATCGGCGACCTCATCGGGTATCAATCAGTACGAGGCATAGCCCCATCCATCGACAACCCCCGCGCCGAAGTCGCCAACACCATCTCCTTCCGCCGCCGCAAAGGCACTGTCCTGGTGATGGAGCAGCTCGCCCGCGACGCCACCGCCTGGGGAGCCCACGCCGTCGAGTTCTTTCGCGTCCTCGCCGACACCCAGTACATGAACCACCTCCGCCTCCAGAACCACTACGCACCGGACGTGCGTAACTGGAAGGCAGGCGTCTACATCGAAACCGGCTTCGACCGCACCGCACACAAGGTCGACGTCCGCCGCATCGCCTCCGTCATGCCCACCGAGCAGGGCCGATACAACATTCAGAGCATCGGCATCTTCCTCTGGTCGCTCGGCGCCTGGAGCATAACAAAATCCCCCGCAACGCCCTCAGCCTCCAACGCCCCAGGCAATCCCGAGTGCTTCCGCTTCAGCTCCCTCGGAATGGACATTCCGCTCTTCCACAAAGCCCTCTCCCAGGGAGCCGACATCACCGACCCCGCCCGCCCCAACAATGTCCCCGACCGTCTGCGCCGCCCCGTCCTTTGCGACGACATCCAGCGCGGCGTAGGCGCCAGCTACTACGGTCCCGGCAACAGCCTCGTCATCTACATCGACGACAAGCCGCTCAACCCCTACCAGATTCAGGTCTGCGACCTCGCCGGGGCCGAAGGCGCATGGGCCAACACCCCCGTCCAGAGCCCATACGCGGCAGCCATCGATCCCCAGCTAGGCCGACTCGCTCTGCCCGCCGCCGCCGCCGGTACGCATGAGTCAACCGTAGAAGTCTCCTACGAGTACGGCTTCAACGCCGACCTGGGCGGCGGAGAGTACGCCCGAGCCACCCCCGACAACGGCAACACCGGCTTTCTCGTCACCAATCCCGCCTCGATCGTTCCCTTCCCCGACACCGATGCGGTTCCCCGCTACACCGACCTCCAAGGCGCCATCAACTTCGCCATCGCCGAGTTCGCCGAGAACGGCCTCATCGCGGTCGAGCTCACCGGTTCCCACATCCACTCACTCGCCGGACAGCTCGTCATCAACCTGCCCGCCGGAACTACCCTCGAGCTCCGTGCCGCCGAAGGCGCACGCCCCACCCTCCTCCTCGAAGACGAAATCGTCATCACCGGAGCCGCCTCCAGCACCGCCGTCCTGAACGGCCTCCTCATCGCCGCCGCCCCGGCAACCAAGCCGGCAACTCCGTCGCCTGTCGCACTCGTGCACGCGCCGACTCAGTTGCCAGACGGCAGCTACAGCCACCTCGCCCAACTCAATCTGACCCACTGCACCCTCGTTCCCGGATGGTCAGTGACCCCGCAAGGGGAACCGAACTTCCCCACCAGCCCCGCGTTGCTGGTCGAGCCCGCCGGCCTGCGCGTCACCGTCGCCCGCTCCATCCTCGGACCCGTCCGCGCAACCAGAGTCGTAACCTTCACCGCCTCCGACACCATCATCGACGCCACCGCCCCCACCGGCATCGCCTACTCCGCCCCCGACGCCGCAGTCGACGGCCCCAGCGGCGGCGAACTTACCCTCGTCGGCTGCACCGTCATCGGCAAAGTCCACACCATCCTCTTCACCCTCATCTCCGACAGCATCTTCTGGGCCTGGCTCACCCTCGGAGACATATGGGTCGCCGCAATGATCGCGGACCGCAAGCAGGCCGGCTGCGTCCGCTTCAGCTACCTGCCCACCGGAGCCATCACCTCGCGGCGATTCCAGTGCGTCGAAAAAGCTCCCCGCACACCGCAGCCCCTATTCTTCTCCCTCCGTTACGGGCATCCCGGCTATTGCAAACTGCTCGCCACCACCAGCGACCGGATCCGCCGCGGAGCCGACGACGGCGGCGAGATAGGCGTTTTCCACTATCTGCTTGCCCCGATGCGCGAAACCGACCTGCGCATCCGCATGCAAGAGTATCTCCCCGTCGAGATGGAATTTGGACTGATTCACCAGAACTGAGCGAAGAGAACAGGGCCGAACAAAAACGGAATAGCACAAACAGCAGCACAAGAGATTAGGCAGGAGGCAGTACAGTGAGCTTCGACACAAGCCGTTTTACCTTCGATCCCTTCAAGAACTACTCCGGCGTCGTCATGGAGCAAGGACGGGTCCAACTCGACTCCGACTGGAACGATTGGCTCGCCCAACTCTCCCGCCGCATCCAGGCCGGAACGCTCGACATATTAGGCCGCGCCGCGTACCCGCTAACCACCCCCTACGCCTTCCTCATAAGTTTCAGCGGCGGTAAGCTCACCATCGGTCCCGGGCGCATGTACGTCGACGGCCTGCTGGCAGAAAATCACGGCGATCCCGCCGCTGCAACCTGGGACCCCGCCTTGGCCGAAATCTCCGGCTCGCCCCAGCCCTCGCCGGCAACAGAGACCGGCGCCATCGACTTCACCGGCCAGCCCTGGTTACCCGGCATCACGCTCCCTGGCCAAGGCACCTGGTTCGCCTACCTCGATGTCTGGACCCGCGAGGTCACTTATCTCGAAGATTCAAACCTCATCGACCCCGCCGTCGGCATCGACACCACCGGTCGCCTCCAGACAGTCTGGCAAGTCAAGCTCGTCGCTATGAACGCCGGCGTCACCTGCGCGACCGCCGGCAGCCCATGGCCAGCAGCCTCAACCGGCCTCTTAACCACCGCGCCCATCGCCAACACACCCTCCGGCCCCTGCTGCCTCACCGCCAACACCGGCTATACCGGCATGGAGAACCAGAACTACCGCGTCGAGATCCACACCCCGGGCCCCCTCGGCACGGCCACATTCAAGTGGTCGCGCGACAACGCCTCCGTCGAAACCGGCGTCACCGGCATCCTCGGCGTAACCAACTCCGTCGGAGCCGCCGCCAGCCAGCTCACCGTGCTCAGCATGGGCCGCGACCAGGTGCTCGGCTTCGCCCCCGGCAACTGGATCGAAGTCATCGACGACGACCTCGAACTAGCCGGCCTGCCCGGCGAGCTGCACCTCATCGACACCATCGACTTCGCCGCCAAGACCATCACCCTCGACGCCAAAGTCAGCGCCACCAGCTTCCCCGTCGACGGCTCCAACCAGACCACGCCCAGCCGCCACACCCGCATCCGCCGCTGGGACCAGGCCGGCAAAGTCTTCGCCAGCGACGGCACCACGCTCATCACCGACCTGGGAGCCGCCGGCAGCACCGGCGAAATCCCCACCCCAACCTCCGGAGCCGCAATCATCCTCGAAAACGGGATCACCGTCTCCTTCGGCCTCAGCCCGCTCACCGGCTCCTTCAACACCGGCGACTTCTGGACCTTCGCCGCGCGCACCGCCGACGGCAGCATCGAGCAGCTCAAGGACGCTCCGCCGCGCGGCATCCACCACCACTACACCGGCCTCTCCGTTGTCAACTTCGACACCGGAACCGCCACAGACTGCCGCAATCCCTGGAAGTGCTGCGATGACAAGGGCTCCTGCGGCTGCTGCTGCACGGTCACCGTCGGCGACGGCGTCGAAACTTTCGGCAAATACACCTCCATCCAGGCCGCCATCAACGCCTTGCCCGATGCTGGCGGCGAAGTCTGCATCCTGCCCGGGCGCTACTACGAGCACGTCTTCATCGAGGACCGCCAGGACGTCATCCTCCACGGTTGCGGCTACCAGACGCGCCTCGCTTCCCCATCTCTCAAGCCTGCGCCACCACCTCCTCCGCCTCCACCACCTCCTCCTATTAATCGGGCGACGGACCAGCCCACGGCAGCCCCTGCTCCTGCGCCCGCCGCTGCGGCGCCTGCGCCACTCCCCGGCAAGTTCAACGCCGTAATCTCCATCGCCAACTCCGCGCATATCCAACTGCGCGCCTTCGCCGTTGAAGCCGACAAAGACGAAGTAGGCATCCTCATCGACGGCACCGGAGATCTGGTAGTCCAACCCAGCGACGTCTTCGAAGATCCGAACGCCCCGCAAAACCCCAACGCCTTACCCAAATCACGAAGCTTCAACCTCATCCGCGCAATCGACGTCACCGTAAAGGACCTCTTCCTCACCGCCTCCACCTTGCCCGCTATCCTCGCCAAACTGGCTCGCCTGCTACGCATCGACGACAACCGCGTCGCCATGCAAGACGTCGCCAGCACCTGGCCGGCCATCTACGTCAGCGGCCAAGAGATTCACATCGATCGCAACTTCATCGGCATCCAGTCCGCCGCGGTCCTCCGCGAGTGGCTCCCGGCATCAGTCGCGAGCGATCTCGACTCCAGCGTGATTGCGCCCGGACAGGCAAAGGCACAAGCAACCAGCCCCGCTGCAGCAACCGACGCGAAAGGCGTCAAGGTCACAGCCAGCGCGAAGTCAGCCAAAGTGGCGGCGGAGAAACCTTCTAAGGCAGAGGCGACGCAGATGCTGGACCTGAGCGCCTTCTCCGCACCAAAGCTCGCCACAAATCAAGGCGGCATCCAAATCGCCGGGCCTTCGCGCAGCGTCTTCGTCATCGACAACCTGATCCAGAGCGGGCGCGGCAACGGCATTACTCTCGGCAGCTTCGACGTCCTCGACACCAACGGCGGCGACACCGGCTCGACCATCGGCGTGCTCGTCCTGCAGGAGGACCCCTGCTCCAACACCGGCACCCTGCAGCCGCCTACGCACGTCCCACCCGGCACTGGCACCCCAGGAGGCTCGGTCGTCGCCGGCGGCCCGCTCCTCGACATCCTCATCGATCACAACCGCATCCTCAACATGGGCCTCTGCGGCATCGGCCCCGTGGGCTTCTTCGATCTGCGCGCGACCTTCGAAATCATCTCCATCGAAAACCTCACCATCACCTCGAACACCATCACCAACGTGTTGCTGCGCGACACCGCGTCCGTCAATGCCTTCGGCACCGCAAGCTCTCTCGGCACCTCCGCAAACTCGGGACTCTCCGACACGCCCAATCCAACTGGCGCCGCCGCCGGTACAGGCTCGTTCAGCACCGTGGGAACAGTCAGTGCCGGAACCTCCACGCCTTACGGAGCCATCAGCGTGGCCTTAGTCGAGAACCTGGTCATCCGCGACAATGCCATCACCAACTTCGGCACCGAACCCGGCGTCAAGGCCAACGGCATCTTCGTCCTCATCGGCGAGATGGTCGAGATCAGCCGCAACCAGATTCTCGAAACCCGCGACTGGACCCAAACCACCTCCAACGAAACCACCGCGACCCCGGGCGGCATCCACGGCGGCATCATGATCGCCATCGTTACGCCTCCTTCGGTCACCAACACCACCTCGCTCACCTCGTTTTCCAAGGCTCTCTTCGAGCCCGGCCTCCCCGCTCTACGCGTGGAAGAAAATGTGGTTCGCGTAGCGCTCGGCCAGGCCTTCGTTGCCCTCGGCTTCGGCCCCTTCGCTATCTCCAACAATCACTTCACCTGTGGCGGCACCATCCGCGGCCGAGGCACACCGATCGCCCAGACGGTCCTCATTCTGAACCTGGGCACAGCCATCGAAGCGGCCGCCACCACTCGTCCCTCAGGGATTAACAATGGACTGGCTGACTACACCGTTGTGGCCCCGCCCCCAACCTTCTCCGCGGCATCCAACGGCACCGTGCTTTTCACCAACAACATCTGCCAGTTGGAAGCGCGCGTCGACCGTCAGCGCTCCATCACCTCCGTCACCATCATCAGCACCGATCACCTAATCTTTTCCAACAACCAGCTCTGGTTCGACAGCGCGACCATCGACGCCTTCTTCGACGCCCTCCTGGCTGCAGGAACCCTTACCGCCACCGACAATCGATTCCAGGAATCCGCCGCCTCCGTCTTCCTCTCCGGGGTCACCGTTGCACCCTTCAACATCACGACGCAGAATATCTCTACCTTCTGTCTACTCGTCGAAGGTGCAAACAAGATCGATACCCCCAACCTCGCTATCGTCAACGCGTTTTTCCCGGACCTTTGCGCCAGGCTTCAAAAGCAATAGCACTCGCGTCCAAATCAAGATCGAATCAATTGCAGTGGAAAGAACAGCGAAAGGGATTGAAACCATGAGTACAAACTCCAGCACAACCGGGAACATCCCCACGCCGACTCCCGTTCAGATTCGCGAAACCACCGCCGCCGCACTCGCTTCCGCCGACGCCGGCTCTTCCCAAACCCTCCTGAATCTCAAGATGGTGCACCATGCGCGCCTCTCGCAGCTGAAGCGCACCGCCGACACCCTCAAGAAGCAACTTGGTCCGGACGACCCCAGCGTCAAAGCAGCCGAAGCAGCCGTCAAGGTCGTCTCTGCCAAAGTCGCGCGCATCTCCGTCGTCCACCAGCAACTCGATACGCCCACGCCACAGGTCGCCGCAAACGGATGGGCGCTACATGGCCGCGTTTACAGTTCAGATTTGAAACCCCACACCAAGTACACCGTCTTCCTCGTCGACAGTCAAAAAACCTATCAGGAGGCCTATGGCTTTGCCTACACCGACGACACCGGATACTTCCTGTTCAATGTCGCCGGAGCGAAGGACACGGCACCTCTTTTTCTCGCAATGACCAACACCAAAGGTGAGCCTGTCTATCTGAGCACAACGCCCTTTCAACCCGCCCTAGGCAGCGTGACCTATCAAAACATAACTCTCCCCTCCGGAGCTCAACCGCTCGGCGACCCACCACAAGCCATCCGCGACGTCGCCCTCCCCAGCCGGAAGAACAAGCCCTCAACCAAGGCCTAAAAATGAAAAACCCGAATCAGCCGGGCCGACCAACCTCACAGCCCAAACACCCTAGTCGTACTGCAATATATGCGGAGCCGGCTCCGTCAGCGTCCCATCCCTGCGCTCGTACCACATAAAAAGTTTGTGATCCCCATTCACCCGTACCGCAACAATAATCCCGCTGCCGAACGCCCCCGACCCATCCGTCTTCGAGATATCGACGTGATGCGAGACAATCGGCCCGCCCACAGGGCTTTCGGTCGTCCAATCCTCGGTAAACCGCTTCAGCGGATAGTCCGCATGTTTCTCCGGATGCTGCTGCCAGTCCGGATCGTTCGTATAAATCGCGAACGCCTTGCCATAGTCCTTCGCCTCGAGCGCGCTGAAGAAGTTACCCACCTTATGCTCCGCAGGCAGGTTCGAGAAGAACCACCCATGACCCAGCATGAACCCACCCATCCCGATCACCAACGTCAACGCCACCAGAACTCCGGCGGCTATCAACAAATAGCGGTTCCGCGTATCACGGCGGCTATCGTACTCCGGTGCATTCAGCAGCGTCATCGTTCTTCATCCTCAATTGACCAAATCTATTAGACACCGGCGCTCATCCATTCGGTTGCTACTTCGCCGCCTCGCCCGTAATCCCCAGCCACAATCGCATCGCGCGCAGGTGATGCTCCATATGCGCAACATAATCTTCAATCAGAAACCCCAGCGTCAAAGGCTCCCCGGCAACCACGCCCCGGTTCGCAAGGCGCGCCTTCTCCACATGCCCTATCGTCCAGGCCACGTGCTCATTCAGTGCGAACCACAGCGCCAGCACCTGCGCCCACTCCCGCTCGGCATAGTGCTGCAAACTCACCCACGCCATCTGCTCATACCCGGGCAGACTTTGCCCCGCCTCAATCTGTAGCCGGATAATCCGCCCCAGATTATTCACCGCCGAATCGATCAGATGCCCGATCACCTCTTTGGCGCTCCACTTCCCTTCGCGCTCCGGCACGCTCGCCTCTGCCTCGGAGATCGTCAACAGCCACGGCATAGCGCTCCGCAGCACCGCCGCCAAACGCTCGCTCAACTCAGCCGGATCCAGCAGCGCAACCTCGGCTCCCTCCGCATATCTCACCATCCGAACGCTCCTCGATACAGCTCGAACTCAACTCCAGTTGGCAGCAAGTATACCGACACCACATCGAACCGCACCGGGACCTCCGTCCTCAGCTTCTCCGGAAACCCTCTCAGGTAAGCTCGCGCCATCTTCCGCAGCATATCCTGCTTCTCCCGGTCCACAGCCGACTCCGCCGAGATCGCATCCCGCCCACCCCGCGTCTTCACCTCGATAAAACACAGCCACTCCCCCTCCCACCCGATCAGGTCGATATCGCCCCACAACTTCGCACTCTTCCACCGCCTGGCCACGACGGTATAGCCCATCTTCCGCAGATGAAACAATGCCTCCCGCTCGCCCCATTCCCCGGTCGCCAGATGTGCCGGCAACCCGCGTCCCCGCGCACGCCGCACCGCCAGCGCGTCCATCCGCCGTATCGTCCACGCCTGAATATCGATCCACGCTGTACCCATCATCTGCTCGTGTCCTATATGATTTCACCCTTCCTCAAGTAGCATACGTCTGCTTCAAGCTATTGTTGTCAGACACAGTACCTTCTTGCTCTCTTCAGATCCCGGGCCCCAAAAAATCAGACAGAGTGGCACCCTCATGCCAACAGTCCCGCCTGGTTCCACTCGGTCGAGCCATGCCATAGTAGAGCCATGAGGCCATCTTTGCGTTCGCTGCAGATTTCGTCCATCCTTCTCTCCGCCTTCAGTACAACCCTCGTCGCGCAACTGCCCGTTGCACCGCGCCTGCAGACAGGATTCAACGCGATCCGTGAAAGCGATCTACGCTCCAATCTGACGTTCATCGCCGGCGACGGCCTCGCAGGCCGCATGTCGCTGCAGCCAGGCGACGATGCTGCCGCCGAATGGGTCGTCTCGGAGTTCGCCAAGGCAGGATTGCAGCCCGCGGCCACCGATTCCTCCGGCAAGCCATCGTTTCTGCAACCGGTGCCCCTGATCGAGTACAAACCCGATCCCTCGGCAACCAGGCTGAGTCTCTCCCGCAAGGACGGCACGCAGCAACAATGGCACGCCCCCATAGTCAGCTGTGCATTCCGCGACAACGTGGATGCATCCGGAGGCCTCGTCTACGTCGGCTACGGAATCACCGCCCCGGAACTTAACTATGACGATTATGCGAACGTCGATGTCCGAGGCAAGATCGTTCTCCTCATGGAACACGAACCGCAGGAGGACGACCCGAAGTCCGTCTTCAACGGCACCGGCAACACGCGATATGCCACCAGCCGCGTCAAACTGCTGAATGCACAAAAACACGGTGCAATCGCCGTCCTCCTGATGCCGGAACCAAACGCGACACACGTCCCGACGTCGAAGCGGCTTGCCAACGTACTGGCAGGAGTCACAACCAAGCGGCTGACGCCAATTCCGCTCCAGGCCATCGCCAACGACGAGGTCAACATCTCTCTGATGACCATACAGCCCGTGGTCGCGGACGAGCTTCTCCAGAACTCGGGCGCTACCGCGAAAGAGCTGCAGAGCTCGATTGACCGCGACCTGAAATCCCACTCGCGCGAGATCGCCGGAGTGCAGCTCCATCTGCAGACAAAAAACAGCTCCACCCGTGCCGCCACAACGTACAACGTAGCGGGCCTGTTGCCCGGCAGCGACCCCGCTCTCGCGCCGGAGACCCTCATCGTCAGCGGCCACCACGATCACAATGGTGCATCAGAGGTCGAGGAACAAAACGGCCAGCGCCATCTCGACATCTGGCACGGCGCCGACGATAACGGCTCCGGCACCGTCGGTGTAGTCGAACTCGCGCATGCGTTTGCGGCCAATCCCGTCAAACCAAAGCGCTCCATACTTTTTGTCGTCTTCGCGTCAGAAGAGCGCGGCCTCCTCGGCTCCTACTACATGGCGCAACATCCCCTGCGTCCGCTCGCCACGACCCGCGCCATGGTGAACTTCGACATGATCGGTCGCGACGAGAAGCCAAGCACGCAGACAGACGGCGTGATTGAAATACCCGCCGACACCACAAATCGTCTCAATCTCGTCGGCACGCTCTATTCGCCAGACTTCCTTCACACCATCCAACGCGAAGACGAGCATATCGGCCTCACCCTCGACGACCGCTTCGAGCGCGACACCGCTCTCGGCATCTTCTTCCGATCCGACCAGTTCCCCTTCATCCTGCATGACGTTCCGGCGCTCTGGTTCTTTACCGGCTTTCACCCCGACTACCACCACGTTACCGACACAGTCGACAAGATCGACTTCACCAAGATGACCAGGATCGTGCGCCTGAGTTACCTCACGCTCTTCGCCATCGCCGACGAAAAGCAGACGCCAAAGTTCGTCGCCAATCCAGCGCTGGGGAAATAAGCCCATACAAGAAAAACCACGGATCACACCATACAGCTACTGAAACAGGTGATCGAAATTGACCGACTGCAATGTTCCAGAAGGTCTCCAAAATGGGCTAGCGTGTGACATCCCGCCGCTTCAAAAGAGTACGGACGGCAGCCACGCCCCGGCCGGATCGTTATAAAGTCCGGTGCTCATCAATGTCATTGGCTGAACCACCCGCAGGCCGTTCGCCAGGCACCAGCGCAGCAGAACGCTGTTCCTGGAAGGCACTAGAATCCCCGGACCCGCAAAGGATTCCGCAGAAGCAATCAGCGCCTGCAGGTCCACGTTAGTCTCCGCCGTAGAATGACCGAAAAACGCGAGGTGCGTCGTCTATCCAGTGACCCGGCCTCCGCGCTCTACCACGCGCGCCGTGCCGTGCTCGATTGCTTGCGCCAACTCGACACCTCGATCGAATCCATGGACCCGCCGTGATAGAGCATTGCAGGCGTCCTCATCCTCAGGTTTGGCCGGTCGCACCACGCATCCCGGAATGTTCCGTTCGAGCGTCTGTCCCTGCATGCAGGAAAGGGGCTCGCGGATGTCAAAGCCGAGCGAGGTATAAAGCGAGAGCGAGCGATTGTGGAAGGCCGCCTGGACTAGACGAACTCCGGGGGCACTGCGCTCGTTTGCGCGATCCATCACGGCCTGCATCAGCTTTCGGCCGACACCGAGGTTTTGTGCACCGGGATCGATGGTGATCGGGCCGACACCTCGAATCACGGAACGCTCATCAAGGCAATTGCTGCCCATAATCCGGCCATCGCTTTCCGCCACCACGCAGTAGAAGTCGGAACGCGAAAACATCATCGAAAGCACGCCGGTAGAGGCCTCTGGTCCGGGAAAATCGCAAGGAAAACCGTGGGCCGCGTTGATCGTGGAAAAAGCGTCAAAGCAAATCTGCCCGCAGACGGCACTGTCCTCCGGTGTGGCGATCCGAACCACCAAGTCAGGCCGTGTTTTCCGAGACATACTCTGGACCGCCTTTGATTTCTCCCGAAAGAAGTCTACCAGCCACACAATCCGCAATCTGCTCTACACCGGCACCGCCACCTCCTACGCGCTCGTCGACCGCCCGCACGTCCCCAAGACAACCGCCAACGCAACCGGCGACGTCATCACCACCGACGGCCAGTTGTCGGTCCTGGAGCTAGGCACCACCAAGCCAAACATCATTAACCCGCCCACGCCTGTCCTGCAAACCTGTCCAGCGCAAGCCAGCCAATGACTCAGGTAGTGTGTCTTCCGAGAAAGATAAAATCCCACCATGCCCATCGGCCTGGAACGCCGCCAGAGCACAGGCCAGTTCCACTTCATCACCTTAGGTTGTCACTTCCGCCAATCCATCTTCTTCGTCGTTTAGAAGCGCATCGCGACACTTGTGCCACACCCCGTCACAATCAAGTTGCCGCTGGTGTCGAATATTTCGAGCTTAATTGTATCGGTGAACGCGTCGCCACCCCTATCTAGCTCAATTGCCCGCGTGAGTCTGTGTGTCTGTATCCAGGCTCCGGCGGGGTTAAAGACGAAGGACTCGACGACCGCGCTGTAGCTTTGGCCGTCCGTGTGCCGCCAGACTCCATAGTCGGGAGTGGTTATCGCGGAGGGCAGGCCTGCGGACGTCGCGGTGAGAATACCCCCTTTTGAGAAGGCAAATAGGGCCGGGAAAGTCCTCTGCGCTGCGCCCGTCTGACAGTCGCGGACGGTGATCTGCAAGCGCCACATTCCCTCAAGCCGGCCCGCCTGCGATTCTGAGTTGCCCTCTTGAGCACCCAACCCCGATGTTAGAAGGAGCATGACCGCCAGCGCGAACACCGGCACCAGGTTTATTCCGTAAACCGCCTTTGAGTTTCTCATTTTTTTCCTCCTCCTCTGCAACATCTGTTCGGCCCCCGGGTCGACGCCTAGATTCGCGCACTACTGAAAAGAGTCACACCTAAAGCAGTTGGGGACGGGTGGCCCGGAACTATCTCAAAACCGTGGTGTTAGTGGCGATGACGAGCCTAATGGGGGTATCGTCACGCGCAAACAGCTTCCTCTTGTTGCTGCATTCACCGAAGATCCTGTCGGTGTAGGCCTATACTCTCCTCAACCACGTCAGAAGTCCTTAGGCCCCGCTGAAAGTTTCTGAAATATTCTGAACGCCGATCTTCTAATGATCCGGGAGGGCCCTCGACTTGAGCGAAGCCCAGCCTCGCACCTACGACTTCGGAGACTTCCGCATTGACACCGGCAAGCGTCTTCTCCTCCGCGCCGGCGACCACGTCCCCCTCACCCCGAAGGTCTTCGACACACTGCTCCTACTCGTCGCCCACCAAGGTCACGTGCTCGACAAGCAGGAGCTCATGAGCGCCATCTGGCCCGATACCGCCGTCGAAGAGAACAATCTCAACCAGAACATCTCCACCCTTCGCCGCATCTTCGGAGAGACGCGCGGCCAGAACCGC
>WNFD01001851.1_pt1 | contig 21299 bp, 16 predicted proteins | sample 5400491 | NCBI WGS metagenome assembly WNFD01 (sample SAMN13153343, study PRJNA577476) | soil metagenome | isolation source: 120 cm saprolite under Douglas fir tree site 2 hole 2 replicate 2 | place: USA:California | collected 2015-04-18
TAGGACTCTGCTCTTTGGAGTGTGTCGTTTGAGCAGCTCAAACGTTGAGGCCATTGAAATAGCACTTATTCATACAGACTGTTGAAAAACCCTTGAAAGGATGAGCCTGATTGAGCGTTGACACCACCAAAGCACATATGGTACCTTTCAGAAGTTAGCCGGAAGTTTCTCGCTTTCGCGAAGTGAAGCAGCCAGCCTACGAGATTGAAGTGTGCCATAAAGAGCCGATCATGATCAAGACACCCATCAGTATCTTCATCAGCTCTGCTCACGTCGATAGCGCCTTCGTCGATCGGCTGGAGGCTGATGTATATCAGAGAGGCCGGTGGTCCAGCTGGGTCTGGAATGTCTTGCGTCTCCTGTGGCAAGAGGTGCTGCATGCGTGAACTGCCGACGGGAACGGTCACCTTGCTCTTCACCGATATCGAAGGCTCCACCCGCCTGCTGCAGCAGGTAGGCCACCGCTATGATGGCATCCTCACCGAGTGCCGCCAACTCCTGCGTGCAGCCTTTCACCGCTGGAACGGGTACGAGGTGGACACCCAAGGCGATGCCTTCTTTGTGGCCTTTGCACGCGCCACCGATGCGGTGTCCGCGGCAGTGGAGATGCAACGTGCGCTTGCTGCCCATCCCTGGCCCGATGGCGCAACAGTGCATGTACGCATGGGTCTGCATACGGGCGAGCCACAGCGTTCTGCTGAAGGCTATGTGGGCCTGGACGTGCATCGGGCAGCGCGCATCATGAGTGCAGGCCACGGAGGACAGGTGCTGCTGTCCCAGACCACCCGCGACCTGGTAGAGCATGACCTTCCAGACGGAGTGAGCCTGCGAGACCTGGGAGCCCATCGCCTCAAGGACCTCCCGCATCCTAGCCACCTTTTTGAGCTCGTCATTTCCGGCTTACCTGCCGATTTTCCGCCCCTCAAGACCCTCGACACACACCACAACCACCTGCCTATCCCGCCCACCTCACTGATTGGACGCGAGCCTGAGGTGGCCGAGATCAGTGCCCTCCTCAAACAGCCAGAGATGCGCCTGCTCACCCTGCTGGGTCCAGGCGGGATTGGCAAGACCCGTCTCGCCATCGCGGTCGCCACCCAGATGCGCTCCTTCTTCGTTGGTGGTACCTGCTTCGTTGGGTTGGCGGCTCTCTCCGACCCGCAGTTGGTCGTGCCTACCATTGCCCGGGAGTTGGGACTCAAGGAAAGTGGAAACCGGCCGCCCCTGGAGCAGGTGCAGGCCTTTGTCGGTGAGCAACAGTTCCTGCTCGTGCTTGATAACTTCGAGCAGATCGTGGCCGCTGCTCAAGAGCTCGAAGAGCTGCTGGCTGCCTGTCCCGGGCTCTCGATCCTGGTGACGAGTCGAGCCGTGCTCCATCTCTCTGCCGAGCAGGTCGTTCCCGTCACTCCCCTTTCACTGCCCAGTCTCTCCACCTCTGACCACGAGGACATCGCCGAGTCGGCAGCAGTGACCCTCTTTGTGCAACGGGCACGCCACATCCTCCCCAGCTTTCAATTGACTCCTCCCAACGCACGAGCCATTGCGGAGGTCTGCGTGCAGCTGGATGGCCTGCCCCTGGCCATTGAACTGGCGGCCGCTCGTGTGAAACTGCTGCCGCCCCAGGCGCTGCTGGCACGCCTGTCGCAGCGTTTGCACCTGCTGACGGGTGGTCCACGCAGTTTGCCTGTTCGCCAGCAGACGCTGCGCAGTACCATCCAATGGAGCTATGATCTCTTAGGACCACAGGAGCAAGCGCTCTTTCACCTGCTCTCGGTCTTTGTGGACGGAGGGCCTCTTTCGGCTGCCGAGGCACTCTGTCAGGAAATAGGCCAGGCTGACCTGGATGTTTTGAACAGTCTCTCGGCACTCTTGGATAACAGCCTCATCCAATCGAGCGAAGAGGGAGCCGAGGAGCCACGCTTCCTGATGCTGCAAACCGTGCGCGAGTTTGGGCTGGAGAGGCTGACTGCGAGTGGAGAACTGGAAAGGATCCGAGTGGCGCATGCCCGCTACTTCCTGGCGCTGGCCGAACAGGGCGAGCCTGAACTTCACGGTCCCGACCAGGCAATGTGGCTAGCTCGACTGGAGCACGAGCACGACAATCTGCGCGAAGCACTGGAGTGGGCGCTGGAGAAGGTGAGAGACGAACAGGCGGCAGAGCGCGGGGAGATCGGCATGCGCTTGAGCGCAGCACTCAAGGAATTCTGGATGATCCTTGGGCACTATCGTGAGGCTCGTACGTTTCTAGAGCGCGCCCTCGCTTTGAGCGAAGCGACCCACACTGCCTTGCGTGCCAGGGTCTTACGAGCGATTGCATCGGTGGCGGATTGTCAGGGCGACATTGATCGGATCGAGGTGGTGGCAAAGCTGAGCCTGGTCCTCTCTCGAGAACTGCAGGACACCTGCGGTATTGCTGAGTCCTTCGGCTCACTGGCAGCGGCCGCCTGGTTGAGAGGAAAGATCGTCGAGGCCGTCTCCCTTCATGAAGAGCAGGTGAGACTCCTGCGACAAGTGGGCGAGCCAGGGGAAGTTGCCGAGGCCCTCTTCCCATTGGCAGAGCACGTCAGCACGCATGGGGAGTACGCCCGGGGACAGGCGCTCTTCGAGGAGGCGCTGGCGCTCTTTCGGCAAGCAGGCAACGAGCTGTGGGTCGGTGGCACGCTCGTCCACTCGGCCTCCTGGCTCTGGTTTACGCTGGGCGATCTGGCGACCATGCGCCAGCAGTTCCAGGAGGGACAGGCACTCATCACCAAGGTGGGCGACCGAGCCTGGAGTGCCGAATGCGTATGGGTTGCCGCACTGCTGGCCATCTCTGAGGGAGAGCCGGTCCGGGCATCGGGCCTGGCTCAAGAGAGCCTGAGCATCTATCGGGAGATGGGAGACCCCTGGTATAGTGCCTGGGTGCTGCATCTGTTAGGAAGGATTGAGATACTGAGGGGTGAGATGCCGGCAGCTCGTACGTGTTATCAGCAGAGTCTGGCGCTCAACCAGCAAGTGGGAGAGAAGTGGATGACCCCTTTCAATCTGGAGGGACTGGCCAGTGTGGTCGCCACCCAAGGGGCGCTTCGGTGGGCAGCCCAGTTGTGGGGAGCAGCAGAGGCCCTGCGCGAGGCAATAGACGTTCCCCGGCTGCCTGTTGATCGTGTTGGCTATGAGCAAGCAGTAGGCGCTGCACGGGCGCAACTCGGAGAAGAGGCTTTTGCTGCTGCGTGGCAACAGGGTTGGATGACGAAACTGAAGCAGGTGATTGACGAGGCAACTCACCGGTGAACGGTGGAGGTATGTTCAGGTGGCACAGAAGGAGTCCTGCTCGAACAGATCCTCTAAGTCTGTAATTGCCCTACCTACGAATGAAAGGAAAACACGCCTACCAGGAGAGTATATAATGAAGAAGATATTGGCATTTCTCCCTCTTGTTCCCCCACGAGTGCCTAGCAGGTGCAAGCACCTCTACCACAGGCTCGTCCATCATCGCGAGGCTTTCGGTGGCTCAATGCACAAGCGATTTGGCCATGAGGATATCCGGCTTCCTAAGCCTAGCGGATGGCGATACAGATGCCCCCATTGCTGTTTACTTCGCTGTTTTAGAACGGATATCCTCAGTAGCCAGCACAAGCCAGCGCAGGTATGCTGGCGTTGAGTGACCTGCGTTCGTAAAGCTATTTTATCGTAATATATTGGAAGGTTACATAAATGCAAGCTCTCTGTACAGATTGGGACTGCCAATCCAGCAGAAGCACGTGTGATGGCTGAGAAAGGAGGGTATACAAGTGAATAGGAATAGATTTGAAGGAAAAGTCGCTTTAGTAACAGGAGCTGGTTCACCGCGTGGTATCGGGCGAGCGACAGCATTGGCTCTTGCAAGAGAAGGCGCAAAAGTTACTATTACTGATATAGTAGCGGATAATGTGAAACGAGTAGCGTCGGAGCTAACAGAGATCAGCCAGGCTATTGGTGAAGTGGCAGATGTGCGAAATAAGGATCAGATGGTGCGAGTAGTCAAAAGAACGATGGAGGCACTGGGGGGGCTAGATATTCTTGTGAATGTCGCTGGCTTAACCCGTCCTACTTTGTTTCTCGACATCTCAGAAGAAGAGTATGATCTGGTGCTCGATGTCAATCTCAAAGGTACTTTTTTGACGACACAAGCCGCTGTGCCTGCTATGCTGGAGCGAGGTGGAGGCACAATTGTCTCTCTCTCTTCGGTATCAGGACAAAGAGGCGGTGGCGTTTTTGGCACATCCGCCTACAGCGCGGCCAAAGCAGGAATTATGGGTCTGACCAAAGCTCTCGCTCGTGAGTTGACACCACGCGGCATTCGCGTCAACTGTGTTGCACCCTCCATGGTTGATACTGATATCGCTGGAGATTTACTCACACCGGAACGCAAGGTCGAGCTTGCAAAGGGCACACTAGTAGGTCGCCTTGCCACCGTTGAGGATGTAGCCAATTGTATTCTCTTCCTCGCTTCAGATGAAAGTGCCTATTTAACCGGTGTCACGCTGGACGTTAATGGCGGTATGCATATGCACTAATGCTTGCTAACAGGCTAAAAGAAGGTAGGGGCGTCCTCGTGGTCGTTCGAAAGAAAGCGTAGTACAGATGGTTACTTTAACCGGGTTATTGGCCGACTTACCACCCGAGCCAAACGAGGCAAGCTTGTTTGCTGAAATACAGCAAGAGGTAGCCGGGAGCCAGCGCAAACTGGTTGTGATCGACGACGACCCAACCGGCACTCAAACCGTGCATGACATTGAGTTATTTACCACCTGGGATCGGCAAACACTCGCTGAAGCCCTGCAAAACAAATCTCGGCTGTTCTATTTACTTACAAACTCGCGTAGCATGCCCGAAAGTGATGCGGTTCAGTTAAACCACGAAACTGCCCAACAACTTGCAGCGGCTTCAGAAGAGACGAAGATTGGTTTTGTTGTCGCTAGCCGGAGCGACTCCACTTTAAGAGGCCACTATCCAGCGGAAATACAAGCGCTTGAAAGTAGTTTAACCTCCTCTGGTGGGGATAGTTTTGATGGTCATCTCGTTGTGCCAGCCTTTTTCGAGGGCGGGCGCTATACTATTAACGATACCCATTATGTCGCTACCTCCACTGCCAACTCTGATACTCTTCAGCCTGCAAGTGAGACACCATTTGCCAGGGATAGCGTTTTCGGTTACAAAACGGCATACCTGCCTGCCTGGATAGAGGCAAAGAGTAGTGGCTATTGGAAAGCTGATCAAGTGATGAGCATAGGACTGGAGGTAATTCGTCAGGGTGGACCAGAAGCAGTAGCGTCCAAATTGCAAACGGTCGAGGGAAGTATGCCAGTAGTGATCAACGCAGCTGGCTATGGCGATCTGGCAGTGGCCATGCTGGGTCTGCTACGGGCAGAAGCGGCAGGTAAGCGTTTCTTGTACCGAACGGCGGCGAGTTTCGTCAGATTGAGAGGTGCTGTCGAGAGGAAGCCCCCGTTGGAAACCAAAGAGATTATGCGTGGCTCTCAATCAGTAGAAGGTGGAGGGGTAGTCGTAGTTGGATCGTATGTGCCAGATAGTAGTACGCAGCTTGAGAACTTATTGACCTTATCTAAGGTGATAGGCATCGAGCTTCCTGTTGAGCGGGTGATACGCAACGCTGCTGAATCGGAAACAATCAGTCGTGAAGTAGGTCAGCAACTCGAAGCGGCAATAAAGGTTGGACGTATTGGAGTACTCTATACCAGTCGCAAGCTGGTGACGAGCACAAACCGAACTGAAAATCTCGAGATTGGGAACAAGGTATCGCATGCCTTGATCGCTGCCCTCCACCAGGTGAAGAGCAGACCGCGTTTTATCATTGCTAAAGGCGGTATTACAAGCCATGATGTGGCGCAAAAGGGCCTGGGGGCAGCACGAGCACATGTGTTAGGGCAACTTTTTCCAGGTGTTCCAGTCTGGAGATTAGAGAGCGGACCACAGTCAAGATTCGCAGGTGTGCCATATATCGTGTTCCCTGGAAATGTGGGTGGCCCTGAGAGCCTGATGCAGGCCGTGAAGCTGCTCAGTGGCGAGAATAACAACCTGTAGAGGCCACACATTCGGGAAATGATGAGGCGACCCCTTGCGGTTACCCCAGACAAACCTTTTCGTGTTGCAGCCGTGAATTGCAAACCAAAGCGGGAGAACGTATCAGCATGCTTGTGAACACCATCGAACTTGTACAGGAAGCTCGTCGTAGGGGGGTAGCAATAGGAGCTTTCAATACCTACAATCTGGAATTAACGCGGGCTATCGTAGTGGCTGCCGAAAAATACGGCCAACCTATCATCCTGCAACTTGGCGTACAAGCAATCAGGGCTAGCGGTGAACCTCTGGCAGTGGCAACACTGACGGCGGCGCGAATTGCACGTGTCCCGGTAGCTGTTCACCTGGATCATTGTCCAGATATAGGCCTGATTGAGGCATGTTTTGCCTGGGGTTTTTCGTCAGCTCTGGCCGATGGATCGCATCTGCCATTTGCCGAGAACATTGCCTTCACTAAAAGAGCCGTGGAGCTTGCCGCACGCTATGGCGGGACGATTGAGTCCGAGCTTGGGTATTTGGCCGGAACAGAAGACGGATTAACAGTCGAAGAGATAGAGTCTTCCCTTACTGATCCGACTCAAGCCCATGAATATATCACCACGACCGGGGCAGCTATGTTAGCTGTATCAATTGGCAATGTGCACGGCCATGTACCCGTCTCCCCGCCACTCGACTTTGAGAGGCTGGCGCAAATAGCTGCTCAGGTGGATGTGCCGCTGGTTCTGCACGGCGCAAGTGGCATATCACGAGAAGACATCCAACATGCAATACACATCGGAATTGCCAAGCTGAATATCAATACCGAGGTACGGATGGCCTTCCTCAGAGCAATAGCCAGCTGGGGAGTGCGAATTGGACCTGAGCCAGACCTTCGCAAGAAGGGTCAAGATTTACTCGACCTTATGCAAGAGACTATGGCTGCTGCTCAAGGAGTCGTTGAACAGACTATCCGGACCTGTAACTTCTTGCTCAATGCACATAACTAAAAAGGGAGCAGCTTGATCAACAAGGAAATAGTGCGAAAGCAGGACCTGCCTACTTTGACAGAGCTAGCTCGCCAATTTGTGGGAGCCTGCGCTCCAAGTTGATCATCGTTGATGGAGTCACCACTCATAAGGAGCAAATCACATGGTTATTAAGCTCAGTCACGAGCAGCTCAGCGCGTTACGCCGCATTGATAGTCCGACAATCTCCAACGCCATCGAAACCTTCAAGTTGCGTCCGCGTGTTGCAGGGTACGTGGGCTACGATATCCGCTGTATCTTCCCGGAATTGCCTCCCACTGTTGGCTATGCTGTCACCTGCACCGTTGATAGCACCACCGAGGGACGTCAGGGCATCGGCTTCCAAAAGCTGTACGAACTGCTGGCGAACGCTCCTAAACCAGCCATTGTGGTCATGCAGGATGCCGGCACGGACCGCCTTCACTCCTGCCATGCTGGTGAGGTTATGTCTACGCGCATGAAGCAACTGGGAGCCATTGGCATCCTCACAGACGGTGGCTTGCGCGATGTCAGGGAAGTCCGTGCGCTTGGCGGCTTCCAGTACTTCTGTGCCGGGCTTGTCGTCTCCCATGGTAACCCCGTCTGCGTGAGCGTCGGAGGTGAAGTGACGATCTCCGGTATGCGCATCTGTACGGGTGACCTGCTGCACGGAGACGTCAACGGTGTTGTGCATATCCCCGATGAGTGTACAGACCAGGTGGCTGAGGCTGCTTACCGCATCTGGGCCGAGGAAGGGGAAACCTTGCGCCGTATCGCGCGTCCCGAATTCACCACCTTCTCCGGCCCAGAGGTTAAACATTGAAAAAGAGTTCGTAGGGACGACCCTTGTCGTCTCCCTGGAAACGGAGACTAATAATGCGCGTACTCATAACGGATTTCCTGGCGGAGTCAGACTTCGAACGCGAGGTACTGCCTGGTGTGGAGGTTGACGCGCTACTTTCCCTAATCGGTCACCCACCCACACCTGCTGATCTCGTGCGCGCTATCGGAGAACGACCTGCTGCGGTCTTGATCACCTGGTACGAGATGTTTTTTGATCCCACTACGCTTGCTGCGCTGAGCCGTGCTGGCGTAGTGGGCATCGTACGAGCAGGCGTCGGCTTCGACAACATTGACCTGATGGGGGCCAGAGCTGCGGGCATCACGGTCTGCAATGTGCCCGACTACGGCACCGACGAAGTGGCAGATCATACCATGGCGCTACTCTTATGGTGCTTACGTTGCCTACGTGCTGCCCCACCCACCGCAGCTCCTCCAACTGCATGGTGGGGTACGGCCCGCTTTGCCTCCATCCTGCGATTGCAGGAATGCACCCTGGGCCTCCTCGGCTTTGGTCGTATTGGACAGGCGACCGCCAGGCGAGCGCAAAGTTTCGGCCTTAACGTGCGCTGGTACGATCCCTACGTGCCGCGTGGACAGGATAAGGTCACACGAACAACCCGCGTGGAGAACCTGCCCGATCTCCTACAGGACTGCGATGCGTTCAGCATCCACTGCTCACTCAACCCTGAGACGCGTCATATGATCGATGCAGCGGCTTTGGCCCTACTCCCACCTCATGCCGTGGTGGTTAATACTGCGCGTGGCCCCGTGATTGAGGAGCAAGCCCTGTACGAGGCTCTGCGCGCAGGGCGGCTTGCTGCTGCGGCATTAGATGTGCTTCAGCAGGAACCACCTGTGGAGAACGTTCTGTTCAATGCCTATCTGCGCGGTGAGCTGCAGAACTTACTGCTCACTTCGCACATTGCCTGGTACTCACAGCAAAGCGCGAGAGAGTTACGCCGCAAGGCGGCAGAAGAGGCTGGCCGCCTCCTACGTGGAGATCCTCCATATAACGTCGTTACATAGAAGAAGGCGAGTGTGTCGGCTACTCCACTCATCTGTTCGCAAAAACAGCTCTTGAAAGGCGTAGAAGTCGTGGTCAAAAAGGTGGGGCGCGACCCGCTGAGACTGTCTCTGGAATGAAAGGATGAAAGGGTGAAAAACCTGCGCGTCGGTCCGCTAGTGCGAGCCATTAGCTCCAACGAAGTCGCCATCTGGACAGAATGGAGCCATCGCTGTGAAGTGACGCTGACTGCCACCCCGACCGACCATCAGCAAGAACCTGGCACGTTTTCGGTACGCTCACAAACGGTCAAGATAGGAGGACGCTACTATGCCCTCTCCCGGTTAACTGGCCTGCTACCAGCCACCTGGTACGACTACCAGGTGAGCGATGCGGTGCAAGAGAGAGGGCCCTCATCTCCGGCAGAGGGGACAACCATACAATGTTTCCGCACGTTCGATCTTCCCGATGCTGGCAGCGCCCTGCGGCTGGCCTATGGCTCATGCCGCAAGTTGTCCACCGTTGAGCCGGATGCATTGAGCGCGCTTGGTCCCTGGCTGCTCCGTTCTCTTGACCAGCGAGAGTCGCTGTGGCCCCGCTTATTATTGCTCGTTGGGGATCAAATCTATGCGGATGACCGCTTGGGAAGGCCTGAACAGGCACATTCCTCGGCTCAACATGCTCACGCGTCCCAAATAGTTGCGGCGCAACCGTTTGAAGAGTTTGCACGCATGTACGAAGAGGCGTGGGCAGGTGATGAGGGGATACGCCAGGTGCTCGCTGTTCTGCCCACCTACATGATCTTTGATGATCATGAAATCGCCAATGGCTGGAACATTTCGCCTACGTGGCGAGCGCACGCTCTGCAGCAAGGGCTTGAACAAACGCTTGTGGATGGATTGGTAGCGTATTGGGTGTACCAGGGCTGGGGCAATATCGGTCTGCGGCGTGCAGACGAGCATACGTTGCTTGCCATCATGCAACACGCAGCGCACAACGGCGAGGATGCGCTGGAAGCCTTGCGAGAGTGCATGCGCCAAGTGGTCTACGAGGAAACTACCCCCCGGTGGTATTATGATATTCTGACGACGCCACCGATCTTTGTCGCCGATGTACGCGCCAGTCGTCCCGCTCTTTCGCATGGGACCGATCCTGCTGACGTTGTTCCCCGCATTATGAACCAGGAACAAATGGAGCAGCTGCGCGCCTGGTTGCAGGCACACAATGCATCAACCGCCTTGCTTGTGTCATCGGTACCCGCGATCCTGCCTCCCTTGATTGGCTTCGCTGAATACATGACAGGCGTACCACTTCTTCAGGGCGCATCTTCTGGTGCGTTACGCCGATTGGGACGTGTGCTGGCAGACGGACAACAGAAACTTGCTCGGCGCATGAGCTTTGATCACTGGCCGCGCTTTAACGCAACCTGGCGTGAACTTATCGCATTACTCGCCTCGCGCAAGCGGGATATCGTCATATTGTCGGGCGATGTGCACTTCTCTTATGCTATGACTGCACGTCGCGCCTTCTTCCCCACGCAGGGACATGCGGTGTTGTACCAGCTCGTAGCCAGCCCTTTCCGGAATACGTTGGAACGGCGGGATAAGCGCCTGGTACTCGTACAGGCCTGGATAAAACGAGCGGTCTATGGCGGATTACATACCCGCGTGCTCCCTCTTATACGGACAGAAGGGGCAAAGCGGGTCCCATCTGACATGCTGTGCCAAAATGTCGTCGCGCTGGTCACATGCTGGCCTCAAAGACGGGAGGTGGGAAAGTATTGTATTCGGCAAGTCTACCTGGGCGTCGAGAAGGAGACGTTGAAAGAGATAGCTTTTACGATGGTGAGCCGTGAGTAAACTGGCAGGTGGATTTCGAGGACTTGCCACATTGCCTTATCTCCGGAGGTTGAGGGCAGGACAAGCCTGATTTTGAAGGGGGGCGGATTAATACCTGTGCTGGCTACATATGATATCCAACGAGAAAAATGATAGTTTACCTCTTCAATTACCTTGTCATTTGACCCCTTCTATTCAAATTAAGTCAGGATAGGGAGAATATCCTTGCTCTTGCAGCCAGAAACTCATGTACTATAAAGCATACATCTGTCTTGCTTGTTCCCTTCATCAAGGTAAATGACAAGAAACTGCTTGTTGATTCTCTGAACATACGGAGGCACTCTGCGCATGCCTCTGGCAGTCGCATCTTCAGATATGCAGAAGAACGTATGCACTTCTTCGATAGTCATGATGGAGCCCACCCAAGATCGCGAAGGAGAGGACCTTGCCGCCTTCGCGATCTGGTGGCATTGGCCCAGCTTGTGGCTCGGGAATCTGCTGCTTGATCCCTTGATGCGGCCTGGCTCGGTTGAAGGAGTGCACATACGCGCCCAGCACCCGCTGGAGCTGCTTCTCATGGAGGATGAGCAGATGATCGAGGCACTCACGTCGTCCACTTCCCAGGAACCGCTCACAGATGGCATGCGCTCGCGGAGCGTAAGAAGGAGTGTTGAGCATCTCAATGGGACTCGTCTTGGCTAGCCGCGCGAAACCCACCCCAAACTTGCCATCGTTCTCACGGATGAGGTACTTCGGCCCCACGCCATAGGCGGTGGCTTCTCGAAGAGGTACGTGCAGTCCAAGCATCGGTAGGACATCGTGTGACGCCGATGTGGATCACTCGCCGCGAGTGCAGTTCGATGATGAAGAATGCGAAAAGCGAACGGAAGAAGAGGTCAGTGACTGGGAGAAAGTCGCAGGCCCAGATCTCTTTGGCATGGTTGCGCAGGAAGATCCTCCAGTTCTGGCGACTTAGTCGAGTCGTAGGCCCCTGTCTCAGATATTTCTGGATCGTACGTTTGCTGACGTCAAGCCCCAACTTTAATAATTCGCCGCGGATCCGTTCTGCTCCCCAGAGCCGATTTTGCGCCGCCATTTCCTTGATCAACGCTATGGATTCTGTGGGGATCTTTGGTTTGGAAGGTGCTACCCTGGATTTGTACTTCCAGAAGAGCCGAAATCCCTGGCGATGCCACCGCAGCAGCGTCTCTGGCTGAACGATGAGAAGTGCTTGCTTCCAGGTTCGAACTGCTCTTGCCAGAAGCACCAGGAGCATCCGATCCGCTCTGGTGCATGCGGGTCGTTTGACGCGTCGGCGGAGGATAATTAATTGCTGGCGCAGGAGCGCGTTTTCTGCCACGAGTTCCGACTTGCTTTTGGCAGCCTCTGTCAGGACCCCCAACAGGAGAGAGGTGGCGGTGTCCGGTTTGGTCCAGTCGATGAAGCGGTAGTGGAGTACTACAACGAGGTCCACTATGCTGCTGCGATGTTGGTGCTAAATGGTGCTGACCACCTCACCATTCAGGGCAATGGCGGTGGGTATCTCGGGTACCTCACAGCTTGGCTGATGTACCAGTTGCAGGGTGACCAGTACGCTGGCGGCGCCTTTGTAGCCGACCCTCCGGAGGTCAATACGAACCCGAGCTGGAGCTGGCAGGCAGAGAAGGACCTCTCCTAGGAGAAAATTCAAAACCGGGGTGCGGCATTGAGGCGCATATATCGTGCTGGCTACTTGGTGCATCTAATTCACGCCAGATTTGGTCATCAGGGAACGAGGATGAGCTTGCGACGGGCAAAGGCAGCCTGGCGCTCCCAGGCCTCGGCGACTCGCGCAAGCGGCACCGTTTCTCTCTCGACCGTGCAGCGGCCAGCAGCTGCGTGCGTTATGATTTCAGTGAGGGCTTCCGCTTTCTGCTCGTGGGTCAGCGCATTGTTGGTATAGCCAAGGATGGCATGCAGCCGACTGCGCAAGATGGCCGACTCAAAGCGCACGGTGGGTCCGGCGGCAGAGCCGATGTTGATCAGCCTTCCCTCAGTGCCAAGCACTCGAACGGCAGCTTCCGCCGGGAGGCCCCACACGGGGTCGATGACGAGGTGCAAGGGACCGTCACAGGCTGCTGCGATGCGTCTGCTGATCTCGTCCACGTCGTCGCCGGTGAGGTCGACGACAGCTTCTGCGCCGAGCGAGAGCGCACGTGTGCGCGCAGCCTCGTCCCGTGAGGCTGCAATCACACGGCCTGCCCCAAGCAATCTGGCAGCTTGCACCGCCACCTGTCCGACCGCGCCGCTGGCACCGAGAACAAGCACCTGCTCCCCAGGCTGGAGGTGACCGCGCCAGGTGAGCGCCATCCACGCAGCAATCGCAGACAGTCCGAGTGCTGCGGCAAGATCGTTATCGATCTGGTCGGGGAGCACGAGCGCTGACGACTCATCGATAACGCAGTAGAGCGCCATGCTGCCATCTCCAGGCTTCATGCCGGCATCGCAGGAGAACCACACCCGTTGTCCGGGCGCGAACCCATCTGCCTCCATCACGATGCCGACGCCCTGCACACCTGGAATATAGGGGAGTTGTGGCGCACCGAAGTAGGACTTGCCAGATGCACACAACAAATCTAACGGGCTGATGGGAGCTGCCATGACCCGTACCAGCGCCTGTCCTCTCGTGCGGAGAGGAAGAGGCAAAAAGAGATATTCAGGTGAAGCAGCGTGTGTACGGATTACTGCTGCGGGCATCTCGGTGTGGCTCATCATCTCCTCTCCTCAACGGTCAGTATCGCCGTGTGCGGCTGTTCCTGTATGAATGTTACTCCTGTGGAGATGGAGGCAACTATGCCCCATTCCCCTGTTTCTGTGCTGCCTGCGCACGCGCCTGGTCGGTGTAGGTGTACGGGTTATCTCTCAGCTCGACCACGGCCTTCTCAGGATTCATGGCCTCGTTCCAGGCTTGCTCGCCCATCTGCGCCCGCGCATAGTCAACCGTCTTCGCGACGGCCTGCTTGGCTCTGGTGAGATCAACACCGAGAAGATGATGGTCGTACTTGACGACGTTGCCATCGACCATCACCGTATGCACGTCTCCGCGCCCTGCCTGAAACACGACATGCCCGTGGGGATTGAGCAGCGGAAACATCACCGGAGATTGATCATTCTTAATCAGGACGAGATCGGCCTGCTTGCTCGGGGTGACACTGCCGATAAAGCTATCCATCCCCAACGCTTGAGCACCGCCGAGCGTCGCCCAGGTCACGACCTGCTCTGCGCGTAGATGGCTGAGCGTGACGGTTTCGTTGAGCTTGTGCGCCTCCAGATGCTCGCGGGTCCGGTCCGCGTTGAGTGTCGCGCGCATCGCGGAGAACAGGTCTGCACTCCACCATACGCTTGTGTCCATCGAAAGGGAAACTGGGATGTTATGCCGCCGGAGCAGCCACGTGGGCGGGTAGCCTTGACCAGCGTTTTGCTCGCTCTCTGCGGAGATCGATGCGTGGCCACCTGTGGCCGCGATGCGATGGTACGAGTCCTCGGACAGTGTTGCGGCATGCACATAGATGGTGGATGGGGTCATGAATCCATGTTCGTACATCAAACGGATGCTGTTATCGGTGGTAGCGCCCCGCACACCGGCGTGGGTCGTCACGGGCAGATTGAACTCACGCGCGACCTCGAACGCGGCTTTCTCGGGAAATGCCGGATCGCCGGTGACGTCGAAGGCAAGCTGCATGCGCAGCATATCTCCACGTCCGTCAATACGGCGCCGAATGAAATCTGCGAACTCAGGAGCCTTTGTCCATTGCCAGGGAGCGCCGAGCAGGTTGCCATACGCGAGGACGAAGCGGCCCGGAATCGCTTCAAGCGCATCAACCGCTGCATCCGCATGTGCGACTGTCTGCAAACCGTGAGACCAGTCGACCGTCGTTGTAACACCGGCGTCGATGGCTTCGATCGCGGCAAGGAGATTCCCGGCATAAATATCTTCAGGACGGAAGATCTTGCCCCAATTCAGATAATAGAATTGGAAATAGTTTGTGAGCGTCCAGTCGGCGCCGAACCCACGAAGCGCCGTCTGCCACATGTGGCGGTGGGTGTCAACCATCCCTGGCATGAGGATGCCGTCGGTTGCATCGATCTCCACCGTGCCATCTGGCACGACGAGTTGTCGTCCGACATCTGCGATGCGGTTGGCCACGACGAGGACATCGCCACCCTCGATTATCCCAAGCGACGGGTCAATGGTCAGCACGGTGGCGTTGCGGAACACCACCGGGCGGCCTGGCGCAAAGCGATTACTGTCTGCTGTTGAGATCTGGCTCATTGTACTCACCTCATTGTGTCTTGGCCGCCGGACGCCTCTGCCTGCGTCCTGGTAGCCGTATTGCGATACCTACCTTACAAAGGGTTGACGCTGGCGTTCAATCTTGTCCGTATGACGGACAGTCGTCCACTGATAAGATATTACACAATTGACGAGTCCATGTCAAGGATGACGTCAAAATTGAGGTGCAACGATTTCCTGACGAGACTCACTAGTGAAGGCCGGGTCGATACCCTCTCAGAGTGGTGGAGGCGAGAAGGTGCAAACTGATCTGGACATCGGGCACCGTTTCTGCTACGATGGGCGTAGAGAAAAAACTGGCGTATTCACTTGCACCTTGTGCGCAGGTGGGCGTAGATGTGCTAGCGGGAGAAATGATGCGCGGCGAAACAGGACCAGACTTCATCGAGGCACTGGCACGTGGCCTGGATGTCATCCGGGCGTTCGGACCCAACCGGTCAACAATGACTCTGAGCGAGGTGGCCGGGGCCACCGGCCTTGCTCGACCGACGGCACGCCGGATGCTGCTCACGCTTGAGGAACTGGGGTATGTCCGCGCGGCGCAGGGTGGCTTTGCCCTCACCCCACGAGTTCTGGATCTCGGCATGGCCTATATTGGATCGATCAGCATCTGGGATATCGCGCGACCCCACATGCAACAGCTCGTGGGACGCACGCATGAGTCATCGTCCATTGCACAACTCGACGGATCAGACATTGTTTACATTGCGCGCGTGGCGGTGCCGAAAATCATTACCATTACTGTAACCATCGGTACACGCTTTCCAGCCCTTCAGACCTCGCTTGGAAAAGTGTTGCTCGCCGAACTGCCGCCAGACGAACTGGAACAAGTGCTTGCCGAGCCGAGTCGCTCTGGTATCGCACCCCTCTGGAGGCCAGACGCTGAAGAGCGCGACCGTGTGCTGTGCGAGGTACGTACAAGAGGATGGGCGCTCGCCGATGAACACCTGGCCTATGGCATTCGCTCGATTGCAGCTCCCCTGCGCGATGGCACCAATCATGTGGTCGCTGCGCTTAACGTCACCGTTCACGCGGCAGAGACAAGCATTGAGACCCTGACTGGGAAGTATCTTCCACTGCTCTTGCAGACCACTGCGGCGATAAGCGCAGATTGGGCGCGTTGGCAGAGCCGTCCACAGGTGATCGTTGGCACCAATCCATCACATATACCTATCTAAAAAGCTCTGACCTTAGATATTACCCGTTGTGTCCCTTGACACGATCGCTCGCTATCGTCTATACTGGTTTTTGTCGGACAATGGTCCGTCATACGGACAAGCATCAACGCGTGAAGGCGATTGGTCACAATGAAAGAGCGCACACGCACGGCTCGCGCCGATCATGCGCCATCACTTTACCGGAAGGCGTGAACCCAATGCAGGAGCAGAACAACGAGAAGAACACGCAGGGCGCCGAACGCCGACCTGGCCCGCTCGACGGCCTGCTAATCGCCGACTTCTCACGCGTGCTCGCCGGCCCGTATTGCACCATGCTGCTTGGTGACCTCGGCGCAACGGTGATTAAGGTCGAGGGCCCTGCAGGGGATGATACTCGTACCTGGATGCCCCCGGACCGCGACGGTGTGGCGACCTACTACCTGGCTATCAACCGCAACAAGCGCTCAGTCGTTCTCGATTTCAATGACCCCTCAGATCTGCGACTGGTCCACGAACTCGCTGCACGCGCCGATGTCTTCATCGAAAATTTCAAGCCCGGCGGCCTCAAGCGCTTCGGCCTGGATTATGACGCAGTCCAGCAGCGAAATGCCGGAATCATCTACGCCTCCATCAGTGGTTTTGGGACGGCGCAGGGAGCATCTCTTCCCGGCTACGACCTCATCGTACAAGCGATGTCCGGATTAATGAGTCTGACGGGTAGCCCCGATGGCCCTGCCTATCGCTCCGGCATCTCGGTGTTCGATGTGATAGCCGGGCTGCATGCGGCCATCGGCATCCTGGCGGCCCTCAATCATCGCAATCACACAGGTGAAGGCCAGCATGTGGAAGTCAGCTTGTACGCCTCGGCACTCTCAGGGATGGTCAACCAAACGTCCGCTTATGTGGCTGGTGGTGTCATTCCTGGTCGCATGGGGAACGCCCATCCCAGCCTGTTTCCTTACGAATCGCTGCCGACAGCGGATCGAGACCTTATTGTCGCTGCCGGGAATAATGGGCAGTTCGGCAAGCTCTGCGAGGTTCTCGACCTTCCTGAGCTGGCGCATGATCCCCGGTTTATGAACACCAGGGATCGCACCCGCAACCGCGATGCCCTGCGCCCGCTGCTGGTTGAACGGCTGCGCACCAGAACAGCCAACGAATGGTTCCGCATGTTGAGCGCCGCTGGCGTACCGTGCGGCCCGATCAACAATATTGAAGGGGGAATCACGTTCGCTCGCGAACTCGGACTTGATCCCGTCGTCGAGGTTGGCAGCGGGGATGATGCCGTGCCACTGATTCGTCACCCGATTTTGTTCTCCCTGACGTCTCCGCGCCACAAGCTGCCGCCCCCGGCGCTCGGCCAGGACAACGAGCAGATTCGCGCCTGGCTCAGCCAGACGCCACACATCGACCCGGAGGGGCACAAGACCTTTCACATATAAGGAGAACGCATGGAATATCCCACCGGAATCGGTACGTCTGATGCCACCAGCATTCACTTGCTTGGTCACGATCTCGCGGGCGAGCTGATTGGGAACATCGGGTTCGGCGAGCTGGCCCTCTGGCTCGCCACGCAGCAGCGGCCGACACCCCAGCAGGTGCGTGTGTTCGAGGCCGTGCTCGTCTCGCTGGCCGACCACGGCTTCACCCCAACCGCAATCGCGGCCCGTCTGACCCTGTACAGCGCCCCGGATGCGCTCCAGGGTGCGATGGCAGCGGGTCTGCTGGGTGGCGGCTCGCGCTTCCTCGGCGTGACAGAAGACACTGGCCGATTTCTGGCAGGTGTGCTGGCAACCGTCGCAGGCCAGCTCCCGGAGACCGATGAGCAATGGGACGAGCTGGCCCGCCGGGCTGTCGCGGAGCAGCGCGCTGCTGGCCGCTTCGTCCCAGGGCTGGGCCACCCGGTGCATAAGGCCGTTGATCCTCGCACCGCAGTCATTATTGCACTTGCCGACCACGAGGGTCTGCGGGGACCGCACCTGCGCTTGTTTGAGGCCATTGGTCGTGTCCATACGCAGGTGCTTGGCCGCACGTTGCCACTCAACGGCGCCGGGGTGGCTGGCGCCGCACTTGCTGATATCGGGCTGCCACCTGAGTTGCTGCGCGGCGTGGCCCTGCTCGCGCGTGCAGCGGGGCTGCTCGGTCACCTCGCCGAAGAGCAGCGCCACCCCATCGCACCCGATATCTACGCTGCGATCGACAGGAACGCCGTGTATCGGCCAACCGCCAGTAACGATATCACAGAACAACGCTAGGTCCAATTCACCCAGAACCTGCTATGTGCACAGATTATGCTCGAGGGAGGAAGTTATGGCAAAGATTGTCGCTATCCTTGCTACCACTCACCATCCATTCTTCTACCGCGCTAGCACCGCACCACCAGAGAGCAGGCCCGACTTTGCGGATGAGTGGGTACGCAAGGTGGAAGCCTACCGCGAAACGCTGACGCGGGCCAGGCCAGACGTCCTGGTCATGGTCGGTTCTGACCACTTCCACCAGCTCTTCTACGATAATATGCCGCAGTTCCTCATCGGCAAAGCGCCGTTCTACGACGCGAACTACTACAATGAGGAGCGCGAATTCGGGCTGCCTCGCATGGTCCTCAAGGGACACGAGGAGTTTTCGGCGTATCTTCTGCGTGCCGGACTTGATGCCGGTTTCGACTTCGCCTTCAGCAATGAACTGCGCGTCGATCATAGTATTACGTGCCCCATCATCACGACACGCCCGCAAGCGGATCTGCCCATCGTGCCCATCTATACGAACATCTTCGCCCCGCCACTTCCGCAGCCCTGGCGGTTTGTCGAGCTGGGCCGTACCCTACGCCGCCTCATCGAGGCCTGGCCCAGTAATCAGCGTGTCGCCGTCATCGGGACCGGTCATCTGTCCCTCGAGCTTGGCGGGCCGCGCCAGTTCGGCCCTCATGGACCCGACCCCGAGTTCGACCGCAAAGCTGTCGCGTGGATCGCCAACGGCAACATTGAAGGCGCATTAAGGGAAGTCACGCTCGATAGCCTCTGGACGCCGGGCAATGCCACACACGGCTTCCTCGACTTCATGCTGATGATGGGCATCGCCGGAGCAGTTAGAGCTGATTACGTCGATACACTCGACCTGTTCCACACGATGGAAGCTTACATCACCTGGTATCCGAAGGGAGTGGACGCATGAGCAAGTATCTCCTCAACAAGTTCCTCTTCGCCATCGACCGTGACCCAGAGCTGGTCGAGCGCTACCGCGCAGACCCTCGCGGAACAGTCACCTGGTGGGAAGCCGAGCGGGCAAATGTCATCTTGAACCTGCCCGAAGGCGAGCGCAGCACGTGGCAGCAGTTCACCGACGAAGAGCGCGAGGCGCTGGCGACGCACGACTACGTTAAGCTTTTCGAGCTTGGAGCGCACAACTTCCTGACGCTCACGCTTTATATTGCTCTGTTCGAGCGTGACTATGCGGAGCCTCTCGGATTCCAGCGCGAGTACGCGCGGAAGCTCCAGCACTGGTCGCTTCCCTACCCGGACATCACCACGTGACGAGAGCTGTCTTGCAAAACGACGACGAAGGAGGAAAGCGTGTGACTGAAAAACTATTGACGACGGTTGTAGGCAGCTATCCTCAACCCGAGTGGTTGGTTGACCACAAGAACTTACGGAGCCGATTGCCGCCTCGCATCCGGGCACAAGAAATCTGGCGCATCCCAGAGCCTCTGCTGCAACAGGCCCAGGATGATGCAACCCTCCTCGCCATTCGTGACATGGAGCGTGCAGGTATAGACATTATTTCCGACGGGGAGATACGCAGGGAGAGTTACTCCAACCGCTTCGCTACTGCGTTGGACGGGATGGACCTCGATAACCCGGGGGTGGCCCTGGATCGCACAGGCCACCCCAACCCTGTCCCGCGGGTCATCGGCCCAATCCGCCGCTTATACCCGGTTGAAGTACGCGACGTGGAGTTTCTACGACGCAACACTAACCATCGCATCAAGATCACCGTGCCAGGCCCTTTCACTGTCACCCAGCAGGCGCAGAATGACTATTACCGCGATGGGAAGGCCTTGGCATTGGATATCGCTGCCGCGGTCAACGAGGAGATCAAAAGCTTGCAGGCCGCAGGAGCCAACGTGGTACAACTTGACGAGCCATATCTGCAAGCGAGGCCGGAGCAAGCCAGGGCGTACGGGGTAGAGGTCATCAACCGCGCGCTGGAGGGAGTTGAAGGAACAACAGCGTTGCACCTTTGCTTTGGCTATGCTGCTATCGTTCATACCCGACCTCCCCAGTACGCATTCCTCACAGAACTACGTGAGTGCATCGTCAAACAGATCTCGATTGAAGCAGCTCAACCACAGCTTGATCTCTCAATCCTGCGCCAATTGGCAAATAAAACCATCATTCTGGGCGTCTTAAATCTGGGTGATATGGAGGTGGAGACGCCGGAGACAGTGGCCGGGAGAATACGCTCAGCCTTGCAGTACGTAGAGCCGGAGCGCCTGATCCTGGCGCCGGATTGTGGCATGAAATACCTACCACGGGAAGTAGCCTTTGGCAAGCTATGTGCGTTGGTCGAAGGAGCCAGGATTGTTCGACAGGAATTGTAAAGATGCTCATCAAAGCCGTTCACCTGGAAGATTCGATGAGTCCTTCCAGGACATCCTGTGCTGGCTACCCAACTTGGACCATCTGTTCTTGAAAAACGACACACTATAAGAAAACAAACCAAGCACTCTGAAGGCGAACTGGCCGATCGTGTCTGCGTATCACGCCGGGCTTCTTGGAGATCATCCGACGCCCGTCGGTTTCATCGATTATTTATGCATTTTTCTATAATTGATGGAACATTTGTGCTTGCGCATCGACGTCTCCTCCCTGCGCTGGCTCTCTTGTCTCCGCCTTCTCACACACGCTATGCATTGATGCCGTGTTGATGGCTCTTCTGCAGATGAACGCAACGTAACTGCCTAGGTTCGCTGGGGACTTGCCAAAGGGTGTCAAAACCAGTAAAGTACGGGCATGACGATCGAAGAAGAACTGGTCTCTCTGCGAGAAGAGAATAAGGTGCTGCGGGAACAACTGGCGCAGCGAG
>WNFD01004315.1_pt1 | contig 21294 bp, 19 predicted proteins | sample 5400491 | NCBI WGS metagenome assembly WNFD01 (sample SAMN13153343, study PRJNA577476) | soil metagenome | isolation source: 120 cm saprolite under Douglas fir tree site 2 hole 2 replicate 2 | place: USA:California | collected 2015-04-18
GATGATCGCGGCGATGTCCTCGGCGAGCAGCTTCCATTCGACGGGCGGCACATGGCGCTCGACGCGGCTATAGAGCTCGGGCAGCGGAAACGGTGCCGTGGGACGGGGGGGCGTGGTCTCAACAAATTGTGACTGCATCGCTTATGCTCCTTATGAGCATTACTGGCGTCTGGAAAAGCCGGACGATAACCGTCCGGCGCCTCTTATGCTGCATATGAGTATAAGGGCGAGTCGCAGCCCGTCAAGGGACCACACTCTATGAAATTGTAACAGCGCACGCTTCCACCTGCGTGGTGCACCGCTTCCATGCGTCCGCTCGCGTGGCAGCCGGTCGCGGGGTGGGTTAGATTGGCAAGCTGCTAGAGCGGAACAGATGCCTTGCATTCCCTTCGCTCCCGATTGATCGCGCTCTGGCTGATGTCGCTCATCGCCTGCGTCGCCGTGGGTGTGCTGCTCGTGCAACTTTATCGCCAGTCGACCGCCGCCCAGGTCGACCGTGCCGAAGCTGTCGTTGCACATGCCTGCGATCTGATCCGAGACCGCTATCGATTCTACACGGCCGGGTGGCAGGGGCCGGCGCCTTCGCTCGACGATAACGCCCTGTATCGCGATCTCACCGCCGCCGTCACGCTGGCGCTTACCCGGCAAGACGGTGTCGAGGGCGGGATATGGCAGGCCGAGGTCGGATCGCTCTCCTATGCGTATCCGACTTACGAGGGCAGCGGCCCCAAGACCGATCTGCCGACCGCCGAGCGGGACAACATCCGATCGATCAATGAAGAGAGCCTGCGCGAGCAACAGGTGGCCGACCAGCGGGTCGCCTTGCGCTCGCAAACACTGCTGCTCCATGCCTGCCCCCTCGGCGGGCCGATCCCAGGCCTAACTGCCTGGACGATGACCCGCGTCCAGGTGGCGGCAGGATATGGCCCACTCGGTCTCGGCCTCGGGGTGCTGCTCGCTCTGATGCTGGGCATGACCGCCCTGCTGACGAGGCTGATGCTGGTGTGGTCGCGGCGTGTCAAGGGGATCGAGAGCGCACTTGCGACGGACGATGGAGGGTCGCTTCCCAGTCTCGAACGTACCGGCGAGCGCGAACTCGACCGCATCATCGACGCGCTCAACGACGCGACGACCCGGCTCGCCGCCGCCCAGCGCCAATCCGAAGCTCTTGCCGCTCAGGTCGCTTCGTCGGAACGTCTCGCTGCCTTGGGTCGAGTCGCAGCGGGCGTGGCACATGAAATACGCAACCCAATCGCAGCGATGCGCCTGCGTGCCGAGAATGCTCTCGCGGGCGACGATGCCCGCCGTCGCAAAACTCTGGCAGACATGCTGGAACAGATCGATCGGCTCGATACACTCATTTCCGAGCTGCTGGCCATGACGCAGCGGCGCGAGCCTCGTCCGGTTCCCGTCGAGGTACAATCGTTTTTAGCTGCCCGCGTAGAGGTGCATCGCGCGGAAGCCGAGGCGCGCGAGGCCGCAATTACCGTCGAGAGCAATGTGGCCACCGGTACGCTCGACCCGGAGATGATCGGCCGCATCGTCGATAATCTCCTGTCGAACGCGATCCGGCATACGCCGCCCCACGGACACGTCTCAATATCAGCGACGGCAGTGGACGGCGGGCTGCGCCTTGCCGTTGCCGATGGCGGCGAAGGAGTGGCGCCGGACTTGCGCGACCGGCTGTTCGAGCCGTTTGTGACCGGCCGAGCCGATGGCACCGGCTTGGGTCTGGCGATTGCCCGCGAACTCGCCGACGCGCATGGTGGACGCTTGACCTTGCTCGATCCGGGAAGCGCAACGCCAGGGTGCGGCGCCGTGTTTGTCCTCGATCTGCCGGGAGCCGTGGATGTCGAACATCCTGATCGTCGATGATGACGCGGCGATTCGCGAGGCGCTCTCGGAAGCGCTGACCGATCTCGGCCATACGCCTGCGGCGGTGGCGGGAGGAGCCGCCGGACTTTCGTGGCTGGAACGCCACCAAGCGGACGCAGTGCTCCTCGATCTCCGCATGCCCGGCATTGACGGCATGGAGGTGCTGCGCTGCATCCGCGCTAGGCAGAGCCCGCCCCCGGTTGTGATCCTGACCGCCGTTCCGACGAGCAGCAACACCATCGAGGCGATGCGGCTCGGCGCTGCCGATCATCTTGCGAAGCCGATTGGACGCGCCGATTTGACGGCTCTGCTGGGTCGCGTCTTGCAAACCCCAGCCACGATGCAGCCGGCAACGATGGTCGACCACGATGGCGATCTGATCGGCGTCAGCGCGGCAATGCGCGAAGTGGCGAAGACAATCGGGCTCCTCGCCGACAGTGACGCGACCGTGTTGATCACGGGCGAAACCGGCACCGGGAAGGAGGTCGTCGCCCGTGCTATACATCGCCACGGCAAGCGCGCGAAGGCTCCGTTCGTCGCGGTCAACTGCGCCGCGATCCCGGCCGAGCTTCTGGAGAGCCTGCTGTTCGGTCATGTACGCGGGGCCTTTACCGGCGCCGTCGCTGATCGACTCGGCTCCTTCCGCGAGGCTGATCGTGGGACCCTTTTCCTCGACGAGATCGGCGACATGGACAAAGCGATGCAGGCCAAAATGCTGCGCGCTTTGCAGGAACGCGAGGTGACCCCGGTTGGCGGTAAGCCGGTGCCGGTCGATGTCCGCGTTATCGCCGCCACCCACCGCGACCTCCATGTCCTGGTTCGGGACGGCCTGTTCCGCGAGGATTTGTTCTATCGGTTGGGTGTCGTGCCGCTGCCGCTGCCGCCGTTGCGGGAGCGGCTGGCTGACATCGTGCCCCTTGCGGAGCATTTCCTGGTCATTGCCGCCGCGAGTGGAGAGCCCAAGCGCCTCTCGGCGGATGCCGCAGGACGGCTGCTCGAACACGGGTGGCCGGGCAACGTGCGGGAACTCCACAATGCGATGGCCCGTGTCGCTGCTCTGGTGCGCCGGCCGAACGTGACCGCAGCCGATCTCAGTTTTCTCGATCATGGCAGAACGGTCGACGATGCGGATCGGGGGTCCGGCTCCATGCCCGAGGCGGTGGCCGGGCTTGAGCGAGAGATGATCTCGCGCGCGCTCGTTGCTGCGGGAGGCAATCGCACGAAGGCGGCGGCGCGGCTCGGCATCCGGCGGCAGCTACTTCACGAGAAGATCACACGCTACGGCCTCGACTCGTCCGCAAAGCGGACGGAAGCCGCCCGTTTTGCGGACGACCGCCGGACATCACGCCCAGCCAAAGCCAAATGACAACAACGGCTTAACATCTGGCACGCCGCTTGCCCTCTGTGGTCGGAGCATCTACGGAGGGTGAAATGAAACCACGGCAAATCCTGTTAGCGGCCATCCTGTTGACAGCCGGGGTGGGCGCGACTGCCTTTGGACAGGGAGTGGCGGGCGCCGACCCGGATCAGTTTCCGGCGATCCACGGCAAGGTCGGCCAATACAGCCTGACGCCACGCGGCGAGGTCGACGGGCTGCTTCTGGATGACGGAACCCAGGTGCACCTGCCGCCGCATCTCGGAGCGCAACTGGTCTTCGCGATCAAGCCCGGTGACCTGATAACCGTCCGAGGCCTGAAAGCGCGGGAGATCGCGCTGATCGAGGCGGTGTCGGTCGCCAACGATGCCACGCACCTCACTGTCGTTGATGCCGGCCCGCCGGGACCGCGTGGCGCGGGACAGACCTTGCAGGCGAGCGGCCACGTCAGGGCGCAACTGCACGGGCCGCGCGGCGAACTGAACGGCGTGCTGCTCGAAGACGGCACGATCATCCACCTGCCGCCCGAGGAGGCCGACCGGCTGGCGGCGGAGCTTGCGGTAGGCCAGCCGTTCTACGTGACCGGCGACGGTATCGCCAGCCCACTCGGCAAGGTCATCGCCGCCCGGCAGATCGGCCCGACCGCATCACAGCTTGCCGAGGTACAGGCAGGACCGCCGGGGCCAGGGCGTCGTGGGCCTCCGCCACCACCGCGTTGAGGCGGTATCGGGCGACCTAGAATGTCTGAGGTTTCACCCGATATGGCCGACGTCAGGGGCGGCGAGGCGCAGGCCGTCGAGGTTGGTAGGTTGGAGGTCGAACCTCCGCCGCAGCGGAGTGTCTCGTCGAACCGGATCAGCCTTGTCCTCGTCGTATCAGTGGTGCTGGTCGCGCTGGCAGCAGGCTTGGCATCGTCGTCGCTGGTCGACACTCCCTTCCAGCACGATTTCGGCGGGGTCGCCGCGGCCGCGATCTTCGCGGCGAGCTATCTGGCTCTGGCCATCGGCAGGGTCCCGGGCCTGGCGATCGATCGCGCGGGCGCGGCGCTGGTTGGCGCCTGTCTGATGGTCGCCAGTGGCGCGCTGTCCCTTGAGGATGCTTACAAGGCGATCGACCTCGACACGCTCACCCTGCTGCTCGGGATGATGATCGTGGTCGCCAATCTTCGCCTGTCCGGCTTCTTTGCGCGGGCGAGCGCCTGGGTGATGCGGCGGGCCCATCACCCGCTGGTTCTGCTGGCGGCCGTGACGGCGATCGCCGGGGTGTTCTCCGCGTTCCTGGTCAACGACGCGATCTGTCTTGTGCTCGCGCCACTCGTCCTCGAACTGACCCTCTCCCTGCGGCGTAACCCGGTGCCCTACCTGCTTGCGGTCGCGATGGCGTCGAACATCGGCTCGACCGCAACGATCACCGGCAACCCGCAAAACATGATGATCGGCAGCTTTTCGCACATTCCGTACGCGCAATTCGCCGCGAGCCTCGCGCCTGTGGCGCTGATCGGGCTCGTGCTGACCGTTGTTCTGATCGCGCTCTTCCATCGCGGCGAATTCGCGGGCAGCGCGCGGCTGATGGCTGAGACCCCGCCGGCGCGTGTCCATCGCGTGCTGGCGCTGCGTGCGCTCGTCGCGACGGCGGTGCTGGTCGCGCTGTTCTTCGGCGGCCAGCCGCCGGCCAAGGCGGCAATTGTCATCGGCGGGCTGTTGCTGCTCACGCGGCGGGTCAGAAGCGAGCGGATATATGCCGAGATCGACTGGTCGCTGCTGCTGATGTTTGCTGGACTCTTCATCATTGTCGCGGGCGCCGAGCACGTGCTTTTGAGCGGCGATACGATCGCCGCGGTCGGCCGGCTGCATCTCGATCGCGTGCCGGTGCTGAGCGCGGTGACGGCGATCCTCTCCAACCTGGTCAGCAACGTGCCGGCGGTGCTCGTGCTCAAACCATTTATCGAACCGCTGCACGATCCTCGCACCGCGTGGCTGACGGTCGCCATGGCCTCAACCCTCGCGGGGAATTTCACCATACTAGGCTCGATCGCCAACCTGATCGTCGTGCAACGGGCGGCGGCGAGTCGGGTCGAGATCAGCTTCTGGGACCATTTCAGGGTCGGCGCCCCGCTGACCATCGTCACCCTCGTGATCGGGACGCTGTGGCTGTGGCTGTGACATCAGGCGAGGGCAAGCGTTTCAACCCACGGTCGCTGGACGCGGTCAACTTCCTGCTCGCCGACGTCCGCGGCGCCCTTGGGCCTTATCTCAATGTGTTCCTGGTCACCCGACAGCATTGGAGCCTGTCCGAGGTCGGATTGGTGACCATGATCGGGGGTCTGCTCGGGCTCGCTGCGCAGACCCCGATCGGCGGCGCGATCGACGAGACCCGCGGCAAGCGCGGAGCGATCGTCGTGGCGCTCGCCGTCCTGGCGATCGGAGCTTCGGTGATCTTTGCGCTGCCGAACTTCTGGCCGGTGTTGATCGCCAACTGCTCGATGGCGATTGTCGGGGATGTCTTCGGGCCGGCGGTCGCGGCCCTGACCTTGGGCCTCTACGCGCGCGAGCAGCTCGCGCGGCGCATCGGGCGGAACTCGGCCTTCGACCATGCCGGCAATGTCGCTATCGCCGTCGTGGCCGCCGCGGTGGGCTACGCCTTCTCGCAGCGTGCTGTCTTCCTTCTCGTGCCGATCTTCGCCGTGCTTGCGGGCATCGCGGTACTTTCCATTCCGGCTGCGGCGATTGATTTCGCCCGGGCGAGAGACCTGGACGGCGAGGCGGACCGCACCGGACATCCCGTCGGGCCTGCCGGCTATGGCGTCCTGTTCGAATCGCGGCCGCTAGTCATCTTCGGTCTGTGCGTCATGCTGTTCCATTTCGCCAATGCGCCGCTGCTCCCGCTGGTCGGGCAAAAGCTGGCCGCCGCCTATCCCGAAGAGGCGACGGCCATGATGTCGTCCTGCATCGTCGCCGCACAATTGGTGATGCTGCCGATCGCTCTGCTGGTCGGGCGCACCGCCGACAGCTGGGGGCGCAAACCCCTGTTCCTGGCCGGGTTCGCCATCCTGCCGATCCGGGCGGCGCTTTATACCCTCTCTGACAACAGCTTCTGGCTGATCGGCGTCCAGTTGCTCGATGGCGTCGGCGCCGGGGTCTTCGGTGCCCTGACGCCGCTGGTGATCGCCGATATCATGCGCGGCACCGGGCGCTACAATTTGGCTCGAGGCGCCATCGCCACAGTCCACGGGATCGGCGCCTCGCTGAGCGGGCTGGCAGCCGGCGTGATCGTCGATCACTTCGGATACAGCGTAACCTTTCTCGCGTTGGCCGCAGCGGCCGCGGCAGCCCTGATCGTCTTCGCCGTCGGGATGCCCGAAACAGCCGACCGGGCGACTGCACCGCCGCCCTCCTAGCGCGGTCCGGCGGCGCAGAGCAACGCTTTAGCGATCAGCCTTCCGCAGGGCGCCGTCCGGCCTGGAATCGCGGAGATGGTGTGCTATATAGATCAGGCCATTATTTCTATACACATGGGGTTCGCCATGGCACTGAGCCTCAAAGATCCCGAGACCGATAAGCTCGCGCGCGAGGTCGCGCGGCTCACCGGCGAGAGCCTCACCGAGGCGGTGCGCACGGCGCTCGCCGAGCGCTTGGAGCGCGAAAGGCTGCGCCGCGGCAAGCCTAAGGGGAGCGTCGCTGAGGCCTTGAACGCCTTGGCTTTGGAATGCGCCGCTCTGCCGGATTTCGATACGCGCTCGCCGGATGAAATCATCGGCTACGACGAAAACGGGATGTGGTGATGGTCATCGATACTTCGGCGATCGTCGCAATTCTGTTCGACGAGCCCGAACGCGACCGCTTCACCCGGCTGATCGATGATGCCGCCTCGCGTCTCGTCTCCGCGGTCGGTCGGGTCGAGGCAGTGTGTGTTGTCGAAGGCCGCAAGCACGAGGCCGGACGCGAACGCCTGGACCGGTTCTTTCGCCTGACCGGTGCGGAGATCGTGGGCGTTACTCCGGAGTTGGCGGAGATCGCGGTCGAGGCGTTTCGCCGGTTCGGCAAGGGGCGGCACCGGGCCCGGCTCAACATCGGCGACTGCTTTGCCTACGCCCTGGCGAAAACAACCGGCGAGCCGCTGCTCTTCAAGGGCGGGGATTTCGCCCGGACGGATATCCAGGCCGTCGCTTAGCCCGCCGCGCGTCGTCCGGCGCGCAGGCGCAGGCCGGGGGCGGGGCGTTCGAGCAGCACCTCGCGGCGAAAGCGGACGAGGCGGGCCGGCCGGCCGCCGGTCCGGGCGCTCATCGCGCCGGTTTCCTCGACGAGCCCCTGCTGCTCGACGAGGCGGCGGAAATTCTGCTTGTGCAGCCTGACCCCGGCGAGCGCCTCGACCGTGCGCTGCAGCTGCAGGAGGGTGAAGGCGGGCGGCATCAGCTCGAACACCACCGGGCGGTATTTGATCTTGCCGCGCAGCCGGCCGATCGCCGTCGCCAGGATGCGGCGATGGTCCGACGCCATCGCGATCCCTGTCGAGGTCCGGTCGACGCTCGCCGCCGCCTCCCGGCCGAGATCGCGCGCGGCTTCGGCGACGAGCCCCGCTTCGTAGAGCAGCTCATAGCGTTCGAGGACCAATTCCTCGTTCCACGACAGGCCGTGCCGGCCGAAGGCGAGCCCGAGCCGCTCCTCGCGGAGCCGCCGCTCAGGCTCGCCGCCCGACGCTGCCGCCCAGTCCGCGAGCCGCGCCTCGAGCGGTTCGAGCAGCGGCGGCTTGCCGTGGCGCCAATCCTCCCACGGGAAATAGCGATACCAGCTCTGCCATTCGGCATCGGTCGAATCGGCCGGGCGCGCCTCGCGCGCCAGGGCCAGATAGGCCACAACGAGGGCCGGCAGTGCGAGGCTCCCGTCGCCCGCGACCCGGTCGCGGTCGCCGAAGGTGTAGAGCTGCTCGACATAGCCGAGGCGCTGGCTGGTCTGCCGCTCGACCCAGGTGCGCAAGCCGATTTCGAGCGTGCGGTGCTCGGCTTCGAGCGGTCCCGAGGGCAAGGCCTCGGCCGGGCTGCCGCTCGATGCGGCAAAATGCAATGTCAAGATTCGCGGCTCGTGCTCGTTCGCCGCGACGATGGCCGCGCAAAGGCCGATCGACAGCGCCGCCCCGGTGCCGTGCACCGCCGGCTCGTTGCGGGTTCGCCGCAGAAAAGAGACGGCGCGGGATCGCGGCATCTAGCCCGCCGTGATGTGGCTCCGGAAGGTCAGCGGGTCGCCGATGAATTGGATCGGCTCAAAGCTGCCGCCGGTGCCGCGCACGATGACCGTGCCGTACCCGAGGATGCGGCCGAGGATCGATTGGTTGACGCCGACGGTTTCGACCTTCGAACGGTTCATTTCCATGCTGTGACGCTGCAGGATGCCGGTCTTGTAGATGACCCGCCGATCGGTCACGGCGAGTTCGGTCGTCGATCGCCGGATCAGGGCGTCCAGTCCCGAAACCAGCGCGAGCAGGCTCAAGAGAAGGGCGATGATTTGCAGCGCGAGCGCCGCGGTCGTCTCGGCGACGCTTGTCGCCGCGATCAAAACCAAGAGCGCCAGGATCAGCAGCACGGTGGCGCGCAGGTAGACCAGCCAGTGCAGGCTGGTGGCATAGACCACGGTTTCGCCGGGCTGCAGCACCTGCTCGACATATTTCATGGCATGCCGCCTTGGTGCCCGGTGCGGCGAGTGCTCATGACGCGATCTCCTGCGATGGGTGCACCCGCATTGTGGTGCGCCGCGCGCGCCGGGTCAAAGATCGCGCACTCCTCAGGTACCGCGCCGCGCGAAGTCGATGCGCGGATCGATCAGCATGTAGGTCAGATCGCTGATCAGCCTCAGCGCGAGCCCGATCAGCGTGAACACATAGAGCGTGCCGAACATGATCGGGTAGTCGCGGTTGATCGCCGCCTCGAACCCGAGGAGCCCCAGGCCATCGAGCGAGAAGATGACCTCGATCAACAACGAGCCGGTGAACAGAATGCCGATGAACGCCGCCGGAAAACCGGCCACCACCAACAGCATCGCGTTGCGGAAGACGTGGCCGTAGAGGACGCGGTGCTCGGTGAGGCCCTTGGCGCGCGCGGTCAGCACGTACTGCTTGTTGACCTCGTCGAGGAAGCAGTTCTTGGTCAGCATCGTCAAGGTCGCGAACCCGCCAATGACCAGCGCGGTGATCGGCAGCGCGACGTGCCAGAGATAATCGAGGATGCGGCGCGGCCAATCGAGATCGGCCCAATTGTCGCTGGTCAGGCCGCGCAGGGGGAACCACGAGAGATAGCTGCCGCCGGCAAACAGCACGATCAGTAAGACAGCGAACAGGAAGCTCGGCACGGCATAGCCGACGATGATCACCGCGCTCGTCCACAGATCGAAGCGGCTGCCGTCACGCACCGCCTTCCTGATGCCGAGCGGAATCGACACCAGATAGGTGATCAGCGTTGTCCATAGCCCGATCGAGATCGATACCGGCAGCTTGTCGCGGATCAAATCGACGACGCGGCGATCGCGGAAGAAGCTATTGCCGAGATCGAAGGTCAAATAGTTCTTCATCATCAAGAGGAAGCGCTCGAGCGGCGGCTTGTCGAAGCCGTACTGCTTTTCCAGCTCCTTGATGAAGGCGGGGTCGAGCCCGCGCGCGCCGCGATAGCGGCTGTCATCGCCGGCCGATTGGTTCTTGATCTCGCCGGTGGCGCCGCCGCTGACCCGCTCGGTCGCCGAGATCTGGCTGCCCCTGAGCCGGGCGACCATCTGCTCGATCGGCCCGCCCGGCGCCGCCTGGACGATGAAGAAATTGACCACCATGATCGCCAACAGGGTCGGCACCATCAGCATGACGCGGCGCAGCGCATAGGCGATCATCGGGCGCCGCCCGCGCGATAAACCCCTCTCCGCCCTTTAGGGGGGAGAGGGAGGGGCCCATCGCGCAGCGATGGGAGGGTGAGGTGGGTAACTGTCGGAATGCGGCCGTCCTTGCCGCATTGCGGGCGAGACGCCCGCGCTCCCATCCCGATCGTTCCGGAATCCCCCACCTCACCCCGACCCTCTCCGCCCCCGGGGGCGGAGAGGGAGTCAATGGCGGCGGGTGCGAGTCTCACTTCGCCGCCTCGCCCTTTGTCACCTCGCCCTTTTTTGCCTCGATCGTCTGTTCGGCTTTGGGGTCGACCCACCAGGTGTCGAGGCCGACGCCGTATTTGGGCGAGATCGTCGGGCGGCGGTATTTGTCCCAATAGGCCACCCAGAACGCCGACAGATGGAAGTTCGGGATGACGTAATAGCCGTACTGCAAGACCCGATCGAGCACCCGGGTATGGGCGACGAGGCTGGCGCGATCGGGCGAGCGGATCAGCTCCTCGATCAATTCATCGATGACCTCGCTCTTGATGCCCAGGAGGTTGCGGCTGCCCGGCTCATCGGCCGACTTGGAGCCCCAATATTCGCGCTGCTCGTTGCCGGGCGACAGGGATTGTCCGAATACCACGACTGCGGTATCGAAATCGAAGGTCTCCATGCGCTTTTCGTATTGCGCGACATCGACCGTGCGAACCCGCGCGGTGACCCCCATGCGCTCCAGGTTCTTGGCAAAGGGCAGCACGATGCGTTCCATCTGGGGGTCGTCGAGCAGGATCTCGAAGGCCAGGGGCTCGCCGGTCTTGTCGTTGATCAGCTTCTCGTTCTTGAAGCTCCACCCGGCCTCCTTCAGCAGCGCCAGCGCTGCGCGCAGCCCGTCGCGGATATTGCCGGAGCCGTCGTATTTGGGGGGATTGTATTCCTTGGTGAGCACCTCCTCGGAGATCTTGCCGCGGAATTTATCGAGGAGTTTCAGCTCGTCGCCCTGTGGCACCCCGGTGGCGGCGAGTTCGGAATTGTCGAAATAGCTGCGTGTCCGGGCATAGGCGTCATAGAACAGGTTCTTGTTCGACCATTCGAAGTCGAAGGCATAAGCGAGCGCCTGGCGCACCCGCGGGTCCTGAAAGATCGGCCGGCGCAGATTGTAGCCAAACCCCTGCATCCCGCTCGGCAGCTGGTTCGGGATCACCTCTTTCTTGATCAGCCCTTGGCGCAGCGCCGGGCTGTCATAGCCGGTGGCCCAGGATTTCGACGAGTTCTCGCGGCGGATGTCATACTGCCCGGCCTTGAAGGCTTCGAGGGCGATCGTGCCGTCGCGATAATAATCATAGCGGATTGTATCAACATTCTGCCGGCCTTTGTTGACCGGCAGGTCGACGCCCCAGTAATCGGCGACGCGGCGATAGGTGATCGAGCGCCCGGGGTCGAGCGAATCGACCTTGTAAGCGCCGCTGCCGAGCGGCGGCTCGAGCGTCGTCTTCGCAAAATCGCGGCCCGACCAATAGGCTTTCGACAGCACCGGCATCTGCCCGAGGATCTGCGGCAATTCGCGGTTCTCTGTCGATTTGAAACGGAAACGCACGCCGCGTTCGCCTTCTTGCGCGACCTCGGTCACGTCGCCGTAATAGGACCGGTACATCGGGTGGCCCTTCTCGCGCAGCGTGTTGAAGGTCCACACCACGTCATCCGGCGTCATCGGCGAGCCGTCGTGGAAGCGCGCCTCCTTGCGCAACGTGTAGAGCACCGAGAGCTGGTCCTGGGCGAGGTCGATGCTTTCGGCGACGAGCCCGTATTCGGCGCCGGGCTCGTCCTGGGACGCCACCGTCAAGGTATCGAAGACCTGGCCGATCCCGGCGGCCGCGACGCCCTTGACGACAAACGGGTTGAGTGTGTCGTAGGTGCCGATCGCCGAGAACTTCATCGCGCCGCCCTTCGGCGCGTGCGGATCGACATACTCGAAATTCTTGAAATCGGGCGGGTATTTCAGCTCACCAAAGAGCGACAGGCCGTGGCTCCCGCCCGCCGCCGCGGCCGCGATGGCGAGAAGCGACAAAACGAGGCTGAAGACGACACAAAATGGCCTGCGCATCACGCCTCCCGATAAGCCGGTTTCAAGCGGCTAACAACTGGAGCGCCTGTTGGTGCGCGCGGCGGTCTCCAGCGACGAGGACGCGGCCGTCCGAGGCGAGCGACAATTGCCTGCCGCGCCAATCGCTGGCGATCCCGCCGGCGCCTTCGACGATCGGGACCATCGCACTGAAATCATAGGGCTTGAGGCTCGCCTCGATAACCAGATCGATAAAGCCGTGTGCCAGGATTCCATAGGCATAGCAATCGGCGCCGAACCGCACGAGCTTCGCAGCAGCTGCGACGCGGGCGTAGGAATCAGCGTCGACGCCCTTGAACATGTCCGGGCTGGTCGAGAACACCGTCGCCACAGCAAGCCCGGCGCAGGGCCGGCAGCGGATCGGCGTGTCGTTGAGGATGGTCGGCCGCCCGCTCGCGCCGATCCAGCGCTCGCGCGAGATCGGCTGGTCGATGATCCCGAGAATGGGGCGGCCCTGATGCGCCAGCGCGATCAGCGTGCCGAACAGCGGCACCCCGCTGATAAAGGATTTGGTGCCGTCGATCGGATCGAGCACCCAGACGAAATCGGCCTCCTCGCGCTCGCGGCCGAATTCCTCGCCGATGATGCCGTGCTCTGGAAAACGCGCTGTGATGAGCTGCCGCATCGCCGCTTCGGCGGCGCGGTCGGCGACGGTGACGGGCGACAGATCGGGCTTGTCGTCGACCGCGATAGGCCGGCGAAAATAGGGGCGGATCGCCGCTCCCGCCGCATCGGCGAGGTCGATCGCGAGGGCCAGGAACTGGTCTGTTTCGACCACATTCCTCCTATTTGAGGTTTTCCAGATAGGCGATGACGTCGGCGCGGTCCTGCCCCTTGGGGAGGCCCGGAAACGTCATCTTGGTGCCCTTGGCGAATTCCTGGGGCTTGGCGAGCCAGACGTTCAGCTTGTCCGGATCCCATTTCTCGCCCTTGTGCGCGGAGAGCGCCTGGGAAAACTGATAGTTCGGCACGCTGGCGATATTTTCTTCCATGCTACCGAACAGATTGGGCCCGATCTTGTTGGGCTCGCCCTTGTTGAAAGTATGGCATTGCAGGCAGACCTTGGCGACCTGCTCGCCATGCTTCGGATCGGCCTTCGCGATGTACTGCGCGATCGGCTCGATGGCGGCGGCAGCCTGGCCCGGGGCCGAGGCGGCCGCGGCGCCGGCCTCGGCGCCAGGTGGGACATAGACCGGGTGTTCGAGGCGCTTCGGGTGGACGAGTTGGCTCGCCAGAATGCCCGAAACCATCGCGACGATCATCGCGGTCAGCACCGATGCAATGATCTTGTTCCACTCGAAAGACGACATCGGCGTCCTGTGCGGTTTGCCCTCAGGGAGCGTGGCCGGCGCGCTGGGCGCGGCGCGGCGGCAGGAGATCGGATTCCCACCGCCAACTCAACCGAATTATCACGCTTCCGGCGAGCAAACGAACCGGGCATGTTGTCGCTCCCCGTTCACCCATTGATGGACCTCGGAGCGCGGTGCCAGCGGCCTACTCGATAGCCAACCCGCCCCCAGCCAATCCGATCGTGCTGATCCCAGCCCGGCTCGCGGCGACGCGGCTCCCCAACAAACCGCTCGCCCTGATCGCCGGGGTACCGATGATCGTCCATGTCTGGCGCCGTGCGATCGCCGCCGCGGTCGGCCCGGTCGTCGTCGCCTGCGGCGACCACGCGATCGCCAAAGTCATCGAGCATGCCGGCGGGCGCGCAGTGATGACCGATCCGCGCCACCCGACGGGTTCGGACAGGATCCACGAAGCGATGCGGCGCCTCGACCCCAACCGCGAGCACGACGCGGTCATCAACGTCCAGGGTGACATGCCGATGCTCGATCCGGCGGCGATCCGAGTCGCTCTGTTCGGTCTCGCCGACCCGGAGATCGACATCGCCACCCTCGCCGCCGAGATCCGCGATCCGGCGGCGCTCCACGCGACGAGCGTCAACAAGGTCGTCGCCGGCTTCGCCGATCCGGCGCGCCCGGCCCGCGCGCTCTATTTCTCGAAGGCGGCGGTGCCGTGGGGCGAGGGGCCGCATTACGAGCATATCGGGCTCTATGCCTATCGCCGCGGCATCCTCGAACAGCGCGAGCGGCTCGAGCAGCTGCGCGCCCTCGAGGCCGGTATGCGCATCTCGGTGAGCCTCATCGACCCGGCGCGGCTCGGCGTCCAGGTCGACACCCCGGCCGACCTGGAACACGCCCGGGCATTGATGGAGTCGAGGTAGCGGGAGTGTAGGGCGGAAAAGCGCAGTGCATTCCGCCTTCTTGGATCTACCATCGTCACCAAACCGACGGAATGCGCTGCGCTTTTCCGCCCTGCGATTTGGTAAGCTGATCCCATGGCAAAGAAATCGGACCCTTCATGCACCATCGCCTTTCAGGGCGCGCCGGGGGCCTATTCCGATCTCGCCTGCCGGCGGGTCTTTCCGGCGATGACGACCTTGCCGTGCGCTGCCTTCGAGGACGCCTTCGCCGCGGTGCGCGAGGGCCGGGCCGCGCTCGCCATGCTGCCGATCGAGAACTCGGTCGCCGGCCGGGTCGCCGACATCCACCATCTGATGCCGGATTCGGGCCTCTTCATCATCGCCGAGCATTTCGAGCGGGTGAGCCATCACCTCCTGGCCCTGCCCGGCGCGCGGCTCGACCAGATCCGCACGGTCCGGAGCCACGTCCACGCGCTGTCGCAGTGCCGCAACTTCATCCGCGCGCAGGGGCTAACGCCAGTCGTGCGCGCCGACACGGCGGGCAGCGCGGCCGAAATCAAGGAGCTCGGCGACAAGACGATCGCCGCGATCGCCTCGGAACTGGCCGGTGAGATCTACGGCCTCGTATCGCTCAAGCAGAACATCGAGGACGCCGAGCACAACACGACCCGGTTTCTCGTCATGTCGGGCGAGCCGGAGCGGGCGCCGCGCGGCGGACCGACCGTCACGACGTTCGTGTTCAACGTAAAGAACGTCCCGGCGGCGCTCTACAAGGGGTTGGGCGGGTTTGCCACCAATGGCGTCAACATGACCAAGCTCGAAAGCTACATGGTCGGCGGCAATTTCACCGCCACCCAATTCTACGCCGACGTCGAGGCACACCCGGATGACCGGCCGCTCGCATTGGCGCTCGAGGAACTCGAATTCTTCTCGACCGAGGTCAAGATCCTCGGCGTCTATCCGGCACACAGGCTGCGCATCGCCGCGCGGGAAGAGGAGAAGGGGGAGAGCTGATGCCGCTGATCGAATCCGCCAGACTACCCGGCATCGCCCGCCGGGTCTTCGCCGCCGCCGGCAGCGACGAGGAGGAGGCCCAAATCGTCGCCGACCATCTCGTCGAGGCCAATTTGAAAGGCCATGACAGCCACGGGGTGGGCATGATCCCCAGCTATCTGCGCAACCTCGGCGCCGGCAAGGCGGCGGCCAACCAGCCCGGCCGAATCGTCACCGACAGCGGCTCGATGCTCGTCTATGACGGCGAGCGCGGCTATGGCCAGATCGTCGCCCGCAACGCGACGCTGCTCGGCATCGAGCGGGCGAAGCGCGACGGGGTCGCGGTCGTCGCGCTGCGCAATGCCCACCATATCGGCCGGGTCGGCACCTATGGCGAGATGTGCGCCGCGGCGGGGATGGTGTCGCTGCATTTCGTCAACATCACCGACCAGCGGCCTTCCGTCGCGCCGTGGCGCGGCAGGGACGGCCGGTTCGGCACCAACCCGGTCTGCATCGCGCTCCCCGGACCTGACCCCGACCGCCCCATCATCTCCGACATGGCGACGAGCCGGATCGCGATGGGCAAGGTGCGGGTCGCCCGCAACAAGGGCGAGACGATCGCGCCCGACACGTTGCTCGACACCGACGGCAACCCGACCACCGACCCGCATGTCATGTACCGCCGGCCGCGCGGCGCGCTCCTGACCTTCGGCGAGCACAAGGGGTACGCGCTCGCGTTCATCTGCGAGATGCTGGCCGGCGCCGTCACCGGCAGCGGCACGATGCGCCCCGAGCGGCACGACGCGGAAAGCGTCACCAACGGCATGCTGATGATCGTCATCGATCCGTCCCGGCTGGTCGATCGCGCCTGGATGCTCGACGAGATCGCGGCGATGACCGCCTATGTCATCACCTCGCCGCCCCGTAATCCGAGCGAGCCTGTGCTGATCCCCGGCGATCCGGAGCGGGCGAACCGGGTGCGGCGGCTCAAGGACGGGGTGCCGATCGACGACGAGACCTGGCGCGAGATCGCCGCCGCGGCGCGCACCGTCAACGTGCTGGTCGAGGCCTGAGCGCCGACAGCCCCCACCCCAACCCTCCCCCGCAAGCGAGGGAGGGAGTTATGGGAGCGCACCTCCCTAACCCTCCCTCGCCTGCGGGGGAGGGAGGGGCCCACGCGCAGCGTGGGAGGGTGGGGGCTGGCGCCTCGATGCTTTGCTCCTGGCAATGACAACCCATGTTGGTGTGAGCGACGCAAAGCAATCTTGGTGAGCATCCCGTGACCAACGACGATCCCTTCTTGTGGCTGGAGGAGGTTGAGGGCACCGCGGCGCTCCGATGGGTGCGCGAGCAGAATGCGCGCAGCCTCGCCGTGCTCGAAGGCGATCCGCGCTATGCGGAGATGTACCGCGAGGCGTTGGCGGTCGTCACCGCGCCCGACCGCATCCCCTATCCGAGTTTTCTCGGCGACCGCCTGGCCAATTTCTGGCAGGACGATGTGCATGTCCGCGGATTGTGGCGAACGACGAGCCTTGCCTCGTTCGCGAGCGCCGAGCCTGATTGGCAGAAGCTGCTCGACGTCGACGCGCTGGCCGCCGCCGAGAGGCGCAACTGGGTGTTCCATGGCGCGAGCGTCCTGCCGCCGGATTATCGCCGCGCTCTCGTCAGCCTCTCCGACGGCGGCAAGGACGCCTCCGAGCGGCGGGAATTCGACCTCGACGCGATGCGGTTTGTCGAGAACGGGTTCTTGCTCCCCGAAGGCAAGCAGAGTGCGGTCTGGCTCGACGACGACACGCTGATCGTCGCGCGCGACTGGGGGCCGGGGACGATGACGGCTTCCGGTTATCCGTTCGTCCTGAAGCGGCTAGGCCGCGGCATGCCCCTCGACCAGGCGGAAGAGATGTTCGCCGGCACCGCCGATGACGTCAGCGTCGGCGCCAGCGTACTGCGCGACCCCGACGGGACGGTGCGGGGTGTTCTGATCAATCGGCAGATTAACTTTTTCGAGAGCGAGCGTTACCTGCTGACGCCGGGCGGTCCAGTCCGTTTGCGGGTGCCGGCGCGCTCGAGCGTCCGCGGCTTTGTCTCGGGGCAGCTCGTCTTCTCGCTGGAAGAGGATTGGGGGTCTGACTTCCCCACCGGCGCGCTGGTCTCGCTCGATCTCGCCCAGTGCCTTGCCCGTCCCGATACCGCGGCGCCGCTGCTGATCCACGCGCCGGGGCCGCGCGAGGCGATCGAGGATGTCGCCGCGACCCGCAATATTCTCCTGGCGACGGTCTATCGCAACGTCCAGGGCAGCGCGGTGGCCTACCGCTTCGAGGGCGGGCGCTGGGTCCCCAGCCAGCTGGCGCTGCCCGAGCACGCCTCGCTGCACATCGTCGACACCAGCGAGCGCGATGACCGCGCGTTTATCGATGTTGCCGGGTTTCTGACCCCCAATGCGCTATGGCTGGTCGAGCCGGGGGCGGGGACGGCGACCCCGCTCAAGTCGCTGCCGGCGCGCTTCGACGCCGCGGGCCTGACCGTCGAGCAGTTCGAGGCGACCTCCAGCGACGGCACGGCGGTGCCGTATTTCGTCGTCCGCCCGACAGCGCTGGCGTTCGACGGCTCGGCGTCGACCCTCCTCTACGGCTATGGCGGGTTTCAGGTGTCGATGACCCCGTCCTATGCCGGCGCGCTCGGCAGACTGTGGCTCGAAAAGGGCGGCGTCTATGTCGTCGCCAATATCCGCGGCGGCGGCGAGTTCGGGCCGCAATGGCACCATGCCGCGCTCAAGGCCGAGCGCCAGCGCGCCTTCGACGATTTCATCGCGGTCGCCGAGGATCTAATCCGGCGCGGCATCACGAGCCCGCGCCGGCTCGGCATCATGGGCGGCTCGAATGGCGGGCTCCTGATGGGCGCGATGCTGACGCAGCGGCCGGAATTGTTCCGCGCCGTCGTCATCCAGGTGCCGCTCCTCGACATGCTGCGCTATCACCTTCTCCTCGCCGGCGCCTCGTGGATCGCCGAATACGGCGACCCGGAGCGGCCGGAGGATGCCGAGTTCCTCCGCCGGATCTCGCCCTATCACAATCTGCGCCCGGAGGCCGCCTACCCCGAGCCGTTCTTCGTCACCTCGACCAAGGACGACCGGGTGCATCCCGGGCATGCCCGCAAGATGGCCGCGAAGATGGCGGCGATGGGCCTTCCGCTGCTCTATTACGAGAATGTCGATGGCGGGCATTCCGCGGCCGCCAACCTCGCGGAGCGCGCCCGGCGCACGGCGCTCGAATTCACCTATCTGACCCGCAAGCTGATGGATTGACCCCGGGGCCATCCCAGATAGTCTAGCGTCAGATGATGCTGAACGCTGTTCAAGCTGCGAAAGGACGCGACCCATGATCGACAAGTTCATGACGGTCTATGCCGGCCATATCGACATCCCCGACCATGGCCAGGATGCCACCCCGGCGAATGACCGGCGCTACAACAACGACCAGCTCGCCAGCGTCTTCGACAAGACCGAGGCGATCGCCAAGGTGATGGACGAGCTCGGCTACGACACGCTGTGGCTGGCCGAGCATCATTTCCAGCACGAAGGCTATGAGTGCCTGCCCAACATCCTGATGTGCGCGGTGCATCTGGCCCATGTCACGAAGAAATTGCGGATCGGCTGCGGCTTCAACATCGCGCCGATGTGGCACCCGCTGCGCCTGGCTGAGGATTACGCGACGGCCGACATCCTGACCAAGGGGCGGACCGTGTTCGGCGTCGGGCGCGGCTACCACAGCCGCGAGGTCGAGACCTTCGGCAACCCGATCATCGACCAGGAGGCCAACCGCGAACTCTTCGAGGAGCAGGTCGAGATCGTCTTCAAGGCGTTCAACAACGAGAGTTTTTCGCACGAAGGCAAGCACTACACGATCCCGGCGCGGGTGCCTTATCGCGGCTATGATCTGAAGGAACTGACGCTGGTGCCGCGCCCGGTCACCCTACCGGTCGAATGCTGGCAGCCGATCGTCAGCGCGTCGAAGCGCGGCATCGAATTCATGGTGCGCCACGGCATCAAGGGCCTGGTCGGCGGCGGCGCCGCGATCATGGCCGAGGGGCCGATCCAGGCCTATCAGCGCGTCGCCAACGAAATGGGCCACAATCTGAAGCTCGGCGAGAATTTGACGATCGGCGTCGCCTTTTATCTGGCGAAGACCAGGGAGCAGGCGGTGCGCGAGCTGAAGCCGCTCTACGAAGAGCACGTCAAGATGTTCGCCCCCTTAGGCTTTGTGCCCGGGCTGACCCCCGAGCAGATCGCCGCGGTCAGCCGGCGCGGCGGCTGGGATGCCGCCGGGGTGCCGCCGGTCGAGCACTACATGAAGCTCGGCTCGTGGTTTGCCGGCACGCCCGACGACCTCGTCGCCCATCTGAAGAGCTTCGAGGAGCGCTACCCCGGCATGCAGCACATCAATCTGTCGCCGCCGCTGACCACCCCCAAGGACCGCATCGTCGAGCAGTACCGCATGGTCGGCGAACTGGTCATGCCGCATTTCCGCTCGCGCCCGGCGGTGCAGGCCGCGGCGAAGTAGCGGTAGGGCGGAAAAGCGCCGCGCAGTCCGCCGGTCCCGAACGGGCGTCAGGCCGTGGCGGAAGGCGCTTCGCTTTTCCGCCCTACGCGTCGCTTTCGCTGCGGGCGGAGAGGGCCATTGCGATCAGCGACATGCCACCCCATAGGAGGTCGATCCCGACGAGCAGCCCGAGCGCCCACGCCAGGGTCCCGGGCAGCCCGGCGATGATGATCACGGCGAGCACCAAATCGAGGATGCCGCCGATCATCATCCATTCCCATCGCCCGGTCAGCTCGCGGCGGTGCTGTAGCGCGAGGATGATGATCAGGATCCCGTCGATGAGGAAAAACGCGATCAGCACATAGGTCAGCGTCGCCAGGCCCTGCCACGGGTTCCACAACAGGACGATGCCGGCGAGCAGCGCGACGATCGCCGAGAGCAGCGCCCACCCGTATCCCGGCGCCTGGTGCGCGCCAAAGGTCGTGACCAGGCCAACGATGCCGCCGATCAGAAAAAGCCATCCGAGGATGATCGTCGTGGCGAGCCCCGCCAATGGCGGGATGATGATCGCCGCCGCCCCGAGCACGAGCAGGACGATCCCCTCGGCGAGGAACAGCCGCCAATGCTCGGCCAGCGATTTCTTGATTGCCGCTTCAAGCTCAGCCGCGGTGGCTGGCTGATCGATCGACATGGCTCGCCTCCCCGAAGTAGAAATCACCACGAAGACACGAAGGTCACGGAGAAAACGCTGAGAGTTGTTTTTCTTCGTGATCTCCGTGTCTTCGTGGTGAACCATAAAGAAAAGCCCTCTCCGCCGCCTGACGGAGAGGGCTTTTTGCGTCGGCGATAGGCTTATTTGTGGTTCGCCTGGTAGCGCGAGTTGCGGAGCACGCGGCCCGGCAAATTGCCGGTGTGCTTGCCTTCCTTCATCAGGATCTGGCCGTTGACAAAGGTGGCGTAGATGCCCTGCGCCGGCTCCTTGAAGCGCCAGCCACCGGCCGGGAAGTCGTGCACGATGAATTCGGGCAGCGGCTTCACCGTGTCGGGGTCGAAGACGGTGATGTCGGCTTTCATGCCGGGGCGCAACAGGCCACGGTCGTAGAGCCCGAAGGTCGAGGCCGAGTCGAAGGTGAGGCGGCGCACCGCCTGTTCGAGGCCCATCACGCCCTTCTCGCGCACCCATTCGCCGAGGAGCCGGGTCGAGAAGCCGTAGCCGCCGTGGAACTGGACATGCGCGCCGCCGTCCGACAGCCCGATAAGGGCGTTCGGGAAGTTGAGGATCTCGCGCATCGCGTCCACATCGACGTTGTTTTCGGCCTGCATGAACGTCGTTTCGAGCTTTTCCT
>WNFD01003130.1_pt1 | contig 21282 bp, 14 predicted proteins | sample 5400491 | NCBI WGS metagenome assembly WNFD01 (sample SAMN13153343, study PRJNA577476) | soil metagenome | isolation source: 120 cm saprolite under Douglas fir tree site 2 hole 2 replicate 2 | place: USA:California | collected 2015-04-18
CATCAGCATGCGTGATGGCAACGTTGAGCAGGTAGCTCTCAGCTTCGGCCAGGCGCCTTTCAAAGGCACTTGGCTTCAAATCAATCAAATGCTCTTGCTCTACCGAATATGTTCCGAACTCGACGGGCGGAAGGATGACACGTACGAATACAATGGTCCCGCCACTGGCGCGTGCGATGCGCGCAGCCACAGGGATAGCCCGCTCGGCCAGCTCTGAGCCGTCCAGGGGCACTAAAATTCGCTTGAACATGGTTTGCTCCTTTCGACATCCTTGTTGATGATGGGGCTGCAGAAGCCCCGACGTTTGGCGATGGGGAGTGCACCTGTTGAACGCAACTGCTGGTGTGGAAGTTGTCCCACTGGACACTCCCTCGGTACAACCTGACTCCTGGCATGACATATTCGTCGTGCGTTATCACCTGTAGAAAGCATATGCTTGTCGGCTCACAAACACATCACAGGAGGAGGAACAGAGCTCACGATTCTGTCACAGGATGGGGGATTTGACCCTGGGATAACCCTTGCGGTCACCCTGGATGCACGGGAAGCATGGAGAAAGACCTCTTGCGTGCCACGAGTTCAAGTGCAACCTCAGTTGGCCCAGGAGGCCCCTTTCTTTTCACTCCTCGCTCACATTGGCAACGATGCAGAGGTGTTCGATGTGCGTTATTGTGTCGCCGGTGCATCAGGTCGGGCCGCCAGCAGATAGCCGATGCCCACCTTGGTCAGGATGTAGCGCGGATGCATGGGATCAGGCTCGATCTTGTGCCGCAGCCGGTTGATGTTCACCTGCAGCATGTGCCCTTCACCGACGTATTCCGTCCCCCAGATATGCTCTAAGAGCAGGTCTTGCGTCACGACGCGGCCGCTGTTCTGCGCGAGGTAGGCCAGGATGCGGTACTCCGTCGGGGTCAGCTCAATCTCTCGCGCTCCCATCGTCACCAGGTGCTGCGCATACTCGATCGTCAGGTCGCCGATCGTCGCTGTGCGCATTACATGCGCCTGCTCGCTCGCGGTGAATTGCGCCCGCCTGAGCACCGCCCGCACCCGCGCCAGCAGTTCTTCAATGCTGAAGGGCTTGGTCAGATAATCGTCCGCACCCAGGTCGAGTCCGCGTACTTTGTCCTGGTCCTGGCCACGGGCCGTCACAATAATGATGGGGACGGCCGAGAACTCACGCACGCGCTGGCACACCGTGAAGCCGTCCATCCTGGGCATCATCACATCGAGCAGCACCAGGTCGGGTGCATGCTGCTCGATCTGCTCCAGCGCCTGCTGGCCATCGCTTGCCACCAGCACCTGGTAGTCTTCCAACTCGAGATTGCGCGCGACCAGGCGCAATAACTGTGGATCATCATCAGCAGTCAGTACAGTCGTTTTCCTTATTGGCATAGGTCACTCTCCTTTTTCGTATGTGAATCTCGATGCATGCATCGAGAGAGGGCGGGCATCCCTCGGTAACCAGACGTGGAAGGTACTCCCCTGGCCGAGGTCACTCTCGGCCCAGATTGTTCCGCCGTGCAGTTCGACAATACGTTTGCAGATCGCCAGCCCTAACCCCATCCCATTGACTTCCCGTGTGAGGCGCGTGTCCACGCGGTGGAAGCGGTCGAAGACGCGCTCCAGATGGGCGGGTGGAATGCCTATGCCCTGGTCATGGACACAGATTTCCACCATCGATTGTACTTCCTGCTTTGCCAGCGGCATCATCGCCTGTCTGTCATCACCGCCATCGCCTCTCGCTACAGTACGTAGCCTGCTGGTTTGGCCTCGCGTGAAGACCGGGCGTATGATGACCTCAATGACTCCGCCTTCTGGCGAATAGTGGATGGCATTGTCTAAGAGGTTATCCAGGACTTCGCGTAAACGGTGCCGATCAGCCCAGATCTCTGGCTCTTCCTCCGTCGGCGTGTTCTGCTCATCCTCAAGACGCAGTGTGAACAGAAAACGCCTCTCCTGGTGCTCAGGTTCAACAAAGCGTTGCTCTAGAGCTGTGATGGCCTCGCGTACCAGATAGGCGAGGTTCACCGCGGTCAGTTCGATGGTGATAACGCCCGTTTCCAACTGAGACATCTCCAGCAGGCGGTCAATCACGCCTGCCAGGCGATCGCTGGCCTCAGTGATGGCCAGCAGGAATTCATGCCGTTCTTCGCGTGAGATGCGGCGTTCGTGGCGCAGCAGCGTGGCAGCGTAGCCTTTGATGGATGCCAGGGGACTGCGCAGTTCATGACTCACGGTTGCCAGCAGTTCCGCTTTGAGCAGTTCCATGTCGCGCAGTGCCTTGCGGTCGGACATGGCTTCGAGTTCACGGGTCCGTTCGACCAGGAGCAGTTGTGTAATCACTGTCCCAGCAACATCCACGATAAAGGGCAGCAGGGTCTTTGCCGACTCCGCAGCATTGCGGGTCCTCTCGTCATTGCCAACCCAGACCAGCATCAGCAGCCCATACACGGGCAACTGTGTAGCGGTAGGGCTTGCTCCTGCCAGGTCTGGTCTGGGGACAGACTGAGCTGCTCCACCATCCTGTTGGTAGTCAATGGGAGCCGAGATCGGGAGCCTGCAGATCAGGCAGCAAGGCCCACCAGCTGGGGACTGGAGAGCTGTGCCATCTGATGAGAATCCCTCCAGCAGAGCAAGCACTTCCTCCTCATGCATGCCAATTTCTGCGAGGATGCGCAGTGTCTTACCCACACCTGTGGGAGTCTGAAGCCTCGCTTGTGAAGCGTTTTTCAATTCCATGACGCTCGTCCCGATTGATGGCTTGTGCTCCACAGGAGGAAGGGGAGTGAAGAGGATGGAACCACGCTGTACCTTGCACACCATCATGAGCCGCTCCAGGAGCAGCATAGCAATGGTGCCAGGCGCCCCTGGTGCAGCAAGCTCAACACGGTGTGAAAGCTGTGCGAGGTCCACCAGGGTTGCTATGACTTCGGGCGCGGGCATGCTGTCTCCCTGCTTATCCTGTACTTCCATTTCGTTCCTCGTTCTCATGTTTTTAGGCATACTATAACGCTTCATGGTGACCACGCCACACTAACGATGCGAGCGTGCTGGCCTTCGACTCAGGTATGTGACAGGGCACCTTGTTACGCTGCGTCCTTGTGTTTTATTATAAATGGGAAACGCTTACAGTGACATCACGAAAAGGGCGCTCGTATCACAATCACATCACAAAAGCAGGGGCCAGGGTATCGCACCCGCAAGCGAGATCAGGCTAGAAGACGATGAGCGGCTTGAGGACACCATCGAGTTTTTTGTCCATGATCTCGAAAGCTCTCTCCATCTCGTCAAATAAGAAGGTATGGGTCGTCATGAGCGTGGGATCGACGTGCTTCATCTCCAGCACGCGCAGGAGGCGTTCCATGCGCAACCGGCCACCAGGACACAGGCCGGTCGTAATCGTCTTTTCCGCCATGCCGACACCCCACTCGATGCGAGGGATATGCACAAAATCACCGTGACCATGGTACCCAACATTGGAGATGGTGCCACCGGCTTTTGTGACTTTGATTGCATTCTGGAAGGTGACATCGGCTCCCAGCGCCTCGATCGCTGTGTCCACCCCCTGTCCATCAGTCAGGTCGAGGATGCGCTGGACCACGTCCTCTTTGGAGAAATCAGCGATTGCATCGGCACCATAGATGCGTGCAAGTTCTTGCCTGCGCGGCACCGCTTCTACCCCGATGATCAACCCGGCCCCACGCAGCTTCGCTCCGACTGTTGCCATCAGTCCCACCGGACCCTCGGCGAAGACGGCTACCGTTCCCCCGATCGGAATATGGCCGTTCTCTGCGCCCATGAACCCGGTCGAGAGCATATCGGCGCAGTAGACCGCCATCTCATCGGGCACGCTGGCAGGAATACGGGCCATATTCGCATCGGCCTCGTTCACATGAAAGTACTCGGCAAACACGCCATCCTTCGTATTGGAGAATTTCCATCCTCCCAGAGGCCCACCAGATTGGGAGGAGTGACCAGCTTGCGAGGCGGGATCGCCCCAATCAGGGGTAATGGCGCCAACCAAGTACCCGATCACCTGGCTTGAAGCGTGTGACGTTGCTGCCTACTTCATGGACGATGCCCACCGCTTCGTGTCCCAGGGTCAGGTTCTCTCGCGGACCGATGGCGCCGCCTACGGTATGGGAGTCCGAGGTACAAATGAGGGCGTTGGTCGTTTTGACAATCGCATCGTTTGGACCTGGATGGGGAATGGGTTTCTCCATGAAGCCCACCTGTCCGATCGCTTTTATGATAAACGCTTTCATGCTCGTTCCTTTCTTTGCTTTGTTGCATCAGCTTGCATACGCACAACGCTCGGCGCATACAAGGAACAGAGGATGGAGTTCAGGATCTCACATCCTATAGGGAAAACATCGTCTATAGTTTCCCAGTGAGGAAGTATACGCTCGTTCGCTCACATACTTGTCACAGTCAGCCGGTGTTTCGTCACAATTGGAGCACAATGTGTAGCCGGCAAAGTGACAAGAATCGTCTTTTACCGAGACCCCCATAGTGATGGAACGAGGAGTTGCCGTAGCCTCTCCCCTGAGACCTACCAGCAGATGGCTGCTCTGCATCCCGTGCAACGAATAAGCCAGAGGAGATTGCAGCAGTCCTGTGGCTTGACTCAGATGTGGCATCATTCGTCACAAGATATGCTTTGTTGGGAGATGGCGGCTAAACTGCTCAATAGGCCAACGCAAGACAACCGATCCCTACCATACCAGGTAGGGATCAGTCTTTTTGTCTGCTTATATGGCAGAAGGACATGTGAGCGGAAGAATGTGTGCAGCTTGTGATCTGAACCGCTCTGCTTGTGATGTGTTTGTGATACGTCTACCCTATGCTTCTTACCAGACAGGGAGGTCAGCATGGCCTATCGTTTTCAGGTCAATCACCACACCTGTATTAATTGCGGAATCTGTATGGACCTTTGCCCCGTGCGCTGTCTGGATATGACACGCCCATCGGGTGAAGGAGAGTTAGCAGGGGATGCGGAGTTGCTCAGTCCCATTCCTGGGGAGTTCTCAGCGCGCGCCTGGATGATGCTCACGCCCGTGCAGGTGGCAGCGTGTATTGGCTGCCAGGTCTGCGCCCAGGAATGCCCCACCAACGCCATCACCATCGGCAGCAGCATCCAGGAAGTCGCCTATGCCAAACGTGGCCCCATCTCGTATCTGCTTCCAGAAGCAGGCTGGCAGGCGCTCGACGCCTATACCCGCGCCAACCCCGCAGAGCCGGGGGAAACCCCCTGGGGCGAAGGGCGTGCCTGGCATGTCGCTGAGCGCCAGGCCACCTGGCACAGTTGGCGCAGCTGGCTAGGCGAGCGCAAAGAGGACTTACGCGCACCCTGCCAGGCCGCCTGTCCAGTTGGCACTAACGCCGGGCTCTACGTCAGCCTGATTGCCCAGGGCCGCTATGATGAAGCGCTCCAGGTCGCCGCCGAGCCCAATCCCTTCCCGGCCATCTGTGGCCGCGTCTGCACCGCACCCTGCGAGGAGGTCTGCCGCCGCGGCGAGTTTGACCTGCCCATCGCCATCCGCGACCTCAAGCGGTTCGCGACCGATCACGGTACCCCTGGCACACGTGTCATTCCTCTGCCCAAGCAGGTGTATGCCGAGCGCGTCGCCATTGTCGGCGCCGGCCCCACCGGGCTGAGCGCGGCTTACTATCTCGCCCGCCGTGGCTATAGTGTGACCGTCTTCGACGCCATGCCGGTGCCCGGCGGCATGATGGCCATCGGCATCCCGGAGTACCGCCTGCCACGCGCCGAGCTCTCGCGCGACATCGATGCCATGCGTGAACTCGGGGTCGAGATTCGCCTCAACACGGCGATTGGGCGCGACATCTCACTTGATGCGTTGCAGCAAGATTACGACGCTGTGTTGTTGGCGGTGGGGGCGCAGCGCAGCCAGCGCCTGGGCATCCCCGGCGAACAGGTGTGGGAAGGCGTGATTCCGGCCACCAGCTTCCTCAAGGAGTATAACCTGGACCCCGAGACGAAGCTCTCCGGGGTCGTGGCCGTCGTGGGCGGCGGCAGCACCGCCCTGGACGCAGCCCGCTCGGCCTTGCGCGCCGGTGCGAGCAAGGTCTGCATCCTCTACCGGCGCACGCGCCTGGAGATGCCCGCCCAGGTGGAAGAGGTGCGCGCTGCCCTGGAGGAAGGTATCGAGTTGCAGGAACTGGTCGCCCCCGTCCAGTTGCTCGGCTCCGCAGGGAAACTCCGAGGCGTGCGTTGCCAGCGCATGGTCTTGAGTGAGCCGGATGAGAAGGGACGGCGCAAGCCGGTGCCGGTGCTGGGCACCGAGTTCGATCTGCCGGTGGACAGCGTGCTGGTCGCCATCGGTGAAGCTCCCGACCCGTCCTTCTTGCCCGAAGGCACCAGTGTCGGGGTCGCGCCCTGGGGCGGTCTCTTGATCAACCCGGTCACCCTGGCCACCGGCGCCCCTGGCGTCTTTGCCGCTGGTGATGTGACCTATGGTCCCAAGTCAATCATTCACGCCGCTGCGCACGGCAGGAAAGCGGCTCAGTCCATGCATGCCTACCTGCGCAAGCACTCACCCAGAGACGTGACTGAGATGCCAGAGGATGAGTTCCAGACGGCCTCGACACTGCCGGAAGATGGCAGGCTCACCCTGGACCTGCGTCCGACCGCACGCGAAGTGATGCCGTTACGCAGTGGTGGCGCAGCACGCAACCGGTCCATTGAATTTGCACTGGGCTTGACCGAGGAACAGGCGCGGCATGAGGCAAGCCGCTGCCTGCGCTGTGATCTGGCCTACCTGTGCCCAACCGTCAACGTGCTCAGCGCCCAGACGGTGGTGGCTGCCAGGGGAAGCCGTTAATGATACAGCATGAAAGACGTTTAAGGTATCTTGTCCAAGAGATACGTAACCCTACTCACAAGGAGGTTGTACTGTGAATACCGATCAACTGACCCAGGCCATCATTAGTGGCATCGGTGCGGGCGGCGAACAGTTCCTGGAAGGGACGCTCGCCGCGGCGCTGCCCATTATCTGGCTCGCCATCCTGGGACTGCAAATGGGTCAACCCTACATCCTGGATATGATCGATCGCTTTACCCTGCGCCTGGGAGCCGACCTGCTCTGGCTGGTCTACGTCGCGCTGCGCGATCTGCTGATCGTCTCGGGAGTGGTCATGAGCTTTATGTTCTTTTTCCCCGATGTCGTCATCACCGACGCCTTGCCCCTCACCGGTGGCCTGGCGGCCGCCTGCCTGTTTGGGGTCCTGCTGGTGAAACTGATGGGCGATCCCGATCATAACCTGCGGGACTTCCGCATCGCGATCAGCTTGTTCGGCCTGGGCTCCCTCTTCTACTTCGTGCCCTATGTGCTGGGTGTCCAGTTCAACCTCAGTTTCCTGGTCACCAACACCAATCAAGGGTGGGCTGTCGCGCTGGCCTATGTCTCGATTGCCTTTCTCGCGATGATGGGAGCCATCGCTGCCTGGTATGCCCTCAGAACCGGGGGACGTGCAGAAGTGCAGGAACCTGCTTCCGGCCAGTAATAAAGGAGTCATTTCTTGCGGACGGATGAGCTTCAGGCGAGATGCTAGAGCGCTCGTTGCTGTCCGCAGGTTGAAAGGAAAGATACAATGAAACCCGATCAAGTCGCCACTGCCATTACCAACGCGCTGGTGCAGGGAGGCTCACTGTGGTTGATAGCCACTATCGTGGCCTTCTTACCGGCGCTGTGGACCATGACCCTGATCCTGCACCTGGGCCGACCCTACGTGCTGCGCACCCTGCGCCGCTGCGGCCTGCGCCTGGGCGCCGACATCTGGTGGATGTCCTACCTGCTCATGCGTGATGCCGTACTCTTGCTCACCTTCGCGCTGAGCTGGATCTTCTTCGCCCCCAATCTGGTGCTCAACGCAGCGCTGCCGCTCACGGGACCGCTGGCAGCGCTGTGTCTGCTGCTGGCGCTGGCGGTCAAACTCTCGCGGCGCGTGGACGATGACGTACAAGCCTACCGGCTGGCGACGGCGTTCCTGGTGGTGGGTGCCACCCTGTATTATGGCGCGTTGGTGTTTGCGGTGGAGGCCACCAGCCAGAGCAATCTGGCCGGGTTCGGGCACGTGTTCACCAGCAATGCGAATCCCACCGTCGCGCTCTGGATTATGTGGATCTCGCTGGTGGGCGTCGCCATCGTGGCAGGCTGGTTGTTCATGCGGCTGCTGGCTTCGGCCAATCGCACCATGGCCAGCCGCTTCTCCACGCGGCAGGCTCGCCCGACCACTGGGCAAACAGCAGCCATGGAGTAGTTCACCGACAGGAGGTTCCGTTGCAGAGCGATATCTTCTCACCACAGTGGATATCGCTCTTGGCGCAAAGCTTCCCAGGCTGGATGGGTCGCGTAGAATCAAGGGTGAGTGATCCGGCAGGTGCGATGCTCAGCCAGGAACTCACGACGATTGCGCCTGACTGAGAGGATGCTGCTATGACATGTGATCCCGAGACAGTCTAGAATGAACTCCACCCGTACTTTCAGAAGCGGGTACAACGTCATGAACCCCTGGCACGACATGCTGCCTTCGGGGTCGGCGGTCCCGCAGATGTGTGGATCTCGCTTGCATCGCAAGAAGAATTGCTTGCTCTGGTGCGCCTGTGTGCCCAGGAGCACTGGCCGCTGCTCGTCGTTGGCAATGGCACCAATATCCTATTTGCAGACGCTGGTGTTCGTGGCATGGTGGCGAGAGTTGCGCTCGGTGCTTATCACATTGAAGAGCGAAGTGATGGCAGCGCCCTAAGGAAAACAATACAAATGGGGAATGCGTTCCCCACGCCGGGCGCGAGTCTCTTACCTGGCGAAGGACTTGCCAGCCAGGTTGTATCTCTGCTAAGATACAGTTGCGGAAAATCTCGACAAGCTGGTAGGACGTCATTCTCAACTATGCTGCGGAGGAGCGTGGACTATGCAGCATCCCATCATTGCATTCCCATCCAGGGCGGCAGCTGGCGATGGTCAGACATCACCTTCCCATCTGCCACTGCCACTGACCCCTCTGCTTGGCCGCGAGCACGAACTCGCCCAACTCACTGCCCTCCTCCTCCGACCCGAGGTGCGCCTGCTCACCCTCACCGGCCCAGGCGGTGTCGGCAAAACGCGCCTGGGCATCACCGTCGCCCGTGACCTCCTGACAGACTTTGCTGCCGGTGTCTACTTTGTTCCTCTCGCTGCGATCAATGACCCCGACTTCGTTCTTTCAACTATAGCCCATGTACTCGATGTGCGGGAAGTAGGAACTCGATCACTGCTCGAAGAACTGAAAGTAGCCCTGCGAGAGGAGTCTCTGCTGCTGCTGCTTGATAACTTCGAGCAAGTGCTGCTAGCCGCACCGAGGCTTTCCGATCTGCTAGCCGCCTGCCCGCATCTGAAAATATTGGTGACCAGCCGCGCTGCCTTGCGCCTGTACGGCGAACATGAATTTCCTCTCTCTCCACTGCCCCTACCCGATCTGAGACACCTCCCGACGAGTGATGCTCTATCACACTATGCAGCGCTCAACCTCTTTGTGCAACGGGCGCAGGCCATCAAAGCCGATTTCCAGCTGACCGAAGCGAATGCCCACACCATCGCCGAAATCTGCGTTCGCCTGGATGGGCTTCCCCTGGCCATCGAACTGGCCGCGGCACGCACCAGGCTGCTTTCGCCGCAGGCGCTGCTGGCCCGTCTTTCACATCGCCTCGACGTGCTGACCGGTGGTGGCCGCAACGTGCCTGCTCGCCAGCAGACCTTGCGGGCTACCATCGCCTGGAGCTACCAGCTCTTAACCCATTCCGAGCAGCAGCTCTTCCGGTCGTTTTCCGTCTTCGCCGGTGGCTGCGCGCTCCAGGCTGTCGAGGCCATTGCCCAGGCAGCAGGTCATGCAGCGAGCACCGCCCTGGATGAGGTGAGTGTGCTGCTGGAGAACAACCTCTTGCGCCAGGTGGAGCAGGTCGGCGGTGAGTCACGCCTGCTGCTGCTGGAAACGATTCGAGAGTACGGGCTGGAGTGTTTAGCCGACACAGGAGAAGTGGAAGCGGCTCACGCTGCCCATGCGGCCTATTACCTGGGAATGTCCGAGGAGGCCGAACCCCAGTTGAAAGGGGCAGAGCAGGGTCGCTGGCTGTCCCAGTTGGAGCGGGAGCACGAGAACCTGCGGGCGGCGCTGACCTTTCTGATAGAGCGGGCCCGCGTCCAGGCAGGCACGCCGCTGGGACAGGTGGCGGCCTCGCACGCGTTGCGCCTGTGTGCCGCCCTGCACTGGTTCTGGTACAGCTGTGGCTATAGGCGAGAAGGGCAGGCCTTCCTTGCGCAGGCCTTGCTAAGACGGCAGGGGGTGGCACCGCTCCTGCGCGCCAGGGCCCTGTACGTGGCAGCAGAGCTGGCCTGGGGCCTGGATGACACGGAGCAGACCGAGACGTTGTGCCTTGAGTGCCTCTCACTCTACCAGGAACTGGGTGACCCATCAGGCATCGCCTCCTCCCTCAGTCTGCTGGGCAGAATGGCCCGCGTCAGGGGAGATTATGCGCTGGCCTGTTCCCGGCTGCAGGAGGCCGAGGGGCTCTTTGAGCAGCGGGGCGACCTCTGGCAGCAGGGCCGCTGCCATGTCGAATTAGCCCGTATAGCCACTGAACAGGGCCAGTACGAGTGGGCTCGCACGCTGCTGGAGGACAATCTGAAGGCCTGCCAGGGGTCGGGCGATCAGTTGAGCATCGGCTGGGTGTGCTACCTGCTGGCTCGTCTGCTCTTTGTGTCGCAGCAGGACCTTGCGCGAGGACAGAGCCTGGCCGAAGAGAGCCTGGCGTGCTTCCAGGAACTGGGCTACGCCCAGTTCAGGGCCTATCCGCTGGGCCTGCTGGGACAGATGCGTCTGGCGCAGGGCGAGGTCGCCCTGGCTCGGGAGTGGTTTGAGCAGAGCCTGGCGCTGGTCGAGGAGGTGGGTGATCGGGCAGGTGCTCTGGAGACGTTGCTGGGCCTGGCTCGCGTGGCGCTGGACGAAGGGGATCGGGAAGCGGCCCGTCGCCGCTACCAGCACTGTCTGACGATCTTGCACGAGATGCGTTCCCAGGAGTTCCTCGCCGCTTGCCTGGAAGGCCTGGCCGCCCTGGAAGCAGCACAAGGAGCGCCGAGGATGGCGGCACGACTCTGGGGAGCAGCCGAAGCGCTGCGCGAGGCCATGGGTACGCCCATCTACCCGGTCCACCGCACCAGCTACGAGCACGCTGTGGCGCGTGCCCGCGCCACGCTCGGTGAGCAGGTCTTTCGCGACACCTGGGCCGAAGGACGCAGCATGACGCCAGAGCAGGTCCTGGCCACGCCACATACCACACAGGTACCTGCGCAGGTTCCGCCATCATCACCACTTGCTGCTCCAGCCAAGAAACCCGTCACTTTTCCTGATGGCCTGACCGCTCGCGAGGTCGAGGTGCTGCGCCTGGTAGCTCAGGGATGGACCGACGCACAGATTGCCGAACACCTGGTGATCAGTCCTCGCACCGTCAACCACCATACCACCTCCCTCTATAGCAAGCTCAACATCTCCTCGCGTGCCGCCGCCACCCGCTATGCCCATGAACACAATCTGCTCTAGAACCGTGTACCAACAGAGCGCTTGTCTGCGGACCAGGCCAACAACTTCTCCTGCCCGGCTCGGCTTCTTCCACCTGAGTAGTTCTACTCATTCCTCTTCGCAGTTGACATCAAACCAGCCATTCTCACCCCTCTTGAAGATGGGTAGTGAGAATGTGTAATTCTACAGATGTGCCATCGCCTCCCACCAGGTAGACTATGAGCATTGAAGACGTCTCGCACCTCGGGAACTCTCAACGATGCGTTCCACACTGAGAAACCTTCCGACTGCGGGAATGAAAACAATGAAATCAATACTAGGAGTTTGGAGACATGCTTCATCAAGCAATAGTTGCAAACTCCAAAAGAAAAACACATGTGTATGAAACACATACAGAAGAAAGTGAGAAAAATCATGTTTCGCATGACCACTCTGAAAATCAGTCTTTTGAGCGCGCTTGCCACCTTGTTCCTGCTGGTCTCGATGCTGGCTTCCACCGGCACAGCTTCAGCCCATACCGCTAGCTGTCAACCTCCGAACTGTAGTCCCCCTCCCCACCCCTACCTCTTCCTCGAATCCCCTGAAACGCAGCTTGGCCCGTACTGTAAGCAGGTGTCTGTGGAGGGAGTTGGCTTCGCCCCAGGTACAGACTACCTATATGCTACAAACGTGGCATATCCCACATATGCAATGACGACCTCTCCTGGTTGGGTCACCAGTACTGGGGACTTCTTCATCAACACTGAAAGAATCTGCGGTTGGAACTTCGGCTCGCAGCATAATACCGTGCTCTTATACGCGATAGACTCCGATGGAGTCTGGTCCAATGAAGTCTGGGTGTGATACCCCGACCGAGCCGGATCGCGCGCGACATTCTCGGTACAGATGAGGAGTCAGGGAAGGAAGCTTCCTTCCCTGGTTCCTCCCTTTTTTGGGTGCTTACCTCCTCTAAGTCCGTCTCATACCTGGCGAAGGACTTGCCAGCTATGGTATCTTTCTGCTAAGATGCAGGTGCGGAAAACCTGGGCAATCTGGTAGGACGTTATTCTCGATATGCTGCGGAGGAGCGTGGACTATACAGCACCCCATCATTGCATTCCCATCCAGAGTTGCACCTGGCGCAGGTCAGGAACCACTCTACTCCCTGCCAGATCCACTCACCCCGCTGCTTGGCCGCGCGCAGGAACTCACCCAACTCACGGCCCTGCTGCGTCGCCCCGAGGTGCGCCTGCTCACCCTCACCGGTCCAGGCGGGGTCGGCAAGACTCGCCTCCTGCTGGCGGCCGCCCACGCCCTCGCGTCCGACTTTGCAGACGGCGTCTGCTTGGTGCCCCTGGCAGCCATCAGTGATCCCGACTTCGTGCTCCCGGCCATCGCCCAGGCGCTCGGACTGCACGAGACGTCTCATCGCTCAGTACTTGAGGAGGTGCAGCGAGCGCTCGGCGAGCAGTCCCTCCTACTGTTGCTCGACAACTTCGAGCAAGTGCTGGCGGCCGCAGCACAGCTTGCCGACCTGGTAGCCGCCTGCCCGCACCTGCACCTGCTGCTGACCAGTCGCGCCGCCCTGCGGCTGCACGGCGAACACGAATTTGCTGTCCCCCCCCTGAGCTTGCCGGACCTGAAACACTTGCCGGCCAGCGACGACCTGGCGCAGTATGCCGCCTGCACCCTCTTCGTGCAGCGCGCGCAGGCCATCAAGCCCGATTTCCAGCTGACGGAGGCCAATGCGCGCACCATCGCCGAGATCTGCGTTCGCCTGGACGGGCTGCCCCTGGCTATCGAACTGGCCGCCACACGCACCCGGCTGCTTTCGCCACAGGCGCTGCTCACGCGCCTCTCGCATCGTCTCGATGTGTTGATCGGCGGCGCGCGCAACATGCCAGTTCGCCAGCAGACCTTGCGGGCTACCATCGCCTGGAGCTATCAGCTCTTAGCCCCTTCCGAGCAGCGGCTCTTCCGCTCCCTCTCTGTCTTCGCCGGTGGCTGCACGCTCGAGGCTGTCACGGCTATCGCCCAGGCGGCGGGCCTCGCGGCAAATACTATCCTGGATGAGGTGAGTGTACTGCTGGAGAACAACCTCGTGCGCCAGCTGGAGCAGGCCGACGGCGAGTCACGTCTGTTGCAGTTGGAGACCATCCGGGAATACGGGCTGGAGTGCCTGGCCGGCACTGGGGAACTGGAAGCGGCCCGAGTAGCGCACGCGGCGTATTACCTGGCGCTCGCCGAAGAGGCCGAACCCCGGTTGCGCGGGCCCGAGCAGGCTCGCTGGATGGCACTACTGGGAATGGAACAGGAGAACCTGCGCGCTGCACTCAGTTTTCTCCTGGAACAGGCAGACACGCAGGATGGCGAGAGACAGATCGAGTGTGCCCTGCGCCTGTGTGTCGCCCTGTCCACCTTCTGGTATGACCGTGGCTATGGGCGAGAAGGGTTGAGCTTCTTGATGCAAGCGCTGGCAGAGCGTGCTGGCGTGGGAGCTGCGCTGCGGGCCAGGGCGCTGGATGCCGCAGCCGGCCTGGCGTTCGGCTATGCGCTCAACATGCCACTCGAGCAGCTGGCCGAAGAGAGCCTCGCGCTCTACCAGGAGTTGGGTGAACCCATAGGCATTGCCCGCAGCCTACATCGACTGGGCATTATCGCCCGCCTCAGGAGTCAATTTGTGCTGGCTCATGCGCGGCTGGAGGAGGCCGCAGCCCGCTTCCAGGAACTGGGCGACCGCTGGAGGCAGGGCCAGTGCTCTACCGAACGGGCCCGCATCGCTATGGAACAGGGTCAGTTCGAACAGGCCCATGCACTGCTGGAGCAGAGTCTCCTGCTCTATCAGGATCTGGGCGATCAGCAGCGCCTCGGCTGGGTGCGCTTCCTGCTGGCATATCTGCTCTTTGTCTCGCAGCAAGACCAGCCGCTCGCCCAGCAACTGGCCGAACAGAGCCTGGCGCACTTTCGCGAACAGGACAACATCCTTTACAGTTCCGCTCCGCTCAGCCTGCTAGGGCTCATCCATATGGAGCGCGGCGAGCTGGAGGCGGCGCGTGCCTTGCTCGAAAACAGCCTGGCGATCGACAAGCAGTTTGGGACAGAGGCGGAAGACATACACATAGCGCTCGGTCGACTTCTGGCCTTGCAGGGCGATGTGGCAGCTGCCCGTCACCACTACCAGGAGAGTCTGACTCTGCTCTTCGAGCAAAATGTCTGTAAAGAGAACATCGCTGCCAGCCTGGAGGGCCTGGCAGCCCTGGAAGTGGGACAAGGAGCGCCGAGTCTTGCGGCACGACTCTGGGGGGCAGCCGCAGCCCTGCGTGATACTATCGGTGCGCCCATCTACCCGGTCTACCGGGACTACCTTGAGCAAGCCATCGCGCGGGCACGCGCAACGCTCGGTGAGCAGGCCTTTCGCACAGCATGGGCCGAGGGACGCAGCTTGACGCCCCAACAGGCGCTTGCCGCACAGAAACCTGAGATGATCCCCGCTGGAGGATCCAGCGTGCCACCGCCTCCCGCCACCACGCAGGCGCCGGCGTATCCTGATGGCCTGACCGCACGCGAGGTCGAGGTATTGCGCTTGATCGCTCAAGGCTGGACCGACGCGCAGATCGCCGAGCACCTGGTGATCAGTCCTCGCACCGTCAACCGTCACACCACTTCCCTCTATAGCAAGCTCAACGTCTCCTCGCGCGCCGCCGCCACCCGCTATGCCATCGAGCACGATCTGCTCTAAGGGTACTGCTCACTGACTGGGTAATTCTACCCACTCTCAACATCAGACGACCTCACGCGACCCGCTTTTACCGCTCTGGAGATGGGTAGGGAGAATGTGTAGTTCTACAGATGTGCCACCGCCTTCCATCAGCTAGACTCTAAGCATTGAATACTTCTCGCTAGAGTAGTGCGAAACAAAAAGAACGCTTCCCTGGCTCTGTGAACCACGGATAGCAATGAGACAATGATACTGAATGAAAGCAGGTAAGCAATGACTTTACAGATCGAATTACTAGAGACCAGTTTTCAGGCGATTGCCCCGCGCGGTGAGGAGTTTGTAACGGCCTTCTATGAACGGCTCTTTACGAACTATCCCCAAACGAGAGCTTTCTTTGCCTTGACTGACATGAAGGAGCAGCGCAAAAAACTATTGGGAGCGCTGGCCCTGGTGATCCAGAACCTCAGGAAGCCTGAGGTGTTGACGAGTGCTCTCAAAGGCCTGGGCCAGCGGCACGTCAAATATGGCGTCCGGTCAGAGCACTATCCCATCGTCGGAACAATCCTTTTGGAAACCTTCGCCGACTTTCTAGGAGACGACTGGACTCCAGTGTACCATGATGCCTGGGCGCAAGCCTACGAAGCGATCTGCGCGATCATGCTGGAAGGTGCCAGCGCGCCCTCTTACAGGTAGGTTTTATCACAGAGAAACGGAGATGCCATAATGGTAATCCAACAACAGAACAATCTTTCTACCGACACTCAAAATGAGCATTTACACGGGCCGGTGATTACCGATGAGGCAGTCCAGGGACAGCAGCCCGTCCTCGCAGTGCAGATCGGATACCAGCTGGATCCTGGCATAAGCCGCAGGGACCGGCCAAACGAAGATACCGTCTATATAAAGCAAGGCACAATACCATCTGACTCACCTTCTACCCCAGCGACTCCGTTTATCCTCCTGCTGGTGGCAGATGGGATGGGAGGACAAGGGAATGGGCAATTGGCCAGCCAGCTCGCCGTCCAGTCCATGGTTGGGTATATGACAAGTTCCCTCTACTCATACAGGAATTCAGGAGAGTCACTGTTATCATTGCTGGGCGCAAGCGTCCAATATGCTAATCAGATGATCTATGAGCACAACCAGCAGCAACAGACGGTCATGGGGACTACGATGACCGCCGCTATGCTGATCGGATCTACCGCCTATGTCGTCCATGTTGGTGATAGCCGGTTCTACCTCTTTCGCCAACCCTCTGGACTCACGCAAATCACTCGTGATCACACTGTGGTGGCAGCGCTGGTAGCTCGGGGAGACATAGCACCCGAGGACATCTATACGCACCCTCGTCGTAATGAAATGAATCGCAGTTTAGGCAATAAGGCGAGCGTGGAAGTAGATGAGTCCACCGTCCAGCTTGTCGACGGTGATGTGCTGCTCTTGTGTTCGGATGGGTTGTGGGAAATGGCCCTTGATCAGCAGATCGCCTCCATCCTGGCCAAACCGATGCCGACTCTAACCGATACTGCCCAGGCACTCATTCGAGCGGCATTGGCAGGGGGTGGGAAAGACAATATCAGCGCCATTGTAGCACGCGTGAGCACTTATTAGAGAAGATGGAATATGAGGAGTCCGGTGTTATGCTAAAACGTTCTCAGCTCGCGCCAATCTTTTCTGGCGCTCTACTCTGTTTTCTGCTCATTCTTATGACCGCCTGTTCTTCTCTCCCTGGCAGCTCGGGCGGCAATAGCATACCTACGCCTGGCACAGGTGGTTCCAACAACAGTACACCTTCCTCTGGCAATAACAACCCTGGCCAGACTGTGCCAATGCCGCAGACCCGGACCGATTGCCCGGCTGCGAATGCCGCTCGCGCTGCGGTGATGCGCCCGCTGGCCCTCGGGAGCCATCAGAATCTCGTCTACATTTACAATGAAGTACCTCACAATACTTCGATCGCCTATGGACACCTGCGTCGCTACGACGCGACGAACGGCCAGAAGACCGATGTCGCCACCAGTGGCATTCAAATCCTGCAGGCGCAGGTTTCCAGCGATGGCCAGTGGGTGCTCTTCCTGAGCATGCCTGATCCCCGGGGCGGATTAAACGTCGTTATGCTCCAGCTGGTGCGGCTGGACGGTCAGGGTTTGCAAACCCTCATGTGCTTGCCTTATAGCGGCCCCGGCGGTGGACAGCTGGGCAATCCGGCCATCTCATTTCAATGGTCTGTAGATGAAAAGTCGATCCTGCTCTCCTATGATGTCGTGGATTACAAGGCCGGTAAGTCTGCCAGTAAGATTTCGGTCCTGAACGTCTCAACAGGCGCTTTGAAGCCAATTTTCCTGGACCAGGGAGACGACCTGTATACCTACAGCCTCGTAACCTGGCTCGATAATACACACGCCTATATCATCAAACAGGGCATCGAAGGCCCAACACCGCCAGCTACGGTCTTTCTGATGAATACGGCCACGGCCACAGTAGCCAATCCTGGCCTGCTAAATATCCTGACCACAGTGACACGTTTTAGCAACTACTCGCTGGATAGCAGTTACGATGGAAAGCAGCTCTATAGCTCCTACTGTTTGCAGGCAGCCAACCCGTTCAACACGAATATCCAGGTTGGACCGGCCATGGGTGGCGCGCGCCACACGATCTTTCAGGAGCAGCCTGCTGACTGCGTGCAGGTTCTGCGCGCGATCAAGCCAAATACCCTGCTCCTGCTAGTCGTGGTCTCCAATGCCACCACGTCATCAACTCAGATCTGGACGATGAGCCTGCCGGGCGGCAGTATGCAGGTCCTGACCCCGCTCACCTCCGCGCTGCCAGGAGCGAGTAATCAGAGCTATGCTTTGAATGAGACCTCGCAATTCCCCTGGTCGAATGGCTCGCGTGACGGCCGCACGTACGCCCTCCAGGAGGTCGACGCGAGTGCCCAAACGCAGAGCATCGTGATTGCCTCGCTGAACGGCGGCAAGCCCACCACGATCGCCACAACGAATCCGGGCAGCAGCTCGGTCAGCCTTGTCGGCTGGACAACGATGTAGCTTAGTGCTCACAGCGTGTAAATCCCAGAATTATCCCGGAGTCGGGCTTCCTCGGCCCCCCAACATTTCTGCCAGGCAACATAATATGCTATACTGCTCATGAAACCCGGAGGCGAAGTCAAGATATGTACGGGCGAGGACGTGCTCGATAAATCGGCACTCTACAGCCCTCGCCCTGCACTGCCTTGCGGGTCCGGGCAAATTCGAGTCATAACATGTTCACGAAAATTTTAATCGCCAATCGCGGGGAGATAGCCCTTCGCATCATAGCAACCTGCCGTGAAATGGGAGTGCAAACGGTAGCCGTCTACTCCGATGCTGACCGTCATGCTCGCCATGTTCAAGAGGCCGACGAGGCTTACCACATTGGCCCCGCGCCTGCAGCACAGAGCTACCTGCGCATCGATACTATCATCGACGTTGCCCGGCGCAGCGGTGCCCAGGCTATTCATCCTGGCTACGGCTTCCTCTCCGAAAATGTCGCCTTCGTCGAGGCGTGCGAGCAGGCTGGCATCGTCTTCATCGGCCCACCTGCTGATGCTATGCGCCTGATGGGATCCAAGATCGCCGCCAAGCAGCTGGCGCAAGCAGTCAACGTGCCTACTGTGCCCGGCTACAATGGAGAGAGCCAGCTCGACGCCGTACTGCTGCGCGAGGCGGAGCGCACCGGCTTCCCCCTGCTCATCAAAGCCTCCGCCGGTGGTGGCGGCAAGGGTATGCGCGAAGTGTACGATGCTGCCGACTTCCCGGAGCAATTGGCGGGCGCCAGGCGCGAGGCCCAGGCAGCTTTCGGAGACCCCACCGTCTTCCTTGAACGCCTGCTGCAAGAGCCGCGCCACGTCGAAATCCAGGTGCTCGGTGATACCTCCGGCCACTTGATCCACCTTGGTGAGCGCGAGTGTTCTATCCAGCGCCGCCACCAGAAGATTGTCGAGGAGAGTCCCTCGGTTGCCCTGACACCCGCTCTGCGCGCCGGGATGGGGGCCGCCGCCGTACGTCTTGCCAGGGCCGCCGGGTACGTGAACGCGGGCACCCTCGAATTCATGCTCGATGCAGATGGACGTTTCTACTTCCTCGAGATGAACACGCGCTTGCAGGTAGAGCATCCCGTCACCGAACTGGTCACCGGCTTAGACCTTGTACGCCACCAGTTGCTCATCGCCGCTGGCCAGCCGCTCGACCTCACCCAGGAGCAGGTCCGCCAGCGCGGGCATGCTATCGAGATGCGCCTTTACGCCGAAGATCCCGCGCAGCACTTTCTCCCTTCCACCGGCGCCGTGACACGCTTTATTCCCCCTGCTGGCCCTGGCATCCGCGTGGACAGCGGCATAAGAAGCGGCGATGAAATCACGCAGTTTTACGACCCTATGCTTGCCAAGCTGATTGTCTACGGCGAGGACCGCCCCGCCGCTATTGCGCGCATGCGCTCCGCGCTGGAACAGACCGCCGTTTTCGGCGTCACGACAAATGCCCCTTTGCTGCACGCCATCGCTGCCCATCCCGCCTTCCAGCAGGGGCGTACCCATACTGGCTTCCTGGTCGAACATGGCCTGGCAGGAGAGGACGATAATATACATGGTCCACCTTTACAGGATGCTGCCCTTGTGGCGGCTGCCCTGTATGATATCGGGCGCGATGCAGCGTCCGGAGCGGTATCCAACCATCATTCAGCACAGGCAACAGCGGCCTCCGAGAATCCCTGGCACACGCTGGGACCCTGGCGCATGATAGGCGAAAGCAGGCGGATCGCCTATCACTATCAGGGAGAAGAACACCATGTTGTCGCTCACACACTGCAAAATGGGACTGTAGCGAACAGTTGGAGCATCCAGGTTGACGACTGTCCGCCGGAAGATGTCGCCTATACCTCCGGCAGCGATGACCTCGTGCTGCTTCATTGGGGAACAAAACAGCTCCAGGCCTACGTGCAGCATGTCAATGGCGAGACACAGGTCTATTTGCGCGGGCAATTGTATCGCCTGGAGCGGCGCCAGCCGCCCAACGTGGACATAGCCGCGCGTGGAAGCAGCGTCGCCACTGCGCAGAAAGCGCTCACCGCGCCAATGGCCGGAACCATCGTCAAAGTTCAGGCGCATGACGGGGACATGGTGCAGCAGCGCCAGGTACTTGTAGTCCTCAGCGCCATGAAAATGGAGCATACCATCGCCGCCCCCTACGCGGGCAAAGTACGACACGTCTACTACCAGGAAGGCGACGTTGTCAAAGGCGGAGCAGTCGTCGTCGAAATGGAATAAGCGGAAAGGATAAATGACCATGCAGATAGGTTTCATCGGCATCGGCGTCATGGGCCGACCCATGACCCTCAATCTCCTCAAAGCGGGCTATCATGTTACCGTCTTCGCGCGCCACCCCGGGAAGCCAGAGGTGCAGGAGGTGCTGGACGCGGGTGCGAAACTGGCTCCATCGCCTCGTGCCGTGGCGATGGCTTCGGATGTCGTCATTACCATGGTGCCCAACTCTATGCAGGTCGAGGAAGTGGTAGCGGGCCCTCACGGAATACTCGAGGGTGCGCGCAGGGGACTGATTATCATCGACATGAGCACAATCGCCCCGGCCATGAGCCGCAAGCTGGCCGAGCTGGCATCAAGCCGTGACGTGCATTTCCTCGATGCACCCGTCAGCGGTGGCTCAATGGGCGCGGTGAATGGTACGCTCACCATCATGACCGGCGGTGAGCGGGAGATATTCGAGCAGGCTCGGCCAGTCCTGGAGGCGATGGGCAAAAAAGAGAATATTTTCTATGTCGGACCCAGTGGTTCAGGCGAGGTCGTGAAAATTGTCAACAATATTCTCTGCGGAGCCATCGCCGCGGCCATAGCCGAGTCCTTCGTGTTGGGAGTCAAAGCGGGCGCCGATGTAGACACCATGGCAAAGATTATCGGCGTGAGCAGCGGCGCGAGCTGGCAGCTTGCCAACCAGTTCCCCGTACGCGCCTTCAATGGT
>WNFD01001993.1_pt1 | contig 21280 bp, 21 predicted proteins | sample 5400491 | NCBI WGS metagenome assembly WNFD01 (sample SAMN13153343, study PRJNA577476) | soil metagenome | isolation source: 120 cm saprolite under Douglas fir tree site 2 hole 2 replicate 2 | place: USA:California | collected 2015-04-18
CGGTTCTCCTTGCGCAGCCGCGCGAGCTCCGCCCGCTCGTCGCTGGTGAGCCCCGTCTTCCCGTGCGTGCGGTCGGCGCGGGCGCGCTCGACCCACGTGCGCAGCGCGGACTCCGTCAGATCGAGATCACGCGCCACATCCGTCCTACGGCCCTAACCGAACCGGCGGCAGACGACTCCGGGTTCCTGTCGAGCGCCGACTACACCGGGCTCCTCGGTGGCCAGTTCAAGGTGGTACTCGCTGGCACCTCGACAAGCGGGTCGAATGGATTCAACAGCACGAACCCAATGACCGAAACGGCCACTGTCGACGCGACCTTCGGCTTCACGGCCTACGAATAGTTCCTCTCCGCCGATGGAAAGGCGCAGCTCCTCGGCCGTTGGCGGCGGCCTCGGATCGATCGCCACCCCTGAGCGGAGCCGAGCACCTTCGCCGAGTCGGTGAGCAGTATTTCAACTGTGAGACGCAGGGGGCTGTTCGTACCGCCGTTCCTACCAAGAAGGGACAGGCATGGCGGCCAGGCATCCGAGTCGTACAAATTCGTACATATCCGATTGATTGACCCGAACCTGCCCCCACGCGAACGTGGGATCGCGTGCTCGCTCTCCTGCTCCTCGCCGTCCCGCTGGTCACCCGGCTCGACGTGGTCCTCTCCGGCGCCGGATGGACCTCGGCGGAGGCCGTGCGTCGGCTCGTCTCCACCCACGCTGGCGCGCCCTACGACGCGACCGAGCTGAATCGCGATCTCGCCCGCCTGCGCAGCCTGGGCATCCTCTATGACGTCTCCGCTCACCTCGACGGCTCGCGCGTCGAGATCGACGCCACCGACCGCTGGTCGCTCCTGCCGGTCCTGGGCTTCCGCCGCGGCGGCGGCCGGACCACCACGCAGGTCGGGGTGACCGACCACAGCGCCTTCGGCAAGCTCTTCACCCTCTACGGGGAGCTGACCAGCAACGCGGAAGTCCCGTTCCTGGGCGGCGACCGGATCGGCAGTTTCGTCTACGCCGAGATCCCGCGCGTTTTCGGCACGCTCTTGACGCCTTTCCTCTCCTGGACGCGCGACTTCCTCGACTTCGCGGCCTTCAGCCCCGCCGGCCCCGGCTATATCTACGACCGCGCCCGCTTCGCCGTGCGCGGCGAGCTGCGCTACGAGCTCAACCACCTCGTCTCGCTGACGGTGGGCGCCGAAGACCGGAAGGACCGCTACCGCACCAGCATCGTCTCGCGCGCGCCCGGAACGCAGCCCTCCGCGACCGACACCCTCTCGGCGCTCGCCGGCGTGCAGGTCGGCTATATCGAAGAGCTGATCTCGCAGCAGCGCGGCACGGAGGTGCGCGTCCTCACCGAGGCCGCACAGTCCGGCGAGCTCACGACCACCGTCCGGGCACGCGCTTATTTCCAGCCGGCCGAGCGGCACAACCTCTGCCTGCAGGCGCTGTTGCAGGACACCACCGGCCGCAGCGAGTCGTTCCTCTTCCACGCCGGCGGCGCGAAAGAGATCCGCGGCTTCATCGACAGCTACTTCACCGGGGCGCTGATGGCGAGCGTAAACGCCGAGTGGCGCATCGACGTGCTTCGGAAGACGCTGCTGATGATGCCCTTCATCGGCCAGCTGGCGGCGTTCGCCGACGGCGGCTACGTCGGACGACGAGGCGGCGCGGTCGCCGGCCTCGACTACGAAGGGCCAATCCTGAGCGGCGGACTCGGCCTGCGCGGCATTCCGGTGCCCTTCGCGCGCGTGGCGGTACGCATCGACGTCGCCGCCGGGATCGTCCCGCGGCGCACGGTGGACGTCTCCTTCAGCGCCCAGCAGTTCTTTTAGCGGGAGCGCCGGTGCAGCGGCGGTCGACAGCGGCGCCGCCGCCCCCGCTGCCAGGAACGTACGGGTCAAGTGCTGTCACGGCGCCGATCGATGAACGTGGTTGCGACCCTCCAGAGGAAGGCGGCGGCCAGGGCCGAGAAAACGAGCGCGGAAGGCGCGTAGGTTCGGGCGCCGGATCCCAGCGCTACCGCGAGCACCGCGCCTACCAAGTAAAAGGCGATCCGGTGCGCGCGCGCTCCGGTCCGCGCTCGCGCGCGAGCGGTCATGCGCAAGGGCGAGCTGTGCGGCCTCCGGAAAGCCGACGTGGATCTCGTCGAGAGGACCATCACGGTCAGGCACTCGTACGCGCGCGACACGACAAAGGGCGGTCACGCCGACGTCATCCCAATCGCGCCCGCTCTGTTGGGCTGTCGTTGGCCACAACTCGATCCCGCGTCTCCGCGAGGCAAGGATGGGTTGGCCGGATACTGCCGATCGTGGTCCCTTCAGACCGGAGCAGGCGAAGCAGCAAGGGTGAGCGGCTGCGGGCGAGGATGGCTGGTAGCAGCAGGCCGAGCCTTCGCTGAGCGTTGATCGCGCTCGCTTCCCTGACGACGGTGAGGAGTGACGCCGGCGACTATGCGGCGCGTCGGACGTAGCGGTGGTGGAGGCCGCCGCCTAGGGGCAAGGCGAGGATGCGGCCGCGATCGGCTGACTCGAGAGCGCGCGGCTCGGGAGCGTCCTTGTCGAGGGCGAGATGCGTGCGCGAGCCGTTGTAGTACCGGAGGTAGCTGCGAAGACGCCGACGGAGGTGACCGTCGTTCAGGGCGATCACGTGGTCGAGGAGCTCGCGGCGCATGGTGCCAATCACGCGCTCGACGAATGGGTTCTGCCAGGGCGAGCGAGGTGCGGCGAGAACCTCGGCGACGCCCATGCCCTGCACCCGCCGCCGGAACTCGTGGCCGTAGATGCCGTCGCGATCCCGCAGTAGGTAGCGCGGCGCGGAATCATCGGGGAAGGCCTCAACGATCTGTTGCGCAGTCCAGGCGGCGGTGGGTGAGTCGGTTACGTTGAAGGGCACAACGTTGGGGCGACGATGCACCAGGACGACGAACACGTGGAGCAGACGGAAGGTCGCCATCGGCACGACGAAGAAGTCGACGGAGACAAGGTCCAGGACATGGTTCTGGAGGAACGTTCGCCAGGTCTGCGAGGGTCGCTTTCGGCGCCGCGGCATGAGACGCGCAACGGTCCGTTGCGAAACCTCGAAGCCGAGCTTGAGCAGTTCACCATGAATGCGCGGCGCGCCCCAGAGAGGATTGGCGTGCGCCATGGTGCGGATGAGGTGCGCGGGCTCCGAGCCGATAGGCGGTCGACCCGTTCGCCCCCGTCGGGACTTCAGGTCCAGAAAGGCGCGTCGGGTTCGAAGTGTTCGACGCCGCGGTCGCGAACATTCCTCCGCGTTGAAGATCATGTCCACCGTCTTCGTCATGCCGGGCGGGCGAGCAGGCGATGGTGCAGCCGCTGAAAGATGACGAAGCGAGAGAGTTGGAGCGCGTCGTTGACGAGCACAAGAAGCTCGGCTCGGCCGATCAGCGCTTCGGCGTGTTCAGCGCGCTCCCCGCGCGTGCACGCCGCCGGCCCCCGAAGATTCATTGCACCGGGTACGAGACGTTCGCCTCCACCGTCACGCGCAGGCGCGAACCGAACAGGCCGCCGGCAATCGGCACCTCGTTGTAGCGGGCGAGGTTGAGGGACTGGCTGGTGGCCGCCGGGTTGCTCGTTCCCGGGATGGTGTACGTCCCGGTGTCGGCCGCCAGGACCGGGCCGAAGTTGTTCGTCGTGACGGCGGCGGACGCCGCCTGGATCGGTGTGGTCCAGCTGACCCCGACCGGCTGGTTCATGGCGACCGCCACGCCCGCCTTCGGATAGTTGATCGTGTGCACGCCCGGGCCGCCGAGCACGACGCCCTGGATGTTGCCGGTGATCGTCGCGGTCGGCGAGATCTGGGGCAAACCGCAGGGGTTGCAGACGACGGTCAGTCCGAAATCCCCGGAGGGGAACGACGGCTGGGTCTTGCGATAGTCGCCGGAGGCCCCCGGGGTCGTCTCGGTCAAGGTGACCGAGCCCCAGGTCAGGTTGACGATCGTCACGGTGGCGCCGGTCACCTTGTTGCCCGCTCCATCCTGGATTTTGACGACGAGGTCGGTGGGCGATCCGGTCGAGCTGAAGACGGCGTCGACGTCAGCATTCACGGACAGGTTGAGGCTGCCGGTGCCGCTGTTGTTGTGGCTCACCGCCGTGTTGGCGTTTCCGCCGCAGGCGGCAAGAACGATCGCCGCCACTGCAAACCATCTCGAGAGCATGTCTTCCTCCGCTGCATTCGGGTTTCATTCGAAGAGCGTACTGGAGGATGACGGACACACTAAAAAAACGGTCACGCCACATGCGCGCCCTCACGGCGCTCGGCCCCCACAGCCAGCCACACCAAACGGCTCTAGCGGCCACCGCTCCTCCCACGCCCGTTACCAGCACCGTTTCGCACATCGTCGGATTCACTCCCGGCGATGACGAAAAGAGACACGCAATCTCGCCGCGCGGGCACCGTACTGCGAGTGAATGGGTGCGTGGCCGGGCCGAAGCAACGGACCCTGTGGGCGTGCCTCCCGGGTACCGCGGTCCTGCGCACTCCTGCGAAGAAGTAACGCGCTGTAGGAGCTAAGACGAATTTGGAAAGCGCAATGAATGTCGCAAGCGCTATTGCTGTGTCGCCGTGAACGTGTTCACCACCGGCGGGGAGCAGCCGACCGGGATGCTGAAGGGGTTGAAATGGTCCCGCTCATGACGTACTTCCCGCTAGCGTTGAGCGTCGTGCTGTTGATTTGATAGCTGGGCACTCGCTACTCGCGCCGATGGACACCAGGCACGAGCCTCTCGCGTGGCCCGCGTTACGCAACGCCGGTGCAGCGCGCGCTTGATGCTCGAGACGTGGCGACGTGCTCGCCCGCGACGGCCGCGGTTGTACTCAGCGGCGACCTCCCCCGCGGTCGCATCGCCCAGGCGTACGCGGGAGTAGCCGGGCTTCGTCTCTGCGGCGCGCCCCGTTCCCGTCAGAAGTGGTCGTCGCCTTGCACGCGGATCTTGATCGCGAGGATCGCCCCATCGGGCTGTGGCCTCCCGCGGACGTGCACCCGCTCGCCGACCTTCAGATCCTTCAGGGCGATCACTTCGTGCCCGCGCTCGATGACCGTGCGCGCATCGGTGGCGACCGTGAGGCCAGAGACCTTCAGCTTGTTGGGCGGCGTCACCGCATCCACGATGCCCTCGAGCTCGACGCGCGGCACGAACCCTGGCGCAACGCGGATGATGCGCGCCAGGATGGAGCCATCCGTCTGCAATTTGCCCCTCACGTGCACGCGATCCCCCACCTTCACGTCGCTTAGGGTGATGACGTTGTCGCCCCGCCGGATCTGCGTCGCGGAGTTAGTGACGATGGTGCGCCCGGAGACCTTCAGCGTCGGAGGCGTGACTGACTCCACGATTCCTTCCAGCTCGACTTCCTTTTCCTGCGCCGGCGGGATGACTTCGATCTCCCGCGCCAGCACGCTCCCGTCGGACTGCAGCACTCCCTCGACCTCGACACGCTCGCCGACCTTGAGGTCGGAGAGCGCGATGCGCTCGTCGGCGCGCTCGATCTCCGTCGACGCCGATGTGATGACCTTCACGCCGGACACAACCAAGGTCTTCGCCTTGACGTCGATCGACTCGATGACACCTTTGAACTCCACCTCCGCATGGGCTTCGGCATGCGCGCCGGAGACGCGGATGTCGAGGACGACCTTCATCCCGTCGATCACCACGCCGACATGGAGGTCCGCAACGAGGCCCGACCCCTCGAAGCGCAGCCTGACGCTCCCCGCGGGCACGCTCTCGAGCAAGAAGTGGTCCGTGCTGTCGGTCGACGTCGAGGGGCCGACCGGCAGCACGCTCACGCGGAGGCTGGATGAAGAAGCGTCCGACCTGTGCAGGGCGCCCTCGACGGTGGCGCCCTCCTGGAGCGGTTTGTCGGAGCCGCCGCAGGCTGCGGCGAGAAAGAGCGAAGCGATGCAACCGAATGTCCCGGACGTGAGTCTCATGACAGCCCCCCAAAAGGGTCGGCCGCGCAGCTTGGGCAGCGACCAGGCCCACACAGGCCTTCGATTCTTTCTAAAACCGACCTGAAGAACTTTACAGCGACGGCGATCACACTTCAACCCACCCCTGGCGGGCAGGATTTCCGGTCAGCGAAAGGTTGTCGACATCGCTACACGAAACGCGGCGTTTTCCACAAGGATCCTCGAGACGCGATGATCCCGCTTACTGAGTGGAAGCGGGCACTTCGGTCACCACGCATCGCGACTCGGTCGCTACGCGGAGCCCGAGAAACCCTGCGTTCGTGTGTCCTTGCGGGCGGCCGGAGGAGATGGTGGGGCCGCAGTAGATGCCGCGAGCGCAGCGAGGGCGAACTCGCTCACCTGCGGCGCTCGCTTTCGCGGGCGCGCAGCAGTGAGCCAAGGGAAGTAGCCTCCGGCCCCCTCGGCGCGAATTACTTCTTCTTCGCCTTGACGGGCTTGAAATCGAATTTCCCGGTGCTCTCCTCGTAGATCACGCAGTCGGAGCCCGCGCGGCAGCCGCTCACATGCTTCCAGCCGCCCGGAACCTGGAGGTAGGACCCGGCCCCCACATCCTTGGCGGAGCCCGCATCCGCGCCGGTGTAGAAGGTCCCGGCCAGGACGACATTGCGCAATGTATTGGTGTGCGTGTGGAGCGGGTTGTCGGTGCCCCCGGCGAACTTGATGAAGCGCCCGTGAGCGCCCTTCGCCGCGTTGCCCCAGGCCGGGGCGAACTGGATGCCCTTCATGTTGGGAACGTCGGCCCACTTGAGGTCGGCCGCCGTCATCACCACCGGGCCCTTGGCCTTCTTCGCTTCGGCACCGAGCGCGGCGGAGGCGAGACAGAGCACTGCCAGTGCGAGAACGATCTTTGTCATTGTTTGCGCCCCCTGAATGAAAAGAGCTGGAGGACAGTAACAGAACGTCGCCGCGCACGCGACAGCTCGCGGGCGCAGCTGCCCAGGATCGCTCGTTTGCGCAAGACCACGCTCATCTGCGGCCCGACGGGGAGCGGCAAGGAGGTCGTGGCCCGCACGCTCCATCACCAGGGGAGACCGTCGAGGAGATCAAGATCGACGACGGGGACGTCCGCTACACAGCCCACCTCTACCGCTACAATGAGCTCGGCGTGGCCTACCTGCAGACCACCGGACAAGCGTCGAGGCCAAGATCATCTTGCCGCCCGGCAGGCGACCGTGACGTCCCGTCCTCACGTGGCGGCTCTGGTGCTCCTGGCCTGCTGCCATTCTGCGGCCCAGTATCAGCTCCAGGTCGACGTCCCGGCCGGCGCCTTCCTGGTGCTGGCGAGCTCCGGGGGCATCCTCGGTCTGACCGAGACCGCCGCGATCTTCCCGAACGGCAGCATCCGCCGGCTGGCAGGAACGGTGGCTTCTCCCACCGCCCGCGAGGGTCCCCCGCGTCCCGACGTAGTCGCCAAGCGAAGAGCTTTCTGGCGCATGATCCGTCGGGTGGCGCCGAGCAGCCTCGTGTCGTTGGCCAAAACTCGATCGCCACGCTGGACAGATGTCTGCGGGGGGCGCGAGGCTGACGGCAATGTCCCTCGTACTCGCTCTGTTCGGCGCCCTGCGCGCAGCCCTGAGAACCCGCACCGACCTCGCACTAGAGAATCTGGCGCTCCGACAGCAACTCGCCCTGCTCCGCCGCCGCTCGAAGCGACCTCAGTTCGGTGCCCTCGATCGCCTCTTCTGGATGTGGCTCTCGGAGCCGATCCTCTACGGCCGGAAGCTAGGCGCCGACCGCCGCAATGTGGAGGACCGCACCGAGACAACGGTGACCGTCCCTTTCGTAGCCCAGCGGGCAAAGCGGGTCCTTGCGGCGGGGCGCTATGCACGCTGGAACACGATGCGAAATTGGCCGAGCGGACGCAGTGGAGCTCCGGGCTCATGACGATCTTCATGCTCTCCACTCCTTCCGGCGCGCTCGCCAGCTGCCCGAGGCGATGACGGGACGACCTTCGACCTGCTCGGGCGCGAGGAAGTAGGTCCCCGCTCGGCGCGCGCTCGTTCGCGAGCACCGTGATACGCACACCGGGGCCGCTGCGGCGAGGGACGGTCATGCGTCGAGCCTCCGTCGCTGATCGCTCAAGATGAGGTCGGTCAGCACGCGCAGGCTCGGCACGAAGAGGCGTCGGCCGACATCGAGCTCGAGCGTCGGGTCCACGATGGGGTCGGGCTGGAAGTCGGCGAGCACCCACCAGAAGCGGCACGCGCGCGGCAGCGGGGCGCAGTAGCGGCCCGCGAGGTCGTAGAGCGTGTCGCCCTGCGCGACGATGTGGACGCGCGTGTCGGTGTGCTCCTTGAACGAGTACGGCACGCGCTCGGTGAGAAAGCGCCGTGCAAGCTCGTCGGCGACGCCGAGCGTGAACGAGTGTCGAGAGGCAGTGCGCGGGGCCACAAAGGGGAAAAAGCACCTCGTCGAGTTCGCTCGGGGACGAGGTGCGCATCGCTCCTTGACATGCAAGCGATTGCTTGCATATTGTCTGCGGTATGAGCGACGCGGACCTGCTGTTCAAGGCGCTAGCCGACCCGGGGCGGCGGAAGCTCATGGACCGTCTGCACGCCCACGACGGCCAAACGTTGAGCGAGCTCTGTCAGCACTTGGACATGACTCGGCAGGGTGTGACCCAGCACCTTGCCGTGCTCGAAGCGGCGAACCTGGTAGCGGTGCAGTGGCGTGGGCGCGAGAAGCTGCACTTCCTCAACCCGGTGCCGCTGCAAGAAATCTACGACCGCTGGATTCGCAAGTTCGAGCGGCCGCGCCTCAAGGCTCTGCGCGACTTGAAACGCCGTCTGGAAGAAGACGGCGAGACTGACCCCACACCCCCAACACGGAGAACGCCATGAACGCAGCAAACCGAAGCCACTTCGTCTACGTCACCTTCATCCGCACGACGCCCGCAAAGCTGTGGGAGGCGCTGACCGAACCGCAGTTCGTCCGCCAGTACTGGTTCAACACGACCGTCGAGTGCGGCTGGAAGAAGGGCTCGCCCTGGAAAATGGTCCGCCCGGACGGAAGCCTGACTGACACGGGCGAGATCCTGGAGATCGACCCGCCGCGGCGCATGGTCATCCGTTGGCAGAACGAGTGGAAGCCCGAGCTCAAGGCCGAAGGCCCAAGCCGCTGCACTATCGAGCTTGAGCCCGTGGACAGCGCGGTGAAGCTCACCATCACCCACGAAATCGACCGGCTGGAGTCCAAGCTCATCACGGCCGTGTCCGGCGGTTGGCCGCGCTGCCTCTCCAACTTGAAGTCGCTGCTTGAAACGGGGGAGGTCGCCATCACGTCCCATCCGGGGCATTAAGGCGTCACCAAAAGAGATCTAACTAAAGCGCAATTGAAGCACGAGACAAGGGGCAATCATGGCAAAGGTAATCTTTGGAAATCATTCGTCGGTTCTAGTTCCGCGGCAAAACCGAGACAGAATTCGTAAATTTTATTGTGAAGTCCTCGGCGGCAAAATCATGAAAGCGGATCCAGAAAGGGACTTCGTTCGCTTGAGCGTGGCAAAGGCGCTCACCAACATCGCCAGTGCGATCAAGATGCCCATCCAGACATGCATGTTGAATCCATAGGAGGTCACGAGCACTCCGAACCCTCCGGCGACCGCCGTCGCCACGAAGACCGTGGCTTTGCCGGCCGACAGGAATGCGTGTCTGAGCGCCTCGGCTTCGGGGAGATCGGACCTCAGCTCCTCCCTCATCCTGAAACTGAGGTAAATGGCGTAGTCAGCGCCTACTCCAACGGCCATTGCCGAGGTCAGGGCATTGGGAATGTTGAGCGGAATTCCAAAGAGACCCATGAATCCAAAATTGGCGAACACGGTCGCGATCAACGGGGTCAGGATCAAGAGGCCGGCCAGGAGAGACCTGAACACGAGCGAGGAGATGATGAAGACGCACCCTAGAATTTGGAGGATGTTGAGAAGCTTCCCTCGGACCATCTCGTCATTCATGGCGATGCTCGCGCCCATTCCTCCGCCAACCCGGACTTGAACGCCGCTCGGCACCACGCTCTCGGCAAAGTCTCTGGCGTCGTTGACGCCCGCGCCGAATTCTTTCGAGAGATCCGATTTATAGTAGACTCGAATCACGGCCTTTCGATAGTTGTTGTCTACATAGGAATCGAAGTCTCCCGGATCTCCGGAGGACGAGTAAAGCAGCAGATACTGGGCAATGAGATCGGCGCTGGCCGGAATCCGGTAGAACTTCTTCCCGTCGGCGTTCATCGCTTGATTCATCCGCTTGATGAAATCGACGAACGATACTGTCTTGCCGACCAGAGGATCTGCTGTCAGGTGATTTTGCACTTTGTCCATGGCCGGAGAACCCCTCGGCCTGGCTGATGGCGACGGCGAAGAACTCCGCCATCGACATGCTCAGGCGCGAGCGGACTGCGCGGACGCTGGCGCCCGAGGTGCGCAGTCTCCTCGAAAGAGAAAACGATCTGTCTACGGGTCCTTCGGATCAATTGCGGATGATGTTCTCGTGCTGCCATCCGCGTCTGCACGAGGAGGCGCAGGTAGCTCTGGTGCTCCACATCCTCTGCGGCTTCAGCGTGGGTGAGATCTCCAGCGCCTTCCTCAGCAGCGAAGCCGCGGTCAAAAAGCGGATCACCCGCGCGAAGAAAGTCCTGGCCCACTCGAAGCGCCTCTTTGAGCTCACCGATACGGATTTCGCGGTTCGCCTCTCGGCCGTGCACCGTGCCCTGTATCTGCTCTTCAACGAGGGGTATCACGGCGCTTCGCCCGAGTCCGCGATCCGCGCGGAACCTTGCCGGGAGGCGGTGCACCTCGCCGGACTACTTCGGGATCACCCTCTAACGTCGACGCCGGCCACCTACGCTCTGCTCGCGCTCATGTGCCTGCATGCCGCCCGCCTGCCGGGACGCATCGACGACGCGGGCGAGCTGACCATGCTGGTCGACCAGGACCGATCGCGCTGGGATTCGGCTCTACTCGCTGAGGGCACGAGGTTGCTCGACCTGTCGGCGACTGGCACCGAGCTGAGCGAGTATCACATCGAAGCGGCCATCGCCTCGGTACACGCCGAGGCCCGGCGGCCGGAGGACACGGCCTGGGAGACCATCGTCTCCCTTTACGACATGCTGATGGCCATTCGCCCATCGCCGGTGGTTGCTCTCGGCCGCGCCCTCGCAATCGCGGAAGCGCGGGGACCCGACCGCGGGCTGGAAGCGGTTCACGCCATCGCCGATCCGGATCGGCTGGCGGGCTATCCGTTCTATTCGGCGGCGCTGGGCGAGCTGGCGCTTCGCAGCGGCAAGCCGGAGGTCGCGCGCGCGCACCTTCGCACTGCGCTCTCTCTCGCGCGCAGTCCGGCCGAACGGCGGCTGATCGAGCGACGCCTCACTGCGTGCGGACAGTCTGGGCCGTAGACGGCGCACAGCTGCCTCCGCACGTGCAGGGTGAGCAGGGATCGACGCAGACAGACCCGCCCGGGCAGTCGCTATCAACGAAACAAGCACCCGTCGGTACGCGAATACATCGCCCATCGGGCGCGCAGATCTGGCCGCTGTCGCATTCGCTGCTTTGCGAGCAGCTCCCCGGCGCTCGGGAATCGAATTCCCCTGCGCACGCGACCAGCGAACAGAGGCTCAGTAGCGCGATCCTTGTCATCTGGTCGCTTGACGTTTGAGCGGCGCAAGCGGGGACATTCTAGTCGACGATAGTTCCACCGCTCAGGTTGACGACCGTGCCCGTCATCGCGCTGGCCTGGTCAGACGCCACGAACGCGGCCGCGTTGGCGAGCTCGTCGAGCGTGGTCAGGCGTTTGAGGTGCGTCATGCTCTCGATTCGCGCTCGATACTCGGCAGTGGTAACGCCCGCGGCCTTTGCGTAACGCCCAAAATTTTCGCGGATCAATGCCGTCTCCGGTATCGCATTCGGCATCAGGCACACCACTCGGACCCCCTGCGGTGCGAGCTCGGCAGAGAGGCCGCGGGTCAGCGCCACGACCGCTGCATAGGCCGGCCCAGTGCCACCGATGTTCGGGAACGCCATGCGCGACGTCGTGCCGGTGATCGTCAAGATGACGCCGGATCGCCTCGCTACCATCCGGCGCGCCGCGCTCCGCGCCGTGAGGAAATGCGCCTGCGTATAGGCCGTGATGGGAAGCGCAAAATGCTCTGCAGAGAGCTCCAGAAGCGGAGCCTTGGTCGACAACGCTTTGGCGATCGAGATTGCGTTGAAGGAGATGTCGATGGTCCCGGCCTTCTCCGCGACCGCGCCCACGTACTCTTCCACCGCCTGCTCGTCGAGGGCATCGACCTGCGCTGCCTCGGCGACTCCGCCGCGGCCGATGACGTCGGCTGCGACCGCTTTCACCGGGGCAAGGTTGCGTCCACTCAGAAAGAGCTTCGCGCCCTCGCGAGCGAATGCGCGCGCGACGGCGCCGCCAACGTCCCCTCCGGCTCCGTAGATCACTGCGATCTTGTTCTTGAGCATCATCCGGTCGGTCCTCCTGCGAAACAGTCCACGTAGCTATGACGACGCGAGGCTCGAAAGATCATCGGCCGGCAACGGAAAAGCCTGCTGTGGCATCCTTCCTTCATGGCCGCCCGTGAGAGCGAGGAGTCCTTTCGGACAGCACTCGAGCCGCATCGGCGCTCGATCACGCTGCATTGCTACCGGATGCTGGGCTCGCTCCAGGATGCGGAAGAGATCGTCCAGGAGGCCCTGCTTCGAGCATGGCAGCGGCGGGATGAGGTGAGGTCGACCAGCGCGATGCGGGCCTGGCTCTACAAGATCGCGACGAACGGGTGCCTCGACTTGCTGAAGGCGCGTCGTCGTCGATCGCTGCCGCACCTGGTCGTCCCATCGGCGAGCACGGCGATGCGACTCGGTCCTCCGGCGGACGAGCGGCTCTGGGTCGAGCCCGTGCCCGACACGCTGCTCGACGTGGAAGACGACGCTGGCCAGCGGCCGGATCAGCGAGTGTCACTCCGCGAGAGCATCGGCCTTGCGTTCATCACCGCATTGCAGTTGCTGTCGCCGAAGCAGCGTGCTGCGCTGCTCCTCGTCGACGTCCTCGGATGGAGACCGCAGGAGACAGCTGATCTTCTCGAGACGAGCGTGTTCTCGGTGAACTCTCTTCTCCAGCGCGCGCGGAAGAACGTCGAGGTGCGAAGGGAGGACAGCGCGCCGTCGGAGGTATCGAGCTCCGACGCGGCCCTGCTCCGGCGCTTCATCACCACCTGGGAAAGCGGCGATCTCGACGCGTTTGCCGCCCTGCTAGCGGACGATGCGCTGTTCTCGATGCCGCCGCAGCCCGAGTGGTTCGCGGGTCGCGAGGCCATCCGCCAATTCTTCGCCGCCGTCTGGTCAGTTCAGCCGGGCCAGCGCCGCCTCCTGCCGCTCGGAGCGAACGGGGGGCCCGCCGTCGCCGTCTACCGTCGGCCGATGACACCGAACGCGGCGTACGAGGTGGCCGGCATCACCCTCCTTGCGATCCGCGGGGGACGCATTTCGCGGATCACCCGGTTTGGCTCCCCGAGGCTCTTCTCGTTGTTCGGGCTTCCGGCGCACCTTCCCAGTGAATCGCAATGAGTGCGATCGTCATCAATACTTACTTCTCAGCCCATTGCTCGCTAAATGCTACGGGCGCCCAGCTATAGCCTCTACGCTCCTTGTGCAGGCGACCCAGGCCGGGAAACAGCAGATGCGGCCCCGCGATCAATACATCCTCGCGCGCGAGCTTGGGCAGCAACTGACTCCGTGTCGCCGCAGCCGCAGTCGGGTCGAGGTCGAAGACCGCCGTGACCTCGGGATGCCGCAGCTGGACGCGCTGTGCATGGACGATGTCGCCCCAAAACAGGATCTTCTTTCCATTTGACGAAAATTCGTAGCCGGTATGCCCGGGGGTATGGCCGTGGAGCGGGACGAGCTTCATGCCGTCCACGATCGACTCGGAGCCGCTGAACGTGTGCCACTTGCCGGCCTTGATGTATGGCGCTGCGATGGCTTGGGCGCTCTGGAAGAACGGTTGCGCATCCTTCGGCGCCTTGGCTGCGATCTCTGGCGAAAGCCAGAAGTCGCTCTCAGCCTTCGCGACGTAGAGCTCGGCATTTGGGAAGACACGATCACCATCGTGGCTGGTCAGGCCGCCGACGTGATCGGCGTGGAGATGCGTGATCAAGACGAGGTCGACTTGTTCCGGCGTATAGCCTGCGCTGCGGAGGCTGCCCGCCATGCGCCCGAACGCTGCCCCACCATACCAGGTGCCGGCGCCAGCATCGACGAGGATCAATTGCTTGCCGGTGTTGACCAGAAAGCCCAGATCGGCGGCATCCAGCAAGTGCGGATCCTGGTTCAGTGCCTTTGCGACACCATCGATCGTCGCTTTCTTTCCCTTCAGCCAGGGCAGCTCGAATACGGCGGCCGCGTCGTAGAGGGCCGTCACTTCGAGATCGCCGACCTTCAGTCGGAAGAAGCCCGGCGCCTGATCATGGATCTGGGGCGCAGAAGCCAGAGCGGGGGACGAACCGGCTAGCAAGCTCAAGAGCGCCGCCACCAGAGGGGCGGCGAAGCGCATCGAATTGATCTTCATGTTTCTACTCCTCAGTTGAGTCAAAGCGGAACAGCGGGACTGCTCCTTCTGGAACCTACGGTGTCGACCGTCATCATTGAGATTCGCAGGCTCGCTGTCGATCGTCATCAAAGTTGCGGGAGACCCGCGCCGCGGCCAGGCTTTCGGCCATGCGCTTGACCCAGGCAGAGAGTGAGCGGAACCGGAAACAGATCCTCGAGGTGGCGGGGAGGCTCTTTCGCGAGCGCGGATTCGACGGAGTGGGCGTCGACGGCCTGATGAAGGTGGCGGGCTTCACGCACGGCGGCTTCTACAATCACTTCCCCTCCAAGGCAGAGCTGGTAGCGGAGGCGAGCGCGGCGGGCACCGCGCAGGCCAAGGCCGACCTGGTCGAATCGCTGAGCGACCCGCGCAGGGACGGGTGGGACAGATTCGTCCGCGGCTATCTCTCCAGGGAGCACCGCGGCGATCCGGCGGGCGGGTGCACGCTGGGAGCCCTGGCGGCAGACGCCGCCCGCAAGGGGCCTACGGTGCAGGCGCGCTTTGCAGGGGCCGTCGAGGGAATGGCTGGCGCCCTGGCGGATTACCTCGCGCGCAAGCCATCGCGCGGCAAGCGGGCCCGCGCCCGCCGCGAACGTGCGCTGCAGATGCTGAGCGAGTTGGTGGGCGCGCTGGTGCTGGCTCGCGCTGTGGCCGCCGCCGATCCCGCCCTCTCCGACGAGATTCTCGCCGCCAACCGCCGCGGGCTCCGCTGAGCGGCCCGCTCAGGCGGATGGCCGCATCTCGACCTCCACCACCGGCCCGCCCGTCGCGCCTGCGCGGCGCAACGAGTCGCCCGAGCTCGCGATCTGGCAGGATGATGTGCCTGAGTTGCAGCAGTCGCTGCGCTGAGGTGGTCGGGCAAGTTGCGCCTATAGTTTGAATTCAGCCTGCGCGGCGGGTGGGTCTGCCAAGCTTTCCAAGAGGAGGGGAGTGGACGGAACAGTCGAACTCGGACCTTGCCTCCGACGACGATGCGGGTTGAACCTCCTACGGCTTTCCCCCGGCACCCTTCGACCCTTCGCGGCTCGTACAGCACACGGCCGCGGGCAGGCGAGTGTCCCGTCAGCGAGGTACGTTGCATCATTAGCTCTCGTCGACAACGGCGCTCGTTCTCGGCGAATCGCGCGATGTTGGCGGTGATGTCATCGGCCAACTTCATCCAGGCCAAATGTCAAACCCAAGTAGAAGTGGCCGGTCTCCAGCAAAGTAGAAATGTCCGGTTGGGCTCGTCGGATCAAGCTGGGCGCTGTCCCTGGGTCAGCGCCTTGCGGTGGAGGGTGGCTCGATCGTTGTGCGCCAGGGCGCATGGACGCACGTGGTGGTTCCATGGGTAACGTGCTCGTCGTGCGCTCAAAGCTCTCCCTCGGGGCTCAAGCTTCCGTGATCCTCGCCTTTGCCGCCTGGCTCATCGGACCACTCGCCATCGCTGGGGACATGCATTGGCGCGAGGGGTGGATCTACTACGTGGCGCTGGGGTTGGGCCTGCTAGCGCACGGGATGAGCGTGCGAAGGCGAAATCCCGAGCTTTGGCGAGCGCGACGGGAGATCGGCGCCGGTACGCCGAGCTGGGATCTCGTCTGGAACGCCGTCTTCTGGTGGCTCATGGCGGGAGCTCCCCTCCTCGCGGCATTCGAGCACCGCAAACATGCAGGGCTGCTCCCGCCGTGGACTTTGGCATTGGGCGCATTGCTACTGTGGGGTGGTCTAGCTGTCTCGGCGCTTGCGATGGCGCACAACGTCTTTTTCGAGGGAACCGTGCGCCTTCAGAAGGAGCGCGGACAACGCGTCATCGACACGGGCCCCTACGCCCGCGTCCGCCATCCCGGTTATATGGGCCTGTGTTTGTGGGCAGCGGGAACGCCCCTGCTCCTTCGCTCGTCATGGGCACTCCCCGTTGGAGCCGTAATTATCGCGTGGGTGGCGTTTCGCACGGCTCTCGAGGATCGACTCCTGCGGAGCGGGCTCGAGGGCTACGAGGCGTACGCGCGCCGGGTACGGTGGCGGCTCCTTCCCGGGCTTTGGTAACGCACCAACTGCCACCGAGCCGAGAGACCAAACCAAGGCGACGGGGTCGCCTTCAGCGGTCGACGAAGCTGCGAATCTCCTCTGCGCGCGCCATGGTGTCGCCAAAGCCGAGCTCGACGAGCTTCTCGATGTAGTCGCCCTCGAAGGCGAGATAGCTGAGCAGAGGGCGATCATAGATTCTTCCTTCGTCACTTCTTTGCGTTCTGCAAACGAGATTTTCTTCCCGCCCGCCCGCGGCCTGCGATCCTACGTAGTTCGCGCGCGCAAAATCAAGCGCGCGCTGGGTTGTGGGCGCAGCCCGCCGTGGGTCGTATAAGGCGCGTTCTGCCAACCCCATGCTCCGCTCCTTCGCTGGACCGAGCGTAGCAGACCAGCCCGCGGCCGTGCCATGCACCGGCCGCGCAGGGCGGCGTGTGCCCATCCTGCAACGCGCGCCCATGCACGACATCGCCGCGCACTTGTCGTCGATCGTGAGAAATCAATTCGGTCACGCGACCAACGTCGCGGGTACAAAAAGAACCGTCCTCTTTCTGATGCGGCTGGACTTGACTCTTTCAACGCGGCGGCGCCATTTATATTGTTCATGGTGCATAGCGGATTCGTCGTGCTGTCGCGTGCGCCGGACGATTTGGGGCTGTTGTCGACAGGGAAGCGATGCTTCGAGATTTGATCGCTTGGACGTAATCGCGTTTGCCGCAAGGCGGCCGACGCTTGGCGGTCGCTGCAAACAGGCTGGAGACTGCCAACACGAAGCACGTCGCGCGTTAGAGCGAACGAAGTTCTAAGCGGCCACCTCTCATCTCATCAGCCTTGCGTTGAAGGAGGGGGGAACATGACGAGTCGAGGCTTCATTCGCGCCGGTCGGCGCGTGTTCACTGCGACGTTGCTCCTGTCCGCCGTTGTGCTCTGGATCTGGCCCGGTACTGCGAGAGCGCTGCCTCCCGGGTTCCAACCGCTGCAGCTGGCGGTAACCGACTTCCCGGCCCCGGCGCGGGCGCGGTGCCGCGCGATTGTGAGTGTCGGTTTCTCAACGCCCAAAGATGAGCACGATTTCACCCCCTTTTCGGCAGGGTGCTCCCTCATCCGGGGGGCCGGACAAGCGGTCTCATTGGCCGATGGCATCCCCCTCCAGGTCAATTTGCTTGAGCCTGGCATGGCCCCAGTTGTGATCTCCAGTGACAGCGCGTTCGCGTCGGTGGAGTCAGGGCCTGCGTCGCCGGGTCTCGTGCCCGGATTTGTAGAGGCATTCGCGCAAGGGGTGGGGCAAGTTGTGGTCGTCTCGAATCCGAACCCCTTCCCGGTAGGGATCGTCGTCAGCAACCGGGCGTGGGGGTTTGGGTTTAATACCGCGCGAGCAGTTGGGTTGCACTCGCTTTTCACCTCGCTCACCGTGCTGAGCAACCTCGCACCTGACGACGACGACGTGGTCAGCAAGCGCCGCTTCAGCGAGCGCACCCCGGACAGTTGCCGGGAATCTTTAGTCCAGACCGCGGGGAAGCTTCAGGGGGGCTCGTTGAGCCCGTTCTTCATCGTCCGGGACCCGGCGAACTCGGGCGAGTTCATCAGCACTGGGGAATTCCGCCTTGGCACTTGCCCTGGGGTGCCGGCCGTGGTTCCGGCCCTGGATAGCTTGTTCCTGGGAGGGGCAGGCGCCACTGCGGAAGTCAGCATCCCCCAGCCCTCCTCCTTTGGGCCCGCAAGCTTCGTCCAGGGAGGTAGCACTATGCTCACGGTCACGACGGTCGGGCTCGCCGGCATGCCGTTTACCGCAAGTCTCACCGAGCTCGTGATCATGGCGCATTCGCCCGTCGACCTCATTGTCACGGATCCCAACGGGCGTCGGATCGGCTTCGACCCTGTGAGAGCGCGCTATGTTGCCGAGATCCCCGGCGGCGAGTACTCGGGTCACGGCTCTGAGCCGCAAACGGTGGTCGTTCCGATGCCTGCCGCCGGGACGTATTCGATTCAGGCGATCGGGACGGGCACGGGACCGTACTCGATCAGCGTTCAGTCGCTCGACCAGCTGGGGAACGTGCTGAGTCAGAACTCGTTTACAGGGACGGCCGTCCCCGGCAGCGCGAATACGATGACGACCCCGCTCACGGCGGCGGGAATCCTCGGCGGCGCGGACACGATCCCGCCGGTGACGACCGCCAGCCCTGCGCCTTCGCCGAACGCGGCCGGCTGGAACAACACCAACGTGACGATCAATCTGAGCGCTGTGGATAACCCCGGCGGTTCCGGGGTGAAGCAGATCAGCTTCTCGCTGCGCGGAGCCCAGGCCGGATCGGGGGTGGTCGGAGGGAGCAACGCATCGGTCAGCATCTCGGCCGAGGGCGTCACCACCTTGACCTACTTCGCCACGGACAACGCCGGGAACGCCGAAGCACCGAAGACGCAGGTTGTCCGCATCGACAAGACCCCGCCCATCGTCTCGGCCACGGTGACGCCCCGACCGAACGCGGCGGGCTGGAACAACACGAACGTCACCGTGACGTTTGCCGCCACCGACTCACTTTCGGGGGTCGCCTCCGTAAGCGATCCGGTGACGGTGACGGCCGAGGGCAAAGGCCAAGTGATCCGTGGGACCGCGAGGGACGTGGCGGGGAACTCAGCCAGCGCGAGCGTCACGCTCAATATCGACAAGACGCCGCCCGAGCTGCTCGCGCGCTGCGCGCCACCTGCCGGGAGCCCCCTCGTGGCAGGCCGCGACAGCCTGTCGGGGATCGCCTCGGTCGCGCTGACGGGAAGCGCCTCCGTCAAGCAGGGCGAGTTCAAGGCCCGGCAAATCCACCGGATCCTGGATCGCGCGGGGAACAGCCTCGACGTCGGGCTCCAGGTCAAGACCGAAGGACACGAGACCCGCTTCGGCCTGATCTCACTCAGCTACAACGGCGCGACCCCTGCGCTCGCCCCCGAGGAGAACGAGCTCGAGTGCGAATTTGCACTCGCGAAGGCGGGCGGGGTCAAGGAGCTGGAGCAGCGGCTGGAGCTTGAGCGCCAGGGGATCGAAGTGCGGGCGAAGTTCGACGGGAAGAAGAATCGGACGATCATCACCGTGAAGCGCCGCGATGTCGAGCAACGCGCCGTGAGTGCCGGCCTCGTCTTCGTCGGGCTGACCACGAATCGAGGCGCGCTCGGCTTCACCTTCACGGATGCGGCGGGGACGATCGTTGTGCCCACTTTCGGGGCCAAGATGGACGATGAGGATTCACGCTTTCGCGAAGAGGTGTTGAGAGAAGGGAAGATTCATGAGCCAGCTGATTAGGACGAGACAGGACGCTGGCCCATCAGCTGCTGCACCGCCTTGAGGGTACGCCCTGCAGCACGAAGTGCGATGCGACCGTGTGCCGCGGAGCGTGCCGGCTGATCCGGTGCAGCCTGGCCTTCTTGCACGCTCGCCAGAGGGCCACTTGCACTCGTTCTCCTTCCATGCGCGTCCGCTCTCCGCGCGGAGCACCAGCTCGCCGCCGCAACTTCAGGTCGGGCGAAGGGGACCATAGATGGGATGAAGCGGCTGGCCGCTACCGGCGTGGTGGCCGAAGCCCCGCAGTGGTGCACGCGGTCGTGTGCCGCAAAGGTGGAGGCCAGCCATGGAGCATACTGGCATCGACGTACACAAGATGGAAAGCCAGATCTGCGTCCTGACGGAGAGCGGCCAGATCATCGAACGTCGCATTCGCACGTAGCGGGAGCGATTCGCAGCGGTGCTCGGGGAGAGGGCGCCGGCAAGGATCCTCATCGAGGCGTCAACCGAGAGCGAGTGGGTTGCCCGCTGCCTGGAAAAGCTCGGTCACGAGGTGGTGGTGGCGCGGCCGCCTTCTTGCGCATCGCCTCCGCCTCCGCCTCGCCCGTGAGGAGGATGACCCGCGCCTGCGCCTCGCCCGTGAGCCGCGTGACGTCGGCCTTCGCCTGGCCCTGCTTGAGCGCCGCCAGCGCCGCGCCCTCGCCTGGCCCTGCTTGAGCGCCGCCAGCGCCGCGCCCTCGGCCTCCAGCTCCAGCCGGCGCTTGGTGGCCTCGGCCATGATCTTGATCTGCTCGGTGTCGACCTCGGCCTTCTTGAGCGTCGTCGCCTGCAGCTCCTTTTCGCGGCGCTTGATCTGATCATAAGTCAGATAACGCAGCTTCCGTCACCTCCACGGAAGCTGCCCTCCTGGTCTGGATCATAAATTCTTCCTTCGTCACTTCTTTGCGTCCTGCAAACAAGCTCCTCGGTCAAGCGGCCTGGGCGAAGAGCTTGGGGAAAGCGACCTCGCGGAGCTTGATGGCGCTGGCCATCAGCCTGCGTCCCCCGAGGGACGCACGCCAGCGGCGCGAGCGAGGGACCTTGGCGATTAGCCCGTGGGCGTGCAGCCGGCGCAGTAGACGGGTGACCTGGCCGGGCTGCTTTTCTGGCTCTTTGGCGAGAGGGAATGGAGTCCGTCCGAGCTTTGATCGGAGGTCGCGATTGGTGAAGCCGTGCAGGGCGTACTCACCGCCGAGCAGGACCTCGAAGAGCGTGCGGTCTTCGCGGGAGAGCGGATTGAAGGGCCGCGCCGTCCTGCCGTTTGGAGTGGTGGCGGCGCGAGTAATGGCGTCGAGCTCGCGGATGGCCGGGGTCGGGTCGTCGACGCAGGCGAGAGCGTCGAGGTAGCGGGCGTTGCTCTGCGCAGAGACCTGCTGGTAGCGGAAGAGGAAGGCGATCCCCTTGCGCATGGGCC
>WNFD01001855.1_pt1 | contig 21276 bp, 21 predicted proteins | sample 5400491 | NCBI WGS metagenome assembly WNFD01 (sample SAMN13153343, study PRJNA577476) | soil metagenome | isolation source: 120 cm saprolite under Douglas fir tree site 2 hole 2 replicate 2 | place: USA:California | collected 2015-04-18
CCCGACAAGACATTCGTGTTCGGATACCCGGTTCGCCGCCTGTCCTATCATCGCCAGGACCTATTGGAAGAGTTAGTGAAACTACGGAATCAAGTCAACCCAAATATGGTTTTTCTCCCATCCGCCAGCGACCTGCATCAGGATCACCAGGTACTGAACGCAGAAGGGTTGCGTTGTTTCAAAGACATGACCGTTTGGGGGTACGAACTACCCTGGAACAATATTGGGTTCCCAGCGCAAGCGTTTGTCACTCTAGAGCCCTGTGATTTGCAGGCTAAGTGGGGAGCGCTCCAGGCATACAAGTCGCAGTTTGAACTTGGCCGCCCCTATTTCTCCCGGGAGTTCATCGAAGGGTTGGCGCGAGTTCGCGGGGTGCAAGTGAAGTCATCTTACGCCGAAGCCTTCGAAGTGATGAGACTCAAGTGGTAGCCCAAGCAGCAGCAAACGAGTCATGCCAGTCTCCGACGATATGGGACCCTAACGCGGCCAGGGGAATCACTGCGGCTATTCACCAGCCGAACTACATACCCTGGCTCGGTTACTTCTTCAAGATTGCCCACTCGGATAAGTTCGTCTTTCTAGACATCGTGGCCTATTCAAGCGGTAGTTTTGTAAATCGAAATTCGATAAAGACGCCAAACGGCCCCGCATGGCTAACAATCCCGGTAGTCAAAAGTGGCCGATTCGGCCAGCTCGTTGGTGAGGCTGAAACCAGCAATATCCAGCCGTGGGCAGGCCGGCATCTGGCAACGCTTCAGAGTAACTATGGGAGGGCGCCATATTTTAAAGAGACACTTGGTTTGCTTGAGCCTCATTTCCGCGCTGCCACTGATAAAAGAAAATCTCTGTCGAACTTTAATATCGAGGTGATCTGTTCAATCGCCACTTATCTCCGCATCAATACGCAGTTCATACGTGCAAGTGAATTGAATGTATCAGGTCACAAAACGGAGCTGCTTTTAGATATATGCCGCGTCGTCGGAGCGACGACCTACCTGGCCGGAACGGGAGGTAAATCGTATCAGGAAGATGAGAAATTTGAGCATGCGGGAATCACTCCTCTGTTCTCTTCCTTCTCGCAACGAAGCTATCCCCAACTATTTGGCGAATTTGTTGGAAATCTGTCCATTGTCGACGTTCTGATGAATTGCGGTTACTTGGGGACGAGGCGATTGTTAGGTATCGAGTCCGAGCATGGCTGACGGCGCTATTTTCGATAACGTTGTGGAACATGTTTGTTTTCGCATTCGAAGTGTGGTCAGGCTTAGGCACCCGGAGCTTGATGCAGCAGCCATTCTGAACAAGGAAGCCCCGGCTTGCTGGAGCGGCCGGAAGTGCGCCAATAACTGGGAAGGAACGGGCGCGACGCCCGTCCTCGGAGCGTATATCTGGTCGGCTGCGAGCAATCTTCTGAGTTAGGTATACAAGAACGTACTTAGCGGCAAACGCTCCTCGGTCGAACCTCGCCCCTATGGAGCACAGAGACGGTCGATGCTGCTCCAGGCAGCAACCGAAGTCGTCGCATAGTTGAATGCATTGATATCCAGAGATCGGATCTTCAAATGAGAGTTGCCGAGCATTGGAAGTTGCGAAAACCGAGGCCTACAATGGGTGCGTGGGAACGGGTGTGGCCCTGCGATCTCCCGCAGTGGAACGACCGTCTGCTGAACACTGCATCCCATCTTCACCAGTATCCATTTTGGAATGAGTCTCTGAAGCTGAAATGCCTGATTCGACCGAAGTATCTGGTCTATCGGAAAAATGGTCGGGCGCTGGCGTTCGTCGCGATACTGACCTCAGGAGTGCCACCTGCAGCATTTGGGCTGATTCGATTGGGACCGGTCACGCTCGACCGTGAACTCGCCCCAGACGAAGCTCTACGGTCCCTGACCGTATGGGCACGGCGGCGTGGGTACATGTTCCTTCGTATCACTCATTCTGATCTACAGTGGGTTGCGGCGGCGAGAGCTCTCAGGGGCGCACAGAACGTAGAACCGTTTCCGATCTATCCTTCCCCGGATTACGAATTGCGTGTCGAGCTGCTGGAGGACGAAGACAAACTCATGGCGAGCCTCCAGAAGGTCGCGCGGCACGAGATACGCAAAAGCGCTGAAATCGGCTATCAAATCCACTCGAGTGAGTCTCCTGAGTCACTGGTTCAGGCCTGGCCCATATTTTCAAAGATGTGCGAACGCAAGGGGCGACAGTTCTATAGAAGGTCCGTTGAGAGTTATCGGTCCCTAGTACAACTCGCGAAGGCTCACAATTGCGCAAAACTGTACACTGCCCATCTTGGAAGCAGACTGGTTCAAGCGATTCTGGTTGTCCGCGACTATAACATTGGTCATTACGTCGCCGGGGCCCTCGATGTCGATGCTTTGTGCGGCCAGAAGACCAGTCCGTCGTGTTTGTTGCATTGGACCGCGATGAAAGATCTGATCCGCAGTGGCGGTACCAGCTACAATCTCGGCTCGCTCGGCGTTGGCTCGTTGCACATCTTCAAGAACAAGTTCCATCCCGCCCGGGTCGATTTTCCGCCTCCAGTGGCGATTCCCATCAATCCCCTCTTTCATCTCTGGATGAAGGTTCTGCCTGGGTTACCGACGTTGTATTCCATCTCAACAAAAGTTAGTGCCGCGGCTGGTCTGGCCACATCGCAGGTCAAAAGGTACATACCTTGGCTCGGTTACTTCTTCAAGATTGTGTGGCAGCTTCGTCAACCGGAATACTATAAAGACGCCAAACGGTCCGGCATGGCTAACGATCCCGGTACTTAAAAATGGACGATCCGGCCAGCTTATCGGTGAAGTGGAAACCGACAATACTCACCAGGGGGCAGAACGGCATCTGGCAACACTCCGGTGCAATTATGGAAGGGCCGCCCTACTTCAAAGAGATACCTGGGTCACAAGACTGATCTAATTTTGTCATATATGCAACGCTATCGGAGCGACGACCTACCTACCTGGCTGGAACGGGAGGTAAGTCTTATCAGGAAGATGAGAAATTTGAGAATGCGGGAATCACTCCTGTGTTCTCTTCCTTTTCACAACAAAGTTATCCCCAACTGTTTGGGGAGTTCGTTGGAAACCTGGCCGTGGTCGACGTTCTGATGAATTGCGGTTACTTCGGGACCAGGCGATTGTCAGGTATGGAGTCCGAGCATGGCTGACGGCGCTATTTTCGATAACGCTAAAACGTGAGACAAAGGACAATACCTCGACGGTCGGTCGAACCTATAGGAGTATCTCAAATGCGAGTGTGGCTGATAAATCACTATGCTCTTCCGCCATCCGAGCCGGGCTGGACGCGACACTATGCTCTTGCCCGAGAACTGATCCGAAGCGGGCATGATGTCACAATTATCGCGTCAAGCTTCAATCACGTAACGGGAATGCAGATGAATTGCGCGCACGAAAAACTATGCACCTTCGAGAGATTTGGCGAGGTTCCTTTTCTGTTACTGCGTGTACCACCCTATCGCAGCAAGATGGCGCGGCTGTGGAACATGTTTGTTTTCGCATTCGAAGTATGGTCAGGCTTAGGCACCCGGAGAATGCGCAAGCCGGATATAGTAATCGGCTCATCCCTGACCTTGCTTGCCGCCTTTGCCGCGGAGCGACTGGCGAGACGTCTACGTGTACCTTTCGTCTTGGAAATACGCGATCTTTGGCCGCTGACACTCATTAATATGGGTATGCGACCACTACATCCCGCGGTCGTTGGATTCGGAATCGTCGAGCGATATCTGTATCGCAACGCTGACAAGATAATCACCCTCCTTCCCAACGCTTCGGAACATATAGTCCCCAAAGGAGCGCGGTCGAACGACATTACCTGGATCCCGAACGGCGTGGATATGGAATTAATGCCATTTCCACAGGTTCCCACGCCGCATGATCTGTTCGTAGTGATGTACGCGGGAGCTCACGGTTTATCCGACGCTTTGGATTCAGTGCTTGATGCAGCAGCCATTCTGAATAAGGAAGCCCCCGGCCGCTTCTGTTTCCGCTTCGTCGGAGACGGTCGGAATAAACGTGCACTGCGGCGGCGAGTTGAAACTGAGAAAATCGCCAATGTGGTGTTTGAGGATCAAGTTCCGAAGCAAAAGATCTTCTCCATATTGCAGGACGCTGACGCGTTTATCGTCAGCGCGAGGAAAACCAGTCTATACCGCTACGGTATAAGTCTGAACAAGCTCCACGAATACATGGCGGCAGCGCGTCCCACCATCTTTGCTGCAGAGTCACATAATAATCCTATTGCCGAAGCCTCCGCGGGCATTACCGTAGCGCCCGAGGATCCAAGGGCCATTGCCAGGGCGGTCCAAGCGTTGGCCGCGATGTCAACCGATGAAAGATGGGCAATGGGATTGCGCGCCCGGCGTTATATAGAGGAGCATCACGATTTCACAGTGCTTGCCCGCCGCCTGGAGTTGGTCCTGCAGAGCGCTCTTGCTGCTTCGGAGGAAGTACAGAGCAAGGTTCCGAGTATTGAGGTCAGTTAGCGGTGTCATGTCGAAGGCGGCAACTGAAAATGCCCACCCCCAAACGATCACGAAAGATCATAGTAAACGCTGACGATTTCGGGATGAGTGCGGAGACCAACCGGGCTATTGTAGAGGCCTTCGAAAACAAGGTGATCTCGAGTGCCACGCTGATGACCAATATGCCCGGATTTGACGAGGCCTGTGAATTGGCGCACCGGCATCGATTGCTGGGCAAGATCGGACTGCATCTGAACCTGACCTCAGGATATCCGTTGTCATCTCCCATTCGGCGATGCCTCCGGTTTTGCGATAACGTCGGGATGTTTCGCGCTCGACAAACTCGGTTCCGGTTGTCAAAGGAGGAAAGGCTTGCGGTGGAAACGGAGATTGCAACACAGATCAAGGCTTGCCTGAATCGTGGGGTGTATCCGACGCACTTAGACTCACATCATCATGTCCACACGGAGTGGGCCATCGGCGCGGCTGCTATCACTATCGCGCGCCAGTACCGGATAAAGGCCATCCGATTGTCGCGCAATTGCGGTCCCGGGATCGATCTTGTCCACAAGTTTTACAAAATTGCCTACAACTCTAGGCTGCGAATGTACGGACTGGCGAAAACCCGATACTTCGGCGCGGCTGAAGACATGCGGGAAATCCTTGCGACTGCGTCGGGCGATGTCGAGGTAATGGTGCACCTCCCTTCTAACGACCACGGCGGTGCTCTACAGCGTGATGAGCTGAAGGAGACGATCGAGAACTGGACTCTGACAAATAAGCTCGCAAGCTACGGGTGATCGTACGGTCGTCCCTGCTTGCTTAGATCGGTTTTGCTCGATGGGATCGCAAATGAGACAGTACTATGTCGTTCACATGACCTCGGTTCACGACGCCTCCGACGTTCGCATTTTCCAGAAGGAGTGCCGATCATTAGCGGAGAACGGATACCGTGTTTCCCTGATCGTGCCACACAGCCGAAGTGGCACGATGGATGGTGTAGAAATCCACGTTGTGCCACAACCTAAGAGTCGGTTCTATCGTATGACTTGTACTGCCTGGAAGGTTTACCGGAAGGCGATCGAACAGGATGCCGATCTATATCACTTTCACGATCCAGAACTTATTCCGGCTGGGCTTCTGCTGAAGTGTGCAGGAAAAAAGGTCATTTACGATGCGCATGAGTTATATGCGGTGAAGATCCTTTGCAAGCCCTGGATTCCCCGGCCATTCCGTCACCTGGCAAGCAAGGTGTTCTCGTGGTGCGAACACCTCTCGAGTAGATTCTTCGACCACGTGGTTACGGCAGACCGCTTCACCGCTAACACGTTCCACTCCGAACGTGTAACCGTAGTCGCAAACTATCCGTTCTTGCCGCCTATCCAACGACGTTCCGGACGTACTGCTGCTGCACGCGTGGCTATCTATGTCGGAGAACTTACTTCCGACCGAGGCCTCAACGTCATGTTAGAGGTTGCCCGAAGGCTGCAATCCACTGGTTTTGAGCTTCGCCTGCTCGGCCATTTCAGATGTCCGGAGGAGGAACAGCAGGTCAGCGCGGAGCCAAACATCCGTTACCTCGGGCGACAACCGCATCAAGCTGTTTTGAGAGAGTTGGCGAATGCGGATGTTGGTCTTGTGCTGTTTCAACCGGTACCTGCCTACTATTACGCCGGCGAGAACACCATCAAATTGTTCGAGTATATGTCCCGCGGCCTTCCTGTAGTTGTCTCGAGCTTTCCAAACCTAAAACGGATTGTGGAGGCGGCTAACTGCGGCATCTGTGTGGATCCACAGGACGCTCAACAAGCCGCGGATGGTATTTCGGAACTCCTAGACAATCCCGGACTGCTTCGTATTCTCGGGGAGAACGGGCGGAAGGCCGTCTTGCGAGAGTACAACTGGGAACGCGAAGCCGGAACGCTGTTAGGTATCTATCGCGAGGTCCTTGGGATTACGTCGCAGGACCTAGCCGGGCGCAAGTCAATTGCTTCCGTCTAAGGAAAACCAGCCCTCTTGGTAAACGAGCGCCCGCTGCGGTCTAGCGAGCATGACAGATGATCGCTCTACCTAAAAACGGAAGAGTTGTGACTGCATTGAGAGTACTAACGTTATCACACATGTTTCCTACGCCTGCAGCGCTCACGCAAGGCGTTTTCATCATCGAACAAATGAAGGCCTTGCGCAGACTCGGAATCGAGATGAAAGCGATAGCGCCAACTCCATGGGCGCCACCGATGCTCAACTTCTTACCAAATATTAGGAAGTACGGATGCATTCCCGAATCCGCGAACGTAGAGGGAATCGGAGTGACATACCCTAGGTTTCTTGTTTTTCCGGGAGCGCGGTTTCGCTGTTTGTACGGGCTATTTTGCTATCTCGCCTGCCGACACATCGTAAGAAAGCATGTGGAGGAAGGCGGGATAAACTTGATCCATGCGCACACGATCATGCCTGACGGATTCGCGGCACTGCTTTTAGGCGGTGAATTCAATATTCCTGTAGTCTGCACGGTTCATGGTTCTGATATCAGTATTTATCCTCACGAGAGCCGGGCAAGGCTTCTTGTAACTAAGTGGGCTCTCCGCCGAATCAACCATCTCATCGCGGTCAGCGAAGACCTGGGAAAAAAGGTAAACCTCCTCATCGGCTCTAAAGAGGTCAAGGTAATAAGAAATGGTGCGGATGAGGAATTGTTCCACGCTAATGCGAAGTCGGCAGCACGTACATCATTGGGCCTTCCTGACAAGGTAAAGATTGTGCTGTTTATTGGCAACTTGCTGCGGGTGAAGGGGCCGGAGTATCTTTTGCAGGCTATTGCGCACATAAGTTCTTCTGATTTTCTTTTGTATCTTGTCGGCGATGGCATGCTACGAGCCAAGCTTCGGGCGCAAGCTGAACATCTGGGCATCTCAGCGCGATGCGTTTTTGTCGGTGCGCGGCCGCACGAGGAGATCGCATCATGGCTTTCAGCTGTCGATTGTCTAGTACTATCCAGCGTCAGCGAGGGTTTTCCCACGATCATCGCGGAGGCAATGATGTGCCGTGTACCGGTTGTGGCGACGGCTGTGGGCGGCATTCCCGAAGTCGTCAAGCATGGTCGCACCGGCCTATTGGTTCCGCCGCGAGACCCGGTAACGCTGGGGGAAGCCATTTGTTCAGCTCTGCAAAATGACACCAACATACAGATCATGGTGAATCGGGCAGAGGAGGCGGCGAGAGCGGAACTAACATGGGAAGCAAACGCCCGAAAGACTGTAGAAGTATACCGAGAGGCACTCGCGTAATGCCTCACGTGCAACGCAATGACAACACCAGAAGCTAATACGGGGTACAGGTTGAAGCGACTCTTTGATTTGTGTATTGCTGTGCCGGCCGTCTTTTTGACCGCGCCGATAATGCTGCTCACTTCGATACTCGTGGCCTGCTTTCTTGGGAGACCGGTCCTTTTCCGGCAACAGCGGCCGGGTCGGAACGCGACAATATTTACCCTTCTAAAGTTCCGCACTATGACGCAAGAAGTTGGCGAGGACGGGGAACTGCTTCCGGACAGCGAGCGGCTGACGTCGTTTGGCCGCTTCCTGCGGAGCTCGAGTTTGGACGAGTTACCCGAATTGATTAACGTGTTCCGCGGAGAAATGAGTATCGTGGGCCCCCGCCCACTCCTGATTCGCTACCTGCGGCGCTTCTCCTCGGCTCAGATGCGCCGACATGAGGCCAATCCTGGAATCACGGGTTGGGCGCAAGTGAATGGTCGTAACGCACTACCCTGGGATCAGAAGCTCGCAATGGATGTCTGGTATGTCGATCACCAATCTTTTTGGCTTGACGCAAAAATTGTTGCCATGACCCCATGGACTCTTCTCACACGACGGGGAATTGACGAACCCGGCTGGGTCAGTTCGTCCGACCCGCCGGACTGCTCGCAGTCGGAGGAACGGGCAAATTCCTCGGAGATGGCGGGCAAGATCGCGGAGACCGCGGAGCTAAGCCTTTGTGATCAACTAGCGTCTCCTAGCGGCGAAGGGCGATGACTTTCGACGTAATCCATCGATCTTCTGCTGCGCAACTATAAAGGTATTGAACGAACAGTTAATCTCCACTAGCGAAGGCACCCTTGTGGGAGAAGTATCTACCCGTCAGTCGAAGTGTTTTCGGCAGGGTTGCTATGCGCGCATCTGCGAGAGATATCGCAAATGCCAGACGTCTTCACGCACGAGTACTTCGAGGCGATCCGCAACGAGTTGGGGGCTCATGCTAGATTTGGTCTCGCCGAATATAAGGGTCAGGTTATTGCAGCAACAACTCTATCGTTATGACGAAACCGACGTGTTCTGGTATCTCGGGAGGAGGACGCATCCTGAGGGCAACTATGCTGCTCTAAGCTAAGGCTGGCGAACCGGCTATGATGCCCGCGAGGACGATCTGACATATTTTCCAGTTTATCGGCGCGTTCCGGAGTCGATGTCTGCACCACCATGTGTTAGGAATGCCCCATTGATCTCATAAGGTGGTGCTGGCGTAAGCCCTTACGAGCAGTGGTAACTCCTGACACTAACCAGCTTACCTCTCTCGCAGCGAAACGGCTCAATAAGTGTCGACAGCGAATGACAGAGCGGCAGCTGCGAGCTAGGGCGGCCGCGTAGTAGACAACCAGGAGTTCTGGCCGAATCGACGAAGCGCCGAGCCGATCAGATTCTGAGGAATAAGACCTCACAACACAAAGACTTTTCAGAGGAGAAACTACAATGATGACCGCAAAGAAACCAAGTTCAGCGGGGATGTTTCCCGGGCCGGGCTTTCGTGTGAAAACGGAGTTCAATCGTTTGGATTCCCGCTTCATGGAGAACTTCACAGAATTTAATACTCCGGATATTTCTGACCTGCTCAACCGAATGTATGCCGTTGATCCCGGGATCGCCCTGATGACGAGCAAACACCATCGACTGTGTGGACCAGCTTGTACTGTCAAAGTTTTTCCTGGGGATAACCTAATGGTGCACAAGAGTCTCGACGTGGCCGCGCCGGGAGACATTGTGATTATCGATGCTCATGGCTCTTCCATGAACGCAGTGTTAGGCGATTTGATTTCAACCAAGTCGAAACATCGCGGCATAGCTGGTTTTGTCGTAGATGGTTTTATTCGTGACTTGCCCGATATTCTCGAATTAGACTTTCCAATATTTGCGCGGGGAACCACATCCATCGGGCCGCTCCACCGCGGTCCTGGTGAGATTAACTATCCCATCTGTTGCGGCGGTATCGTGGTCAACCCCGGTGACATTATCGTTGCAGATGGTGCCGGCATTGTCGTTATTCCACAGGAAATTGCAGCCGACTTACTTGAGCGACTTCGTAACCAAAAGACCAGCCAGGCGGCGTATCTGGCAGGAGTCAAGCGTGGTGATTTTTCCAATGACTGGGTGGACACGATTTTGACGGAAGCTGGATGTGTTGTTTCCCAGCCGCTTGCGACAGCAGCCGCTTAAATAGCAATTCCGGAGACTGTCCCTCAAGCACACGCACACTGTGGAAATTGGGGGACTGCGTGAACTTCGCCGGGGACGATCAGTAAAGAGCCCCGCTATTTGAATCCGGTTAAATCTGATTAAATTATCGCGCCCAGATAGCTGAAAGAGGAGTCGCCGGAAACTCGGAAGGAATACCTGATGAATACCGTGATTTGTCGACCGAGTGTGGTCAAAATCCTTTACGTTGGATATCGCTTGAAAGAGGCTTTCCGTGTGCGGCGTTCAGATACTTGCCTCGCTCTCAAACATCGATCCTACTTCTACACGGAACTGTGGCGTGATGCTGCATCGCGGCTTGGTGCTGCCATTGAAGTATTAGGAAATGAGATTCTGGAAATTCGGCTTGGCCAGGACCGTACGCGTGTTCAGCAGAACACCACTGCTCTCGAAAGTGAAATCACTGTTGCAGTGGCGAAAAACAAGCCACTAGTACACCGCCTACTAGCAAAGCGGCAATTGCGAACTCCCAATTATTGCGAGTTCACGATCCATGAGATCGCTAGAGCGGCCGATTTTGTCGAAAACATTGCAAGCAAATGTGTTGTAAAACCCGCAAATGGCGGTGGCGGCCGAGGAGTGACGACCGGTGTGATTGGCGGTTTCAGCTTGATTCGTGCGGCCGCAAGCGCAGCAGTTTACGGTAGTGATCTCATGGTGGAACAGCAGGTGCATGGTGACGTTTACAGGCTTCTTTATTTGGATGGTGTATTGATGGATGCGGTTCTACGAAAACCTTCTGCGGTGGTAGCCGACGGAAAATCTACCGTTCGGGAACTGATTCGCTTGGAAAACGAAGTCAGGCTGAACAGAGGGCCTAACCTTGCACACGCTCTTATTGTGATCGACACGGACGTGCGAAGTACGCTCTCGGCCCAGGGTTTGACACTTTCTTCTGTACCAACAAATGGAACAGCAATAACCCTTAAGATGGTCATCAACGACAACTCGCAACAGAACAATTTCAATGCGAAGCATCTGCTATGCAAATCAATCATTGAAGATTGCGCAGCGGCCGCGGCGGCCGTTGGCGTACGGCTCGCAGGCATCGACGTGATCACGCCTGATCCCAACGTGCCCTTGGCCGAGTCGGGCGGCGTCATCCTGGAGGTCAACACAACGCCCTCCTATCACCATCACTATTACAAACGGGACGGAAGTTATCCCGTCGCGGACCATCTATTGCCATTTCTGCTCGCCAACGGCGTAGCGGAACAACAAACAACAGCAGCCTGAGATAGGAGCTCAAAAATGTCAAAAATGTTCGACTTCGACGCCCATAGTTATGCTGATTCATTTGCCGAGCACGGGTACGTGCATATCCCGGAGGGACTGCCAGAAGACTTCCATGCCCGGCTAGTCAAGTATGTCGAGGATTCATTCGACAAGAAGCATCTGAAAGACTTCGCTCGCGGTGATAAGCAGCAGGCGATGTTCGAATTTCTCGAACCGGAGCACTATGATGAGTTGCGCGAAACCGTCGCCGCCGTTTGCGGGGTCGATGTAGGAAGCCTGACCTTGTCGGAGCGTCACATCAAAGAGTATGAACCCGGCGCTGACCCGTATCCGCTGGCGCACAAGGACCGCTTCGGCTCCGAAATAGCCGTCGGCTTCTCGATTCGTGTTCCAGAAGGATCCACGCTGGTGATGTATCCGGAGTACGATGTCAGCGTCAATCCATTCAACTCCACCGCCGAGCTTCGCTCCAGTTTCTCTCCGCAGGCGCTGCCCGATGCGAGGCTGAAAGATGCTCCCCGTGTAGAAATTCAGGATCGGCCGCGTGATGTGCAGATTTTCAGGGGCAACGCAGTGTGGCATCTGCGCGAACGCGGCGCTGGCACTACGGTGCTGTATTTGAAATTGAATACCTATAACTGCGACACACTCGGAGAGGATCCGCATAGCTCCGAGATGCGGCAGCAGACACTATCCATGGCGGGCTCATCTCCTTCCATCTGGACAGCAAGCATACCGGTGATTGCCAGACGCGTAGATTACATTCATCGCCGCTATAACCGCGACTGGAGCGAACTGTTCGGCGTGGTCCTCTACGGACAGCCGCACGCCAGCGTCACTGAAGCGGAATTCGAGGCACTGCGCGCGATGGATGGAAGCCGAACCGTAGCTGAAATCTCCCGGCAGATGGGACAGTCAGGCGAAAACGAAGATGTGCGCGAAGCCATTCGCCAGTTAGCCCTGCGCGGTATTGTCGATCTGCTCAACACCCCAATCGCTATGGGGCAGACCCGGCCCTCAGTCCTTACGCAGGTGGCATGACCATCTACAGTACAAAATTGATCCGAGAGAATGGAATTGTTGACCGATAAATTACCGCCGGCGCTCATTGTGGGAGGGGACCATGGGTGTCTTTCGATCGCCAGAAGTCTAGGTTCCGCCGGCATACCGGTCTATGCCATCAACCCTCGGCAATCAGTGGTTAGGTACTCCCGGTTCTGCAGATGGATCGATCTGCCGGACAGTAACGCAATCGCAACAGAGGTTTGGGCAGCGTACCTGTTGGGACGTCAATCCAATCATCTCCGGGGTGCGGTTCTGTTGGCTGCGAGCGATGAGGCAATCGAACTCATCGCTGAGCACCGAGAGGCGCTCTCTGAAAAATTTACGCTCGATTTGTCGAATCCGGAAGCGCAGCTTTGCATGCTCGACAAACTCTGCACCTACCGCGCCGCGCAGGCAGCGGGCGTGCCTACCCCAAAATTTTGGGGGGCCAATACACGAAAGCAGATTGTAAAATTGGAACACGAGTTAGTCTTCCCCTTGATTCTCAAGCCGGTCCTGGGCCACGAATTCAGCAGGAAATTCATCGGACCCTACGCCGTTACCTACAACCTGGACGAGTTGCTCAGTGCCTTTGATACCGTCTGTGGTGCAGGTGTCCCGACATTTCTTGTCGAGATGATTCCCGGACCCGACGATAGACTATGCAGCTATTACACCTACCTGGATGAGAATGGAAATAATCTCATCGATTTCACCAAGAGGGTTATTCGAAGATATCCCATGAACATGGGCGGGTCGACTTACCACATAACTGACTGTGTGCCGGATATTCGAGCATTGTCCTTGGCGCTTTTCCGGCTAGTCGGGTTGCGTGGCGTGGCGAATGCTGAGTTCAAGATGGACGTAAGGGATGGCAAGCTCAAACTGATCGAATGCAATGCACGTTTTACCGCTGCAGATTGCTTGCTCGTCGCCAGCGGCTTGAACCTTCCATTGTTCGTATATGACCGGCTGACTGGCCGCCCACATGCGGCGCCGTCCAGTTATCGTATGGGGATGCGGCTCTGGAAGCCAGTCGGAGATGTCGCCGCTTACCGGCAACTGAACAAGATGGGATTGCTGACTTTCAGGGCATGGATACGCAGCATCATGCACCCACAGATTCTTCCCGTCTTCCGGTGGAATGATCCGCTGCCTGGGATCATTGGCGGCGCTCGGTGGATTGGTTATGCCTGGTCGCGTTTCCGGCTGTCGACGCTAAGTAGGAAAGTAGTGCTGCACCCCTTTCAACTGTCGCGCTTGCCGCAATCGTCGACCTTGCCTTCGACCTCAGCTATCAGGTCTGATCTTACCGCCGCCCCAAATCGAACCGACTATTGAGCTGCTCCAGAAATGAGGTCGACCACTTTTCATGATAGAAAATGAGTCACATCTTACGATCGGGATTTTGTACGCCGGCGAAATGGGATCCAGCTTCGGGAAGTTGTTACGCGAGGCTGGTTTTCACGTCATCACGACCGTCGAGGGTAGAAGCCTTCGTACCCGCCGTCTTTGTTACGAAGCCGGGCTGAGCGTCGTTGACTCGCTTGGCGAAGTTCTCGAGCGCTCCGATGCCGTGATATCACTTGTGTCACCTGGGGCAGCGCTTTCGGTAGCAAGACAAGTTGCTGCGAATATAGATGACTCCTGCGGAAGCCTCTTATATGTCGATGCGAACTCTGTCTCCCCCATGACTGTGACGCGAATCTCTGAGGTGCTGTCTGAGGCAACCATAGATTTTGTCGACGCGTCGATCTTTGGTTTAGCCTCCCAACTCCGGCAGAGGGGGACTTTATACCTCAGCGGATCCCGCGCAAAGGAAATTTCAGGTCAGTTCGAACCCATCATGCGTGTCAAGGTTGTCGGAGATATGCCTGGGCAGGCGTCGGCTCTCAAGATGATCGTCTCGGGGATACCGAAAGGTTTGTCGGCGTTATTCTTGGAGACGATGCTATTCGCTCAAGACATGAATCTGCTCAACGAAGCGATTGAGGCCTGTGATGAGATTTACCCGAGCATCATGGAAGTGATCAGGCGGATGCTGCCGACGTATCCACAACACGCCGGGAGACGATGCGAAGAACTACAGGAAGTTGAGGAGACAATGTTGATCAGTGGTTTGACGCCTCGAATCGTGCGCTCCGTCCGAGAAGTTACGTCAGCTTTGGCCAGCGTTGACTGGCCTAACCATGACACTGAGCAGTGGACAATTGCCGAGATGATTGAGGAGATACATAAGGAGGGCAGATTACAGCCATCGGAGTCCCATTCCAATCAATCTCCAGAACATAAGAATGGGTCGGGGCCTCGTGACCAGCCGATCACCGTCGACTGCCGATCTCACGACTGATCCGAGCAGCAGTCAATATCCTTCGAACTCTCTCATCCGGAGCTAGCCAAGATCCAATCAAGTCCGAAAAGAAATGACCCATCGAACTGCTAATCAGCAGAAAACGATGGCTACGATAGAAGGTAATCCGCCTTCCCTCGGTCCTCTGCGCTATCCGCCGCTACGGGTAGCTGTCGCGGTGCTCTTGGCAACCACACTGAGTCTGGTGGTCCAAAACAATCTCTTATTGGAGTCTGTATCGTTGTAACCCCTTGTTCCTGACATTGTCCGGGAGGTTCATCTCATGTTGCAGAAGATGCACAAATATAGGGAGTTTGCCGGCCTGCATATCCCGGACCACGTATTCGAGGATATCTACACCACGAGCTCAGATCCGTATGGATACACGCATAGGGATTATGAGCGCCAGAAGCGTTCCGCTACGCTCGCTGCGCTTTCGCGAGATCATTCTCGTGCACAGCAGGTGGACCGGATTGTTGCCGAAATGGCTGCAGCGTTCCATACCAGTCTTGTCCAAAGCAAATCGTCTTCATGATCGGCTCATCGCCTTGACCAGCGATTTCGCTCGAGTTATAGATCATCAGCAACATAACGACTATCGTCTCGATCTCCTTCGTCGAATCGAGCCGTAATCATACGGGAATTATATTCAGGAATCTATGCCAGATGGTCTTGAGCGTCACGCATTACCCCAAGTCCATTCGACCGAGGTCCGTGGCCTTTCACGAACATCGATGTTAGGTTGAGAAGGCGGTTCGCGATTTTCACAGACATTAATCAATAACTCATTCCGGCGAAGAAAATTTATTGCTGAATAGGGTCATCTTATAGCACGTCGTACCGAGAGGTGGGGATCAATCTCAAGAACAGTGGCTCAACGATAGGGTCGGATCTGATGACCAGCCGATCATGGTCGGATGTCGATCTCACGATTAGGCCATTATCTCAGTCAAGGTCCGAAAAGAAAGACCCATCGAACTGTTGATACTACCAAGAAACCATGGTTACCATAGAAGGAAATCAGGCTCCACGTTCAGTGGTATCCGGTATCTATGGGCCGGTTGGCGCGTTTGTGGCCGTAGCCACCCTGAGTGTAACCCTCCTTTTGCGAGGGAATAGCGCCGGCAATACTTACTATGTCTCACCGACAGGCAGCGATTCCAACTCCTGCACGCAAACCAGTCCTTGTGCTACACCGGATCATGCGGTCAATAAGAAGGCCGCCGCAGGCGATACGGTGCAGGTCGCAGCGGGCACATATGACTACGGAAGCAGTGAGGTACATTTTACGAAGTCGGGAGCTGCGGGAAAATATATCACCCTTACCTGCGCCACCAGAGGTGCGTGCAAGATTCAGAACTCGGTGACCGGCAACAGCACGGTGGTCGAGATAGACGGCAACTATTTTGTGTTCGACGGCTTCGAGCTCACCAACACCAGCGCTGCGGGCAACAACCTCGGAGTGTACGTGACGGGCTCGTTCATCAATATCACGCGCAATAAGATCCACCATATCGAAACCGATTGCAGCACCGCTGGTGGCGGTGGCATCGTGACGTCGGACGGACCACACGATCTTAGGTTGGATTCCAACCTGATCTATGACATCGGCTGGCCGGATGGCGGCTCTCCCAAGTGTCCCTCCTCAACCGTTCAAACCACCGGGATTCTTGCTGAAACCCTGGGCGCAAATAACGTCATCACCAACAATATCGTCTACCACGTTTCAGGGGGATGGGGGATTGGTGCTGGGGGCAAAACTGGCGATAACTCTGCTCCCACCACCATCTCGAACAACCTGGTCTTCTCGAACTCCAATGGAGGAATATATATTGAATACGGCGGGGATTATTCTACTGTCACGAATAACATAATTCTCGACAATGGAGTCGTAAGGGGACAATGCGGCATCAATACTCTCTACGGCACCTCCGACAACCATATACTTGAAGCCAATAACGATTTATATGGGAATGCCGGTGGTGATTACTGTGCTACTGGTACACCCATTCGGTCGAACAATATTAGTATTGATCCAGCGTCGGGAACCACATTTGTTAACTGGAAGGCAGATGGTTCAGGGGATTATCACCAGAAGGCAGGATCACCCACTATTAACAACGGTACTTCCAGTACAGGTGCCCCCCCGAACGACTTCGACGGCAAGCCGCGTCCTCAAGGCGCTGCCTACGATATCGGGGCGTACGAATCCACCAACTAACGCTTACCGTGCCATATGGCGCCAGGCACGTTGGCGAATTTGATATCCTTCGCCATGCTGTGTGGATTCGTTGAAACTCGGATTGCCGATGTGTTGAGAGCTGACATACTCAGTGGCGTCGGACCGTTACTTGTACGTCCTTTCGGGCGCGACTCTTGCATGGGAATATTGAACACTTATCTTCCGGAAGCGACTTCGATCGTCGCTTTGGAGTTTTCACATCCGGAAAGATCCCTCTCTCCGCTTTGAATATCGACTTGGACAACAAGGCAGCGGGGCTACGAACCCACTGCACCTCCGGCGTTTTCCGAAATGATGGCGGCGGCGCTGCCACAGAAGATGATCCCACGAGCGACCTTCATTTGACATCGGCTGTGGTAGGGGAAGAGTTTTGTTGATGGCCGCCGAACATGGGTTCCGCAAAATCATAGGAATTGACTTTGCCCGCAGACCTCTGCCTCACTGTCCGTGGCAATATCGAACAGTATCGCCGTTGCAGCAACAACTCTGCCGCCATCAGCATTGATCAGAGAGATGCGTGTACCTACGATATTCCTAACCAGCCCGCCGTGCTCTTTCTTTACAACCCGTTCAACGAATCCGTGATGCGTAACTTCGTCGCGAATGTGGAACGGTCTCTGTCCCAACATCCCCGCGAGTCTTATGTCATATACCATGTGCCCCTACGGAACAAAGTTTGGGACGGATCCCCGATCTTTTCGAAGCTTGCAGGGGGACTCACATGTGGTCTGCAGAGTAGTACTCGCTCCATCGTGCAAATTGATACTGCAAAGCCGGTCGAAGCCTACCTCCTTGATGTTCGCAGACTAATCGGAACGAAATAACCCCATCCAGCGAGAGAAGCACTTCTCGCCAGATGGGGTTAGGGTTATGGCGCGGTAAGCGTTAGTTGGGGGATTCGTACGCTCCGATATCGTAGGCAGCGCCTTGCGGACGCGGATTGCCGTCCAAGTCGGTCGTGGGGGCACCTGTGCTGGAAGTACCGTTGTTAATAGTGGGAGATCCTGCCTTTTGGTGATAATCCCCCGACCCATCCGCCCGCCAGTTGACGAACGTGGTGCCGAGAGAAGGATCGACACTGATGCCAGCTGACGGCGATCCCGTAGTAAAGCAATAATCTCCTCCGGCATTGCCGTTCGCATCGTTGTTTTGATAGACGTTGTGAGTTCCGGTCACGCTCAGTTCCTTGATGCCGCAACGTGAGGAGAACACACCGTTGTCTAGGATGGTGTTGTTAGTAACATTGAAAAAGTCGAGAGTTCCACCTGATTGCACGAGAACGATCCCGCCATCTCCGTTCGTGAACAGGAGATTGTTGGAGACAACAGATTGAGTAGACCCTGAAGCGGCACCCTGAATCTGAATTCCCCATCCTCCCGCTGAGTGGTAGACGATGTTGTTGGTAATGGTGACACTCGCCGCTGCATTCGGCTCAAAGTTGATTCCGTGGACCTGAACCGCTCCTGAATCATGACATGTACTATTTGCCCATCCAATGTCATAGATGAGGTTGGAGTCGAATACATCTCCGCTGCCTCCACCTGTAGCGACATTGATTCCACCGCCCCCCGCAGAGCTACAATCCGGCTGGATACCGTGAACAATGCTTCGCGTGATGTTGACGTGATTGCCGGTGATGTAAATACCGAGGTTCAAATTAGGTACAGAAGTGTTGGCGCTGGTGATGACAAACCCATCAAGAACGACGTAAGACCCATCTATCTCAACTACTGTATTGTTTCCCGAGATGGAATTTTCTAAGGTACATGCTCCGCGAGTAGCGCAGGTTACGGTGATGTAATGCCCTGCCGAGCCGCTGTTGGTTAGATTGATCTGTGAGCCACCATTATTGTAAACACCTGCTGCGACCTGCACCGTATCGCCTGCCGCCGCCTTGTTATTGACCACATAATCAGGCGTGGCACAAGGACTGGTTTGCGTGCAGGGATTGGAATCGCTGCCGGAAGGTGAGACGAAGTAGTTAGCGGTGCTGCTGCTGGGTGCGGCGGCAATGGTGAGATTCAGGGAAGCCGAGGCACTCTGACCTGTAGCATCGATGACTCCGACGCTGTACGTGCTGGTTCCTGAATTAATGGGCGTGCCAGAGAAAACGCCGGCCGGACTCAAGCTTAGACCAGCATTGCAGACACCGGAACAGCTTTGAATTGCCCAGTTATAGGGAGTAGTCCCACCGGTAGCAGTGAGGGAAGTAGTGTAGGAGGTCGATGCGACGCCACCTGGAAGTGTGCCGGAAGAAGTAATCGCGAGGGGAGTAGGAGTAGTAGTAGGAGGAGTAGTAGTAGGAGGAGGAGTAGACAGGATCGTGATACCGAAAGAGCCTGTAGCCGTCGCACCACTGGAATCGGTAACCCCGAAGGTGAACGTGCTTGTCCCTGCATTGACCGGAGTTCCATTGAGCACCCCGGTAGTCGAGGTCGTGCTTCCGTTGAAGCCCAATCCCGTATTGCAGGCCCCCGAACACGCTGTCCACGTCCATGTGTAGGGAGCAGTGCCCCCGGTAGCCGTCAAGGAAGTACTGTAGAAGGTGGATACGACACCGCTTGGAAGGGTGCTCGGAGAAGTAATAGTTAGGGGGGAGGGGGGGGAGGAGTGATGCCTAGTGCTACCAAACGCGGTTACGGTCGCTAATGCCATCAGTGATGACACGCCAAAGATTTTCTTGATAAATTTCAATATTTCACCCTCATTAAAAGATGGAGTAACGGTTTGCCGGAAGGTTTCCGGTCGCCAAGAGACGCAGTTCTGCTGAACCCCGCGGGAGGCAGGGCGGGCCGAAGTCCGCAAGAGACATCAGAACGAGGTTGTTGTGTGGTTGGTTATTCGTCGCACAGGAGTGCGAGCAGATTGGGACTCTATTGAGGATTTAAGAGACTTTTCAAGCGGGGCCCTCCAAATCAAATTTTTTGCTAGATACATTCTTTGGAGGCAGATAGCACAACAAGGATTAACAAAGCGCTAGCAAGCAGGATGCCAAACTCATAACGAGTTATCGGTTACTGGAAGAAAAAGACTTACAGCGCTGATCCCGCCTTCGGGTCGGAACATTAACGCGTAATATGCAAGGTGTTGCGCAAATTCTTCCAGTTGTAACGTAACTATTGCCGATCTTTGACAGCGACGAAATGCAGCGCAAATTGTCTCGAAACAGCGGTTGCAGGAGATTCGAGTTTGTACATCGGTGTTGATGCTTCCCCGCGCATTTTTGAATTGGTCACCATCAACACGCAATCACACTAATCGGTGGTCGGTTCTATCGCAATACCACCTTTAGGTGATAAGGAGATGCACTCAATGCATCTCCTTGTTAAATCAATGGCCCCGGCGAAGATGCCAGGGCCATCGTTTTTTGGTGGGAGGTCGAGATGTGGGGCAATGCTGGACGGTTGACCGCAACAAAATCGACAGGTCATCTTGTGCTCGATCCACGCTGCTTGTGCGGCGACTAGCCTCTCGGTTGCTTGTATCGGACGGCGGGCATGATTCTCTTCCAGTCGCGCGATATCGACTATCGCATCGTCAAGGCTCTGCGTAAGTTTTGCATCAATTCGACAAGCATTCTGCTCCTTCCCGAGTTTTTCAAACCTGAATAGGAATATCCATCGAGAAGGTTACCATCGGCGTACTTAGAGTTCGTTGCGCTTAAGCAAATTGTCAGATTTGGTGAATCGAGCCCCAAGCCTGATCGCTCGGCCGGTTTGCTACGTTGTCGTGGGGTGGGCCGGAGAGCAGACAGCCCAATTTGAAGGGCATGCAGCCGAGCCGAACGGGTCAGACTTGAAACGTTACCAAGGGATGTACTTCAAAGTCTGGCCGAACCGACAAAGCGCATATGAATTAGCCCGGGCATCGCATACTTTGTGGTACGGCCCCGATGGATTCGTTACAGCGACTATGACCAGACGCCCCCGATCATCGAAGAACTTGCGATAGGTGATTGATTAGACGTATCAGTTTTCTAAATCTGGAGTTCGAGAACTATCGCGTTGTTGCAACTCCGGGATCACAGGCCACTCTGACGCTATCGGATTGGAGAAGAGTAGGCGACAATCCGCCCGGAACCGCGAATCTGCCTGCAGACCAGTTCGATGAGCGCATCGCCCTGATGGCAACAACTGACGCTGTCAATCTCCGGATGCCGAACTCAGTAGCAACTAGGAGGCATTTGTTCTGGCTATCCTTTTTGGCGCCATTTCCATTGCCTGAGAGAGCAAGAATGTCCGGAAGATACCGACGATACCTGTTGGTTCTGGACCGGCAGGATATGCCATCGAGAATCGCCTCGACAGCTTCAACCCGTGTACTCTAGCGATCTTTAGCGTTCCAAGAGAGAGCTGATTTCGGACTGCCCACCTCGAGACGAAGGTGATTC
>WNFD01001857.1_pt1 | contig 21262 bp, 21 predicted proteins | sample 5400491 | NCBI WGS metagenome assembly WNFD01 (sample SAMN13153343, study PRJNA577476) | soil metagenome | isolation source: 120 cm saprolite under Douglas fir tree site 2 hole 2 replicate 2 | place: USA:California | collected 2015-04-18
CGTCGGCCGTCGGGGCCGTCCTGCTGCTGGGCGCGCTCGTCGGGGGAGGTTGGGTGGCGGGCCAGCCCCACCTCGCCCCGCTGTTCACCCACGGCGCCACCGCGCTCACGTGGATGATGATGGGGTACGGCTTCATTGCGTCGGTCTTGCCCGTGTGGATGCTCTTGTGCCCGCGCGACTACCTCTCGACGTTCCTCAAGATCACCACGATCCTGGTGCTCGCGGTCGCCATCCTGGTGATCCTCCCGCCGCTCAGGATGCCGGCGCTCACGCCGTTCGCGTCGCTCGGGGAGGGTCCGGTGTTCGCGGGAAAGCTGTTTCCGTTCGCGTTCATCACCATCGCGTGCGGGGCGATCTCGGGATTCCACTCGCTCGTCGCCTCAGGCACGACGCCCAAGATGATCGCGCGTGAGTCCGACGCCCGGTTGATCGGATACGGCGGCATGCTGATGGAGTCGTTCGTCGGGGTGATGGCGATGATCGCGGCGTGCACCCTCGACCCCGGAGTGTACTTCGCGATGAACGCGACGCCCGCTGCTCTGGCGCAGGCGTCGCAGGTGCTGGGGCAGGCCGGGTTCGTAGTAACCCCCGATTTCATGCGCGAGCTCGCGGCGCGGATGGGTGAGACCACGCTGCTGGCCCGCTCGGGGGGCGCGCCCTCGCTCGCCGTCGGGATGGCCCAGATCTTCGCGGGCGCGGCGAGCGCGTTGGGCGGCAAGACCCTGGACGCCTTGTGGTACCATTTCGCCATCATGTTCGAGGCCCTGTTCATCCTCACGACCATCGACACGGGCACCCGGGTGGGGCGGTTCATGCTGCAGGAGATCGTGGGGCATGTGTGGCCGAAGTTCGGCGAGACGTCGTGGTATCCGAGCGTGATCGTCTCGAGCGCGGCGGTCGTGGCGGGGTGGGGATACTTCCTGTATCAGGGTGTCGTGGATCCGCTGGGCGGGATCAACTCGCTGTGGCCGCTGTTCGGGATCTCGAATCAGCTGCTCGCCGCGGTGGCGTTATGCGTCGGCACCACCATTCTCATCAAGATGGGCCGCGCGCGGTTCGCTTGGGTGACCGCCACGCCGCTCGCCTGGCTCGTGACCGTCACGATGACCGCCGGGTGGCAGAAGGTGTTCTCGGCCGATCCGCGGCTCGGGTTCCTGGCGCACGCCGCGTCGCTCGCGGGGTCGGCGAACCCCGATGCGGCGCGGTTGATCTTCAACGACCGCCTCAACACGTTCGTGGCGCTGCTGTTCATGACGATCGTGACGGTCTTGATCGTGACATCCCTGCGGGAATGGTGGCTCGTGCTATCGCGTCGCAAGGCAGCCATTGTGCACGAGGCGCCATGCGTGGAGGCGGGATATGCGACGGGAGATTGACGGCGGCACAGGGCGGCAGCAAGCGGCACAGGGCGGCACGGGTTGGCGTCACGCGCTGCGCCGGATGTTCGGCATGCCCGACTACGAGGCATATCTCGAACATTGCCGGGCGGCGGGGCATCCACCCCGGCTGACCGAAAGGGAGTATGTGAAGGAGTTCTTCGATTCAAAGGGGACCGGCAGCCGCTGCTGTTAGCACGTTGGTCCGCCAGCTCGCGTGCGGTGTACTGGTGGCTGCCGCGCTGGTCGCCGCCAACCATTTCGACGAGCTGCGCGGCTGGCTCGAGCTGCGCGCCGCGAGCTCCCCGGCCGAGCGGAAGGTCCTCGAGAAGGTGGGGGCGTGCAACCGGATGCGGCACCAGGACCCGGTCGGGGCCCTTGCCCTGGTCGACAGCGCGGTGCGGCAGCTCGAGGCCGGTCCACCGATGCACGACCGGTTGGCCACGCGGCTGTACACCCTCAAGGGCGATCTGCACTGGGATCTGTACGAATACGTCGATGCGGTCGCCAGCTGGCGGCGCGCGGAGGCAGGGGCCAGCCCGAGTGAGCACGTGGCGCTCGAAAACCGCGTCTTCCAAACCCAACGGCATATCGAAAAGATGAACCCCGAGCGTAACCAGCACTCGGTGTACCTAGCCGCCCCGAACGTCGGTCCGGCCGCCATTCTCACAGGCGAGATCGTGGTCGCGTACGTGTTTGTACAGGATCAGGGTGGCGGGGCCTGGAGCCTGCGGGACCGATCGCTCGCCCTCACCTCGTGGGGCGCCGCGGAAGCGTGGCTCGCCGCCCGGGCACGGCAGTACGGTGCGGGCGTCCACTTCACGCGGCGGCTGTTCGTCGTCGATCGCAACCCGAGCGTTCGCCGCCTGCGGGTCGGTTGGGGTCGGGGTTCCTGGAACAACGATGCTCGCGTGGCGCGTCTCGTCGCGCGGCAGCTCGGCGCCCCCAACGTGCTGTCTTTCCTCGATCACCTGAGACATACGGCCGGGGCCGACCAAGCCGTGATGGTGCTACACATTCAACGAGACGATCGCTCGGTGGCGTGGAAGTGCATCGCGTCGTGTGGCCCAGACGGGGAGTTCGCGTACGTGCTCGAATCCGTCACGCCCAAGGGGTGGGACGACGTGAGTTACGCGCAAGCGCACGAGACGCTGCACCTGTTCGGGGCTGACGATCTGTACAATCTCCGTGGCGCGGGCTCCTACGCTCCGCGCGACGTCATGCACTACCCTTCACGACTGCTCAGCGCGAGCACCCTGGAAGCCATCACCGCGTTCGCCACCGGACTGCGGCGCGACCGGCCCGAGGCGCCGTTTCGCATCGTCAGGCGCTGACCAGGAAAGCACCCCACCGAGAGGAGGCGACAATGGAAGTCACGACGCTGGCGCAAACGGCTGCCAACCTGTCCTTGAGCGTGGCGTATGCGCTGGTGACCGTCGTCCTGGCCGTCGGAACCCTGGTGTGGGTGGACCGTGTCATCTACCGGCAGATCGACTTCGTGCAGGAGATGAAGAACGGCAACGTGGCGGCCACGATCTTCTATTGCGCCTTGCTGCTCTTCATCGGCGTGATCGTGGTGACCGCCGTGAAGTGAAGGACAGCGTGATGCCGGTGACGTACTCGGCATCGACGCTGCTCGCGGCGGCGATCTATCTCCTGGCGTCGGTACCGTAGCATTTACCCCACTCAGACGTTGTCGGCGCGGGTCGGCATCTTCTCCACCTGGCTCGTCCAGTCGATGCTTCTGGGTGGTTTCGGAGCGTTCGCAATGCCGCGCTCGAACGCCCATCGCGGCAACAGATTGCCTATAACGGACGCCGAGCATACCCTTAGACTATCGCCGGACCACATGGGAGCCCGCGGTGCCGGTGACGGCCAAGCTGTCCAGGAAATTCTACGAGAAGTCCGGTGACGAGCTCACGAACGAGCTCGTCGATTGGTTCAATCAGGTGGATGCAACCTACCGATCCGAGCTGCGTGAGCTCAACGAACTGAATTTCGCCCGCTTCGACGGGAAGCTCGAGCAGCGCATCGCCGAACTGCGAGCGGAGTTCCAGACGGGCCTCGCATCGCTCGAGGGGCGCATTCTCGCCCGCATAGGAATCCTCGAGGGCCGGTTCGGCACGCTCGAGGGCCGCCTCGTGCGCTGGATGTTCCTCTTCTGGGCCGCGAGCCTGGGCACCGTTTTGGCTCTGCGATAGGCCGCGCCTAGCCCGTCATCGCGATGCACTCGATTTCCACCCGCGCGCCCCCGGCGAGCCCCTTCGCCGCCACCGTGGAGCGCGCCGGTGGATCGGTCGGGAAATACGTGGCGTAGACGGCGTTCATCGCGGCGAAGTCTTGGATGTCGGCGAGGAACACCGTGCACTTCACCGCGCAGTCGAGCGAGCTGCCCGCGAACGCAAGCACCGCCTTGATGTTCTCGAGCGTCTGGCGCGTCTGCCCCGTAATCCCCCCATCGGCGAGCTGACGCGTTCCAGGGACATTTCCGATCTGTCCTGAGAGAAACAGCAAGTCCCCGACCCGCACCGCCGACGAGAACGGCAGCCCCGGGACCTCGCCGGGGCCGTGCAGCACCTGCCGGTCGATCGTCATCCCGCCCTCCCGAAACGGGCCGCGACAAGCGGCCACCCGAGTACGAGCCCGAGACCTCCCGCTGCGCTCGCCAGAAACGCGGGGCCCGCCCCGTAGCGCTGGAACACCGCGCCCAACACCACGCCGCCCACCAGGGCCGCGAACCCCGTGATGCCGTGATACACGCCGAACCCGCTGCCCTGGTGAGTGCCCGCGAGCCGCGCCACCAGCGCCCGCTCGGGACTCTCCGTCAGTCCTGACACTAGCCCTAGCGCCAGGAACAGCCCCCAGGCCGCCGCGGCCGTGCCAGCGTGCGCCATCCCCGCAGCGAGCAGCGCGTACACCAGCCACCCCGCCCACATCGTCCGAGCAGGCCCCAGCCGGTCGGTCGCCGCCCCCCCGACGAAGCTCGACGACGAGCGCACCACGTGCACCGCCGCCCACAACAACGGGACGATGGCCACCGGCACACCCAGCTCCTGCGATCGCAGGATGATCAGGGTGTCGGGCATGCGGAGGAGATAGAAAAAAGAAATCGCGAGGAGGGGCGAAAACGGTCCAGGTTGGCGGAGGTTGGGGGAGGTTGGGGAAGGTTGTGCCGCCCGGTCGCTACCTCCCCCAACGTCCTCTAACCTCCTCCGACCTCCTCCATGGCGCACCGCCCAAACCGCCAGCACCAGCACCACCACTCCCGGCACGATGCTCCATCCGATCACCGCCCGCACGTTCGCGGTCCCCGACGCGAGCAGCCACCAAGCGAGGATCGGCCCCAGCACCGCTCCCGCGTGATCCATGCCGCGCTGCAGTCCGAAGGCGCGCCCCCGCAGCTCCGCCGGCGTGACGTCGGCGATGAGCGCGTCGCGCGGCGGCGTGCGGAGCCCCTTCCCCAGCCGGTCCACCACCCGCAGCCCGATCACCTGCCACGCCGCGCCCGTGACGGCGATGATGGGCCGCACCACCACCGCAATGAAATAGCCGAGCACGATCATCGGCCCGCGCAAGCGCGGCCGGTCGGCCAGCCGCCCCGCCCCGAGCTTCACGAATGCCGCCGCGAACTCGGCCGCCCCGTCGAGCGCGCCCAGCGCCTGCGGCCCGCCGCCCAGCACCCCCGTGACGAACGCCGGGAGCAGCGGGTAGATCATCTCGCTCGCGAAATCGTTGAGCAGCGAGACCCAGCCGAACAGCTTCACCTGCCGCGGCAGCGGCGGTGACGGGGGGGCGGCGGCGCCCCTATGCATTGAGGCCGAGGCCCCAGCGGATCAGCGTGACGGGGAGGCCGCCATAGCGCAGCAAGGCATCATGGAAGCGGCGCAGGGTGAAGGCCTTGCCCTGCGCGGAGCGGAAGTCCTTTCGTAGCTCGAGGATCTCACGACGCCCCACCGCATAGCACAGTGGGTACGCGGGCTCGGCGCAGTAGCGCCGCACCTCCGCTTCCGCGTTGGCGCGGTCCACCCGCAGGTGTGCCGTCATGTACTCCACCGCCTGCTCGAAGGTCATGCCGCGGGTGTGCAACCCGACATCGAGCAGGATGCGCACCGCGCGCCACAGCAGGTGCACGCGCTGGAAGAACTGCTCCTCCTCCGAGCGGTAGAACCCCTCTTCGCCCATCATGTCCTCGCAGTACAGCGCCCACCCTTCGACGGTGAGCGGGGTCCACACGATCTTGCGGGTGTCCGACGGCTGCTGCTGCGCGTGCACCAGATGGAGGTGGTGCCCGGGATAGCCTTCGTGCAGCGCGGTGACCCCCACCTCGTAGCGGCAGTGGTCGCGCAGGATGCGCTCCTGCGCGCTGGGCGGCAACGCCGGATCGGGGAGGGTGACGTAGAACCAGCCGGTGCGGTCGCGCGAGTAGGCTCCAGGGGGGTCGTAGGCCGCGAACGGGATGACGGGGCGCATGAACGCCGGCGTCGGCACCACGTCGAGCGGCGCGTCGGGGATCGGCGCCAGGCCGCGGGAGGCCACGAAGTCGCGCGCCCGCGCCATTTCGTCCGCGTAGGCGTCCACCAGCCCGCTCGCCGGCGGATGGTCCGCGCGCAGCCGGTTGGCGACGTCCTGCCATCCCTTGCCTCGGTCCAGCCGCGCCGCCCGCGCTCCCAGGTCCGCCTCGAGCTCCTCCTTGAGATGCAGCCCGTAGCGCCACAGCTCCGGCGCCGTGTCCCGCAGGGCGTGCTCGTAGTGCAGATGAAAGTTGAAGTCGTCCTCACCGAGGGCGAACTGGTCGGACGCGCCCTCGAGCCAGCGCTCCAGGTCGTGCGCGAACGCGGCCATCGCCGCCGCCGCTGCATCCGCGGCCGCCGCGACGCGCTCTCCCAGCCCCGCCCCGACCTCGCGCACCAGCGACAGCCCACCCTCGTTGACGCGCAGCGCCGTCTCCACGAACACGCGCACCGGCTCGACCAGCGTGGCCCGTGCGTCGTCGAGCAGCCGCGGCACGTCCTCCAACCGACCCGCCAGCGACGCGGCTCGCTCCTCGGCAGTCCGGTCGCGCCGGCCCAGCAGGAAGTGCAGCCCGCCCAGGAGATGCGACAGCCAGAACCCGGGGTTCTTCGCCTGGGGGCGCTCGCGCTCGAAGCGCCGCAGCGTCACGCGGATCTCGTTCAAGAGCGCCGTGCGGTCGATTTCGTCTTCCAGCTCGGCGCTCGTGGTCTCTTCGAGCGCGGCGGAGATGGACTTGAGCGCGGCGAGGTGGGGAGCCAGGGCGCTCGGACTGAACCGGCCGTAGCGGTCGTCGTGGGTCTTCACCCCCGCCTGCGTCGCGCCGACGGGATCCAAATGCCACCGGAGATCGAGGTAGGACCGCTCGATCTCCCGGAACGGCGCTACCGCCATGCCGCCTGCTTGAGCAGCCGGTGGCACTCTTCGTCCGACAGCACGCGGTCGGTGCGCTTCGCCGCCTCGAACAGCGCGCGACACGCGCCCTCGTCCTCCGGGTCGTAGCCGTGCGTCTCGAGCCAATACTTCACGTTCGACAGCCCCGATACCGGCGAGATCTCGATCTTCTGCTCGAGCCCGAATTCCTGCGCCGGCACCGAGCTGTACACCCGGTCGGCGAGCCACGCGTGTCCCTTCTTCTTCGCCTTGATGATGGCCGCCGCGTGCACGCCCGTGCCGGTGCGAAACGCGTCCGCGCCCATCACTGGGTAGTTCACGGCGATGGGCACGCCCAACGCCTCGGCCACCAGGCGGCAGTACTCGGGCAGCTTCGAGATATCGTGGCGATGCGCGCCCAACAGCTTCAGGTTCACGATCAGGAGGTCCAGCTCGGCGTTGCCCACGCGTTCTCCCACCCCGAGCGCCGTGCCGTGCACCCGGTCTACACCCGCCTCGATCGCGGCGAGGCAATTGATCAGCCCGAGGCCGCGGTCGCGGTGCCCGTGCCAGTCAATTTTCACACGCTGTTGCTTGACGATTTCCCGCTTGACGAATTCAACCAGAGCTTTCACGCCGGCCGGTGTGGCGTGTCCGACCGTGTCCGCCAGACAGATGCGCGTCGCGCCGCACTCGATCGCGGCCCCGTACAGCGCCTTGAGCGCCTCGGGCTTGGCGCGGGTCGTGTCCTCCGTGACGTACATGACGGGGAGACCGTGCTTCACGGCGTAGGTCACCGCCTCCACCGTGGACTGGACGATGCGGTCCACGGTCCAGTCCTCGGCGTACTGCCGGATCGGCGACGAGCCGATGAACGTCGCCGCCTCGATCCTGATCCCGACTTCATCGGCGACCCGGACGATCGGCTCGACGTCCGCGATCACCGTGCGCGCGGCGCAGTTCGGGGCGATGGGCAGCTTGGCGTCCCGAATTTCCTGCGCCAGCGCCCGCACCTGCTCCACCACGCGCGGGCCCGCCCCCGGCAGGCCGATGTCGGCCGCCACGATGCCCAGGTCCGCCATCAGGTGGAGCAGCCGCTTCTTGACCTCGAGCGGGGGGTCACGCACGGAGGGGGATTGCAGGCCGTCGCGCAGCGTCTCGTCGTTCAGGTCCACGCGGACGCGCGACCAGTCGAACGCCGTCCCCCCCTCCCCGCCCGCGCGGTTCCAGTCGTAAATCAGCTCGCGCTCGTCCATGAGCAAGTGTTCACCCACTCGCCCCCCACCGTCAAGCGGGTTAGTGTGAAGAGCCATGGACCGCGCCGTCTCTCGCCTGCTCGCGCACGAGCGCATTCGCGCGGCGCGCCATCACATCGAGCGCACCGATGAGGTGACGCTCGCCCGCCAGGCCGCGCTCTCCGCCGTCCCCGCGCCCACCGGCGCGGAAGGCCGGCGCGCCGCGCGCATAGCGGAGCTGTTCCGCGAGATCGGGCTAACCGATGTGGCGGTCGATCATGCGGGCAATGTCCACGGATGGATCCGAACGAATGGGGACAGGTCGACTGTAGGGGCGCAGCATGCTGCGCCCCTGCCCGCGCCGGTCGTCCTCGCCGCGCATCTCGATACAGTGTTCGGGGCCGAGGTGGACGTGGCGGTCGAGCGGCGCGGGCAGCGGCTCGAAGGCCCGGGCATTTCGGACAACGCGCGCGGCCTGGCCGCGCTCGTGACGGTGGCGGAGGCGATGGTCGTGGCCCGCGTGCCGGCGTCGCGGCCCATCCTGTTCGCGGCGACGGTCGGAGAGGAAGGGTCGGGGGATCTGCGGGGCGTGAAGCATTTGCTGAACGGCAAGCACGACTTCAAGCCTGCCGCGTTCATCGCCCTGGACGGCGCCGGGCTCGATCGCGTCATCCATCGCGCCCTCGGCTCCAAGCGCTATCACGTGACGTTCCGCGGCCCCGGCGGCCACTCGTGGGCGGCGTTCGGCGTCGCCAATCCGGCGAACGCCGTGGGGCGCGCAGCCGCACTGCTCGCCGATCTCCCAACCCAGCAGGCCCCGCGCACGACCTGCGCCGTGGTGCGGCTGGGCGGCGGCACCGGCCTCAACTCGATTCCGCAGGAAGCATGGCTCGATCTGGATCTCCGCAGCGAGGACCCCCGCGCCCTGGCCCAGCTGGACGTCACGGTGCGGGCCGCGCTCGAGCGCGCCGCCGACGACGAGAACCGCCGCCGCACGGTCGGCTCGCCGGCGCTGCGCGTCGAGATCCAGCTGCTGGGAGACCGGCCCTCCGGCATGACCCCGCGCGCGCATCCGCTGGTCCAAGCGGCGGTCGCCGCCAATCGCGCCCTGGGCCGCGACGCCGAGCTCGCCAGCGCGTCCACCGACGCGAACGTGCCGATCGCCCTCGGCATCCCCGCCATCGCCCTGGGCGCGGGCGGCAAGGCGGGCGACGTGCACCTCGCGACCGAATGGTACGAAAACGTCGAAGGAGCGCTCGGAATCGTCCGGGCGCTCCTCGTGACCGCGGCGATGGCGGAGGTGGGCTAGGCTCGGTCTGTCAGCGCCGAGAGCACCATCAAGGCTTCCCGCGGATGGCGCGTCACGCGCAGCTGGGACGAGTACACATGCCGCACCGTGCCGGTCTGGTCGATCACGTAGGTGACCCGCCCCGGCAAGAGCCCCAGCGTCTTCTCCACCCCGTACAGGCGGCGCACCGCCCCGTCCGCGTCCGACAGCAGCAGGAACGGCAGGTTGTGGCGCCGCGCGAAGCGCCGGTGCGACCGCACCGAGTCGGAGCTCACGCCAACCACCTGCGCGTCTCTGGCGCTGAACTGCTCATAGCTGTCCCGGAAGGCGCGCGCCTCGATCGTGCAGCCCGGCGTCTCGTCCTTCGGGTAGAAATAGAGCACGACCGTTTTCGCGCCCACGAGATCACCCAACCGCACCGGCGTGCCCGACTGATCCGGCAGGGTGAAATCTGGAGCCACGGCACCGACGTTTACCCTTCTCTCCTTCATCATCCACTCCCTTCCGTTTTCGTCACGTCTCGAGCAGCATGCCCCCGGCCGTCAGGCCGGGGAACTTGGGATGGTTCGATCAGTGCGCCCCTGCGGTCCCGCCCGGCATCGCCTTGCTCTTGTGCATCAACAGGAGCAGCGGCAGGGACAGCACGAAGCACGCGCCAAACAGCAGGAACAGCTGCTCGAACGAGAGCATCAGCGCCTGCCGCGTGACCTGCCCGTCCACGATCGCCAGCGCCTTCGCATTGGCGAGCGGCGCGGGCGTGCCCGTCGCGATGAGTCGCGTCACGATGGCGCTCAGACGCTCACGCGCCACTTCGCTGTACTGGGTCACGTTGGCAATCAGATCTCCGCGGTGGATCGCCGTGAACCGCTGCACCAGCGTGGCTGAGATGGCGATCCCCACGCTGCCGCCGAGCTGGCGCATGAGGTTGAAGAGCCCGGTTCCGTTCGGAATCTTGCTCATCGGCAGGTCCGCCAGGGCCAGGTTGGTGAGCGGGACGAAGATCAGGCCGAGCCCCACGCCGCGGAAAATCAGCGGCCAGAAGAAGTCCGACATGCCACTGTCGGTCGTGAAATGAGCGTGCTTCCACATTGAAAGCGCGAAAATCCCCACGCCCGCAAGGATGGACAGCCGCCCGTCGAACTTTCCGGTGAAGCGCCCCATGGTCGCCATGGTGAACGCGCTCGCGAGCGCTCCAGGAAGAATCACGAAGCCGGTCTGCTCCGCCGTGAAGTTCTGGAGGTTCTGCAGGTAGACGGGCAGCACGAAGACGGTGGCATAGAGACAGATCCCCAGTACGCCGCCGAAGACCACGCCTACCGCCAGCTGGCGGCTCTTCAGGATCCGCAGATCCACCACCGGATGCTCCGTCGTGAGCTCGTGCCACACGAAGGCGATGAGCGACAGGACGCTGATCACCGCGTACGTCGTGACCTCGCGCGACTCGAACCAGTCGAGCCGCTCCCCGCGCTCGAGCATGACCTGGAGCGTGCCGATGCCGACCGCAAGCAGCAGCAGTCCGACGTAGTCGACGCGCTCGGCCTTTTCCTGGAACCGCGAGTTCAGGATGAAGCTGAGCGACAGCGCCAGCGCCAGCATGCCGATGGGGATGTTGATGTAGAAGATCCACGGCCAGCCGAACGCGTCGGTGATGTAGCCGCCGAGCGTCGGACCCAGGGTCGGCCCCACCATCACGCCCACGCCGAAGATCGCCATCGCGGTGCCGAACTCCTCGCGGGGAAACACTTCGTACAGGATCGCCTGCGAGGTGGAGAGCAGCGCGCCGCCCCCCAATCCCTGGATGATCCGCCAGAAGACCAGCGCGATGAGGGAGTGCGCGTTGCCGCAGAAGAACGACGAGACGACGAAGATCGCAATCGATCCCGCGAAGTAGCGCCGCCGCCCGAAGTACGCCGACAGCCAGCCGGTGATCGGCAGGATGATCACGTTCGCCACGATGTAGCCCGTGGACACCCAGGCGATCTCGTCCAGCGTCGCGCCCAGATTCCCCATCATGTGGGGAATCGCCACGTTCACGATGCTCGTGTCCAGGAGCTCGAGCACGGACGCGAGCGACACCGTGATCGCGATGATGTAGCGGTACTTGTACCGCTCGGCGTCGGCGCCGATTGCGGGCAGAGCGGCGGTGGCCACGGTCGCGCTTACTTGGTGGTGATGGTGACCGCCACGCTCATCCCCGGGCGCAACGGCCGCGCCGGATCGTTCTTGCCGTCCGGCCGGATGCGCACCGGGAGGCGCTGCACCACCTTGGTGAAGTTCCCAGTCGCATTGTCCGGGGGCAGGAGCGAGAAGCGCGCACCCGTCGCCGGCGCCAGGCTCTCCACATGTCCGCTGAAATGGCGCCCTCCGTACGCGTCGACCGTGAAATCCACGGGGTCGCCCGGAGCGACGTTCGCCGTCTGCGTCTCCTTCAGGTTCGCCGTGACCCAGACGTCGCTCAGCGGCACCAGGCTCATGAGCGGCTGGCCCGGCTGCACCAGCTGACCGAGCTCCACGGTCTTCTTGCTCACCACGCCCTCGGCCGGCGCGGTGATCCGGGTGTAGGAGAGGTTCAGCGCCGCCTGGTCGCGCGCCGCGCGGGCCGCCGCCACCCGGGCATCCGCGCCGAGCAGGGCGGCCTGAGCCGCCGCCAGGGCCGCGTCCGCCGCGCGCGCCCCCGCATCGGCCGCGTCCAGCGCCTGCTTCGGCATGATTTCCTGCTCCGCCAGCGGCTTGATCCGCTCGAGATCGGCATGCGCCTTCTCGGCGTTCGCCTGCATCTGCGCCACCTGTGCCTCCGCCTGGCCCACCCGCGCTCGATTGCTCACGCCCGCGAGCGCCACGGCCAGGTCGGCCTCGGCCTGCGCCAGCAGCGCCTTGTAGTCGCGGTCGTCCAGCACCACGAGCGTGTCCCCCGCCTTCACGGAGCGGTTCTCGTCGGTCCGCACCTCGACCACGTAGCCGCCGACTTTCGGGAGGATGGGAACGATGTGCCCGTCCACCTGGGCGTTGTCGGTGGACACGTGGCTGAGGCTGTAGATCCAGCGCCGGACTCCCACTGCCACGAGGCCGAGCAGCACGACGCCCATGATGATGAAGATGGTGCGCTTGCTGCCGCCCGGTTTCGCAGCGGGTGCGGGCCGCGGGGCTCGAGCGCCGGGGGAGGCGGGGGCTGTCTCACGTTCGATCGTCGTAGCCATGTCGTCACTCATCGGTGTATGCCGTTAATGAAGGGTCTTGGCCACGCCGGCGGCGCGCGCCAGGGAAACCCGGGCGGTCGCGGCGGCGAAGCGGGCGTCGATCTCCGTATCGCGGGCCCGAACCAGGCCCGCCTGCGCGGTGATCACGTCGATGTTGCCCGCAACCCCCGCCTTGAAACGCTCCCGCGCCTGGCTGAGCTCGCTCTCGGCGAGCCGCAGCTCCTCGCGGGCCACCAGCTGTTGCGCCTCGGCGGAGCCGAGGTCGAGCAGCGCGGCGTCCACCTCGGCGGCGATCTGCCGGCGCAGGTCCGCCTCGCGCACCTGCGACTCGCGCACCACCGCGTCCTGCTCGTCGAGCCGCGCCTCCCGGCGGAACCCGTCGAGGATCGGCACGCTCACCTGGAGCGTGATATCGCGGGTCGCTATCGAGCGCGGTGCGGTCGGCCCGTTCACGCCATAGTCGCCGGCGAGCTCGATCCGCGGCAGCCGTTCCGCCCGGATCGCCGATCCGGTCTGCCGCGCCGCCGCCGCGCGCGCCAGCTCGGCTCGCAGCTCGGGCCGGTTGGCGAGCGCGGCGCTGACCGCGGAGTCGCGCTGCACGGACACGTCGGCGGCGCCGAGCGACGGCGCGAGCGAATCCGAGAATGAGAGCGGTGTGGCGGGGTCGAGGCCCAGCGCACGCGTCACGTCGATGCGCCCCCGGTCCAGCTGGTTCTTGGCCACGAGTAGCAGCCCCTGCGCCCTCGCGAGCTGCGCGCGCGCCCGCGTCACGTCGATCGCCGGGCTTACCCCCGCCGCGCGCTGCGCCTCAGCCAAACCCACGAGCTCGGCGGCAATCGCCGAATCGGCCTGGCGCGCCCCGACCACCGCCTGCGCGCGTACGGCGCGGACATAAGCGATAGCCGTTGTGAGAACCGACGCCTCTACCGTCACGCCGCGCTCGGCCCGGCTGCCATCGGCCTGCGCGCCCGCGGCCCGCGCGTGCTTCACGCTGGACCAGTCGAACAGCGCCTGGGACGCACTGACGCGCGCGTCGTAGTTGCTGAACGGGCCAATCAGCTCCGGAACCCCGGGGAACGAAATGCCGATCGAGCGCGAGTTGAACGTGCGGTTCAGCCAGAAGCCCCCCACCGAGGCGGAGGGCAGCAGCGCCGCGCGAGCCTGCCGCACCCGAGCGTCCGCCTCGGTGGTGCGCAACGTTGCCAGCGCGACCACCGGCACCTCGCCGGACGCGAGCCGCACGACGTCCGCGAACGAAAGCCGCAGCGGCGTGGAGGAGGGCGCCTGTGCTCCGAGCGTCAGGGGCGCGGCGACGAGCCATGCGAGCAGGGTGGCGACGCGACGACTATTGATTCGCGATACCATGGAGATACAGGTCGATGTGGGTGTCGAGGTACTTCTTGACGTCGAACGCCTCGGGCATGCAGGACGCGAACGCGTGGCGCGCGACCACCGCGTGCATCAAGGGCGACATCGCGAGCTTGGCGGCCACCATCACGTTCACGGGACGAAACTCTCCGTTCTTGATGCCGCGCTCGATCACGCTGCCCATCAAGCGGTGACCGCGGGTCACCACTTCCTCGTAGTAAAAACGCGTCAATTCCGGAAAAGTTGCGGCCTCGGCCATCATGAGCTTCGGGATGCCGGCCACCGCCGTCTCCCCCACCAGCCGCCAGTATTCCCGTACCAGCTGCTCGACCAGCTCGCGGGCGCTGCCGGTGAAGGACTGCGCGAGCGCTTCACCCCTGGCGATCACGGGCACGATCGTCTCGCGCACAACGGCCTTGAACAAGGCTTCCTTGCTGTCGAAGTAGAGGTACAGGGTGCCTTTGGTGACGCCGGCCCGGCGCGCCACGTCGGCGAGCTTGGCGGCGGCGAAGCCGCGCTCCCCGAATACGTCGAGCGCGGCGGCGACGATTTCCCCCGGGCGGGCGTCCTTGCGGCGCTTCCAGCGAGGCTTGGATTGGTGCTTCGATGGGGTAACGGCGTGGCTCACGGCAGCTGGCTCCGGTCAACAATATTAGTTACTGAACGGTCAGTAACTAACGTTGGTTCCAGCGGCCGGTCAAGGCCTTATGATAAAAGCCCCCATGATTCAATTTGTTACGTGGCGGTGGGGGTCTGACGCTCCCGATAAAACACGATCAGCCCCGTCACCGGTGGCCTCGCTCCCACCTGCCGCAGCAGCGTCACGAGCTGCCCCCGGTGATAGCTCGAATGATCGATCGCGTGGCGAAACATTTCGCGGAACGTGTGCCGGTACTCCCCGCCGGTACTCGGCTTCACGGCTACCGTCTCGTCCAGGCGTCGCTCGGTGAGGCCCGCGAGGAACGTCGCGCGCTCCGACTCGATCGCCTCCCAACGCGTGCGCGCCGCGGCGAGGCTCGCCAGGTCCCGGCCCTGGGGCACCGCCGGATTGGGCTTCCCGAGCCAGCGGTTGAGCCACAACTGCTCCGCCCAGACGATGTGGCACAGCGTCCCGTGCAGTCCGCCGTGGCCGCTCTTCAGGTCGCGCACATACGCCTCGACGGGAAGCGGCTCCAGCGCCGCCAAGAACCGCCGATTGGCCCACGCGTTGTAGGCGAACAACTCCCGCACTTCGGCGACGGTCACGGACCTCTCCATCCCCTCGTGACTACTTGGCCGGCGCGATCTCCCCGGCATCCATGACGCTCTGCTGCAGGACCTTGTCTTCGATTTTCTGATCGTCCCCCACCAGCGAATCCTTCACGGTGCCGCGCACCACCCGGACGTTCCGCCCCAGGATGCTGTTCGCGATCGTACTCTCGGCGACGGAGCTCCCCGCCTCGATCGACACGTTGGGCCCCACCGTGGCATCGTGGATCGTCACGCCGTCCTCGATGTAGACGGGGGGGACGATGGTGCAGCGGGGGCACGGGCCTGAGGGGATCCGCGCCCGGCCGTGCTCCAGCAGGTGCTGGTTGGTCTCGAGCAGCGTGTCCACCTTGCCGCAGTCGTACCACCCGGCCACCGGCGCCGTGAGCAGCCGGCGGCCGCGGTCCACCATGTACTGGAACGCGTCCGTGAGATAGTACTCGCCGCCGTTCCCGGGCGGTTGCTTCAGGACGTGCGCGATCCCGTCGAACAGCGTCTTCCAGTCCTTGATGTATTGCAACCCGATGTTCGCGAGCCGCGAGACCGGCGTACTCGGCTTCTCGACGATGCGGGTCATGTAGCCACCCGCGTCCGTCACGATCACCCCGAACCGCTGGTAGTCTTCCACTTCCTTGGCCCAGATGATCCCGTCGGCATCCACCCGCTTAATGAGCGACAGGTCGGCCTCGAACACCGTGTCCACGAAGATGATGAGCACCGGAGAATCGACGTAGGGTCGCGCGAGATTGATGGCCCCGGCCGTGCCGTCCAACGTCTTTTGTTCAACGAATGTCGCTTTGACGTCGTACCGCTCGACGATGTACCGCTCGACGACGTCTTTCAGGTGTCCCGTGATGACGATCAGCTCGTCGACGTCCAGCCCCTTCACGGCGTCCATGACGTAGTCCATGACGGGCCGCCCGGCGACCCGCACCAGGGGTTTCGGGACGCGCTTAGTGAGCGGCAGCAGGCGCGTTCCCTTTCCGGCGAGCGGCACGATGAGTTTCATCACACCCTCCCGTAGCGGTCTTTGAGCCGGACGACGTCGTCGATCTCGGAGGTCGAAGCCTCAAGCAGGTCGGTCGGCACCACCGCCTCGAACTGGTGTATCACCTTAGGAGCGATGTGTAATGCCGCTCCCTGCGTCATGGGGCGCTCGATCAGCGTCTCGCCCTGCTGCGTGCGTAGGATGATCTCGCCCGTGAGCACGTAGATCGATTCATCCTTCTTATTGTGGTACTGGAGCGACAGCACGTGTCCGGGCTCGATGTGCAGGATCTTGCCGACGTACCTGTCGGTCCTCGCCCAGACCAGCTCGTGGCCCCATGGCTTCTCCACGCGGTAGGGGAGGGAGCGATCGGTCATGGAACCAGGCTCAGACTCAGAGACGAAGGCGAGGTAACGCACGCCGTCACACATACCCCGCACCCAACGCAACCTTCGGGCCGCAGCACCGGATGCCCGCCCGCGTCCATCGCGAGCGCCCGCTCCCCCACTGGGCAGGCGCGGGCGCACACCCCGCAGCTCACGCCCTGGAAGGTGATGCAGCGCCCGGGGTCGAGCTCCAGGACGCCCATGTGGATTTCGTCCCAGCCGCCGGCGGGCGGCACGAGGGCGCCGGTAGCGCAGGCATGGGCGCACGGCATGTCCGCGCACACCACGCACGCCTGGATGGCGGGATCGATCATCGGCGTGCCGGCCGCGAGCCCCGCCCCGGGTGGGGCTTTGATGATCGCATTCACGGGGCACACCGGCAGGCAGTCGCCGCAGCGCGTACACGACGCCAGAAAAGCGATCTCGTCGGCCGCGCCGGGCGGCCGAAAGTAGCGCCGCGGCGCGACCCGCTGCTCGGTGCGGGTCGCCACTTCGCGCACCAGCCGGGTGAAGGCTTCGCGGAAGAAGCCGCGCCGGTCGTTCGCGCTCGCGTTCATCAGAAGCTAGGGGCTAGGCTCAGCTGCCACCGGAACGCGAGCTGCCCCCGCCCCACACGATAGTCGGCGGCCTCGTTCCAGCGGTTCACGATCAGTGGCAATTCGAAGCGCATCGTCCAGTCGAGGTCGCGGATTTGATGGCGGGTCACGAGGCCCACTCCCGCGTCGAACAGCAGCGCGAACCGCTGGCCCGGCGTGTTCGAGGGGACCGCGAGCGTGTCCACGAGCCCGCGGTCGGTGAACGCCTCGAGCGCCACCTCCCGCAAGATACCCTGCTCGCGCCGCCAGACGGAGCGGGTGACCTCGATGTTCGCGGCCACCACCCAGCGCCCGCCCAAGTCGCTTCGGAAGCCTCGCAGGTTGGCATTGCCTGGGGCGTGGTAGAAGAAGTCCGGCCGCAAAAACAGGGCGCCGCGGCTCCGCAGGAATGGGTTGGTGAACGTCTCGTACGGATCCGCGCCGGCAATCGGGATACGCCGCTGCCGCACCGGATCGGACGCCCCGGCGTACGCGCCGCCGAACAAGCGCACGCCGAGCGTCGTGCCGAGCAGGAACGGCGTCCGGACGCTCACGGCGCCGGTGAACCGGCCGAAGCCCTCGAGGTCGTAGCGGCTGGACGACACGATCCCCGGCCCGGGGTTGGAGTAGACGACCCCGCCCCGGGCGCCTAGCCGCGCCCTGAGCAGCGTCGCTCCGCGGCGCACTTCGGTCGAGATCCACGGTCCCGCCTCGACCGTCCCAGCGTCGTCCCACAGCCGGCGATCGACATAGCCAAGGTTGGTCGTGGCCATCCACAGGGCATCGAATCCGACGTGAGGATCGGCGCCGAAACCCAGGTGCTCGCGCAGCGCGCGGTCAACCGAGACCGCGACACCGCCCCGCCCCTCTACGGCCCAGGCGGCGAAGCTCGTCTCGGTGCGCGGCACCACATGGCGGATCGGGTTGGACCAGCGACCGTAGAAGCCGAACCGATCGCGACCTCCGCCTCCCTGCGTAGCGACCGACGCGAGCGTCAGGTTGCGCTCGTAGCGGCCGAGGTAGTTGGTGCGGGTGCGCAGGGCGAGGGTCACGCCGCCGAAATCGTTGGACCAGGCGACCGGCAGCAACGCGGTGACGAGCTTGTCGCGCCGGGCCGTCTCGCGCGTCGGGTCGTCCAGGCGTAACTGCCCCGCACCTCGACTGCCGAAGAACGAGCGCTTCTCCCGGTTGTTCAGCATGTCGTAATCGTGCGTGCGGCCGCGTGGGTCGAGCATCAGGCGGCCGGGCTTCCTGGCGCTCGTGAACTCGATCCGCTCGGTAGCGGGCTCGCCCGTAGCCCGGGCGTAGATGGTATCGTGATCGCCGATCTCGACCGGCATGCGGCCGTCGCCCTTGCGCTCGACCGTCACCACGGTGCGCCAGCGTCCGTCCGAGAGCCGATGCCGTTCCGCCCGACGCAGCCGGTAATCGATGAGCGGCGTGGCGTGGAGCCACTCGCCGAACAGCCATTTCAAGTCCTGGTGCGAGACATCCTCCGCCACGCGGCGGAAGGCCTCCTCGTCCACGTGCTTGAGCTTCCAGCGCGAAAAATACTCGCGCAGGATGTGCCGCATCGTGTCGTCGCCCACCACGTAGCGCAGCTGCTCGTAGAACAGCTGCGCCTTGGCGTAGACCATTTCCTGGTAGATGAGGAAATCGCGGAAATGCTCGCTCACCGTCGAGACCGGCTCGCTCCAGCGCTCCAGGTCGAGCCACAGGATGCCGGGCTCGAGCCCTTCGTACGCCGGCCAGCCGCCGTGCGCCTCGAAGAACCAGCCCTCCTGGAAATCCGAGAACCCCTCGTCGAGCCATCCCTCGCGCCACTCGTTGTTGGCGAGCTGGCCCATGACGTACTGATGCCCCGTCTCGTGCACGATGAGGCCGATGGACGCGCTGCCGTCCATGATCATCATCGGGAACTCGGTCCCGCCGCCCTCGATGCGGTGCACGTTGCTGAGCTGGGGCCACTGGTACTTCCCGAACAGCGAGTCGAGCCACGCGAGCGCCAGCACGGTGTTCTGGACGGCCTTCCCCTGGCCCCAGGTGGTGCGGTCGCCCGGCTGGTACAGCACGCGCACCACGGCGTCGCCGTAGCGGCCCTGCTCGTAGGTGTAGTCCGGGTTGAGGGAGAAAGCGAAGTGATGGACCTGCTCGGCGCGGAAGCGGACACATTTGCGCCCCGCGGCCACCACCGGACACTGCGCGGTGCGTGGTGTGTGGTACCAGTCGCGCTGATAGTCGATTCTGAGTGCGGGGTCAGCCTTGGCCTTTTCCCAGCCGGGATCGCCCTCCACCGGCACCCCCGTGGCGCCGATCACCTGGTCCTGTGGGAGATCGAGCGTGACGTCGTATGTGGCGAACTCGCCGTAGAACTCGCCGCCCGGATAGAGCGGGTGGTCTTCCCAGCCGTAGCGGTCGTACACCACCACCTTGGGGTACCACTGCGCGAAGTCGAAGCGCCGGCCCTGGCGTCCCTGGCGCCGCGGCAGGGTGGATGGACGCGCCTGCCAGTCGATCTCGACCACGAGCGAATCGCCGGGGGCGAGTGGCCGCGGCAGCGTCCAGTGCGCGATGGTCGAGTCGGGGGCATGGGGGTAGTCTGGTCGGAGCGCCCGGCCCATGACGGTCGCGGCCGTGATCCGCTCGAAGGCGTAGTCGGGGTCCTTCATGTGTTGAAACCGCTCGCGCTGCTCGGCCGAGTCGGCGGCGGCCCAGCGGGAGCCGGGGCGGAACGCGTTCAGGTACTGATGGACGTAGAAGTCGCGCAGCGTGTCGGGGGAGCGGTTCACATAGCTGATGGCCACGTGCCCGGTGAGCACACCCGACGGCTCGTCCAGCGCCGCGGCGATCTGATACGCGACCTGCTGCTGCCAATAGCCGGTGGTATCGCCGGCTACAAGAAGGAAGAGGAGGGGGAGCATGAAGGTGGGGAAGCTACTGTGCGGCGGCGCCTTGAGACAGGCCAACGCTGGCGGCGCGCGTTGCGGCTGCACCGCATCGAGGCGAACATTCAGCCGCGAAATCCTCGACACATGACGGCTTCAGCGGTCTTTTTCTACGGTCTGTTCATGGACACCGACGCGCTCCGATCCAAGGGCGTGCATCCCGCCAACGTGCGGCCGGCTGCCCTTCCCGGATACACGATTCGCATCGGGAACCGAGCCACGCTGGTGCGCGAGCCCGGCTCATCGGCATATGGAGTGCTGATGGACCTCCCCCGCAACGAGATCGATGCTTTGTACTCGGGCCCCGGGCTGGAGGCGTATCGTGCGGAGCCCGTGGTGGCCGAAGGGCCGGATGGTGCGAAGACTGCCGCCTTGTGCTTCAATCTCGTCACGCCGCCGTCGCCGGGCGAAGCGAATCGCGAGTACGCCGACAAGCTGCGCGATCTAGCACGGCGCCTTGGCCTGCCTCGGGACTACATCGAGCGCATCCGATGAAAATTCTCGCTTGCCTACTGGTCGTGGCTGTGCGTCTCCAGCAACCGCAGCCGCTCCTTCCCAGACCGGCCCTCAAATTGATCGTCGAGCATCCGGCGCTCGCGCCGTACGTCCATCCCGAGATCGCAGGCCGGGGGCCGCTGGTGGTCTCAGATCACCTGCTGGAGCCGGGTGTCACGCCATCGAGGTTCGGTCAGCCCTTGCGAATCGTTCCCGACCGCGAGGTGGGTACGAAGCCGCACCTGCGCATCCTGAGCTTCGACGTGGACGGCTCCCGGGCGACAGCCGTGGTCGAGTACAAGGTCGAGGGCGTGCAGGCAGTCTTCGACTTGCGGCGTGATGCAAAGGGGTGGTGGACGGTCGTCGATGCCAAGGTTACCGCGCAAGGACGCGGTCCCCAAAAACGGCGCCGCCCTCTTCCGCTAATCGCTCCGACGCTGCATCATGGCAGCGGTCCCTCTCACCCTTTCGGAGGTTGCTATGCGCGGTTTCGGCCTTTCGACGTGCCTTCTGTTGGCGATAGCGCCCGCAATTCACGCCCAGGCTGCCCCGGCAGCAAAGAAGTGGGGTCCAGCCCCGGCAGCGCTTCCTCCGGGCGCGAGGATGACGGTCGTGAGCGGTGACCCGAGCAAGGCGGAGATGTTTACGGCCGAGCTGGCGATGCCGAGCGGCTACAAGATCCCGCCCCACTTCCACCCCACCGACGAGGTCGTCGAAGTCAAGAAGGGCACGCTGCTCGTCGGCATGGGCGACAAGTTCGACGCATCCAAGGCGAAGCC
>WNFD01003350.1_pt1 | contig 21261 bp, 20 predicted proteins | sample 5400491 | NCBI WGS metagenome assembly WNFD01 (sample SAMN13153343, study PRJNA577476) | soil metagenome | isolation source: 120 cm saprolite under Douglas fir tree site 2 hole 2 replicate 2 | place: USA:California | collected 2015-04-18
TCGGCCACGCGCAGACAACATCGTGCAGGAGAGCCACGAGCTTGCCGCTGTGATCGAGTCCAGCCTTCACCTTCTGGTAGGTGAGTGGCCGGGTGAAATCGACGGCCATGTCGTCTTCGCGCGTGTAGATCACCTTGACAGGTTTGCCTACCGCCTTGGCGGCGAGCACCGCCGGGATCACCATGTCGGCATCGAGACGCCGACCGAAGCCGCCGCCGAGAAAGGCGTTGTGCATGACGACCGTCTTGGGGTCGACGCCCAGCGCGGCAGCCGCGATGCCGCCGGTGCGGGTGGCGAACTGGTTGCCCGTGTAGATGTGCCACAGACCGCCCTTCTCTTCCGCAAGCGCATTCATGGGTTCGAGCGGCGCATGAATGTTGATACTCGTAGTATACTCGGCCTCAAGCACCTTGGCGGCATTGCCCATCGCGCCCGCGGCATCGCCGGCCTGCACGAAAGGCAGTCCTGCGTCCGGATCCTTCTGCAGACGCCTGGCCTCGTTCAGGATGGTTTGGTCGGAGACGTTGGCATTCGGGCCTTTGTCGTAGGTGATCTTGAGGGCCGCGGCCGCCATCTTGGCGGCAGTATAGTCCGACGCCACCGCAACGACCCAACCGGTCGTCGTTGCCGTCTTGTCGTCGAGCGTCACGGCCTTGACGAAGCCCTTCACCTTCCTGGCATCGGTCTCGTCCACTGACTTGACGGTCGCGCCGTAGCGTACAGGCGGAAGGGCCAACGCCCCGTAGAGCATGCCGGGCACAAAGCTGTCGATGCCGAACTTCGCCGTGCCGTTGGCCTTGGGCGGAATGTCAAGCTGTGCGACCGCCTGGCCAATCAGCCGATACTGGTCCTTGGTCTTCAGCGTGATGCCCTTCAACTCGTCGGGCGTCCAGGTCTTGATCGCCTTACCGCCCGCCACGATCTGGGCGTAGGTCAGCTTCTTGCCGGAACGGTGCATCACCTGCGAGTTCCGGGCCGTGCACTCGCTCTCGGGAACGTTCATCATCGCGGCGCCCGCCTTGATCAGGGTGATGCGACCGGCGGCGCCGGCGCGGCACATGGCGTCGAAGTTGAATCGCGTACTCCAGCTGCCGCCCGTGATCTGGGCGCCGAGCAGCGGGTCATTGTACTTCGGATCGTTGGTCGGGAAGACGATCTTGAGATCCTTCCAGTCGGCCTCGAGTTCTTCGGCGATGAGCTGCGCCATGGTGCTGGCGACGTGCTGGCCCATCTCGGCCTTGCCGCTCACCACCGTGACCATGCCGTCGATGCCGATAGAGTACCAAACGCTCGGTTCAAATTTTGCTGCCCCCTGGGCAAAGCTGGCGCTGCCCGAAAGGCTCACGTAACCGAGCACGATGCCTGACGCGGCGGTACCGATGACGAACGAGCGGCGGCTAACGACGGGGGCGGAGGGGATTTTTTCTATCCTGGTCATGGTTCAGGCTCCCTTCTCGGAACGCATGTCGGCTGCGGCCCGCAGCACGGCACGCTGGATGCGCCCATAGGTCATACAGCGGCACAGATTGCCGTCCATGTGCTCGATCACTTGCTCCCTGGTCGGGCTGGTGGTCTTGGCGAGAAGCGCCGCGGCCTGCATGATCTGGCCGGACTGGCAGTAACCGCATTGCGGCACCTGCTCGGCGATCCAGGCCTTCTGCAGGGGATGCTTGCCGCCCAATCCTTCGATCGTCGTGATCTTGCCGGTCGCAGCCTGCTTGACGCTGGTCTGGCAGGACCGAACTGCCTCGCCGCTGAGATGCACCGTGCAGGCGCCGCACAGACCCGCTCCGCAACCGAACTTGGTCCCCGTCATCTGCAATTGCTCTCGGATGACCCACAGCAGCGGCGTGTCGTCCGGCGCGTCGACGCTGTAGCTTTTCCCATTGATGTTCAGGGTTACCATGTTTCCTCCATGACGGCTCTTGGTTAGGCCGCAACTAGCAAGCGATCGGAAGATCACAGCGGGCTACTATTGAAAAGCTTTCGTCGAGCGAGCGCTCGATTTATTTTTTGCGCGGGCGGCGTTGCAGGGCAGTTGACGTTCAAGCAGCGCCGTAATAGGGTGTACACAATTTAACTGGATACATTTATATGCGACGCAATATTTCGCAGCGCGCTGCGCCGCTTGCCGAGATGCCGGCCCTGGACAGCCATTTGTGCTTTGCGCTCTACGCCGCAGGCAATCACATGACACGGCTGTTCGTGCCGTTCCTTCGAAAGCTTGGCGTGACCTATCCGCAGTATCTGGTCCTTGTTGTGCTTTGGGAGCGTGGCTCCCGGGGGGTCGGCGATCTCGCCTCGGCCTTGGACATGGATTTCGGCACGCTTTCGCCGATGCTCAAGCGGCTCGAACGCAAGGGACTCGTGGCACGCCGGCGGTACGCCACCGACGAGCGGCGTGTTGTCGTCTCGCTGACCCCCAAGGGCCAATCGCTTCGCAAGCGGACGCAGCAGATGTTGGGCGAGTTTTACTGCTTCCTGAATCTGCCCCTGGACGAGCTTTTCGATCTCAAGGATCGGCTTCATCGTTTCGTGCGGACGGCCGGGCCGACAGAATCGAGGACGGCATCGCTCAGGAAGCTGGAGCCTGCCTGATAGCCAAAACACAATCGAAGAAGAAGTGGAGGAGGAAACCGATGTCAGAGATTATTCTTCATCACTATCAGCTCTCACCCTATTCGGAAAAGATTCGCCTTGCCTTTGGCCTCAAGGGATTGAGCTGGCGTTCCGTCGACGTTCCGGTCTGGACGCCACGCCCGAAGCTGACGCCGATGACCGGTGGGTATCGCCGGATCCCGATCCTTCAGATCGGCGCGGAGTTCTACTGCGACACGCTGCTGATTCTGCGTCTCCTCGAGGACCAGGGTGGCCCGAACAAGCTCTACCCGCCCGGTCAGGAAGGCATGGTGAAGGCATTCTGCTGGTGGATCGAGAAGAGCTCATTCATGAACGCAGTGTGTCTGACGATCGGTAATATGGCGGGCAAGCTGCCTCAGGAACTGCTCGACGAGCGTAAACCCTTCTTCGGCGTCGATCTGGATCCAGGCCTGCTGGAGCCCAAGCGCGGCACCTTCGTGCAACGGGTCAATGCGCATATGCATTGGCTGGGCGAGATTTTGGCCGACGGCCGAAAATTCATATTCGGGGACAAGCCCACCGCCGCGGATCTTGCCGCCTACCACCCCATCTTCTTCGCAAGACAGAACGGCGGGCCCGAGATCGAAGCCCTCTTGCCTGTGGTCGCGGTAGGGCCGTGGTATGATCGGGTCGCGGCAATCGGGCATGGCAGCGTAACCGATCTCACGTCAGAGGAAGCGATTGAAATCGCGAAGAAAGCGCAGCCGAGCGAGCCGAAGGACTGGTCGTCAGAAGCACAGAACGCCGGCCTCAAGCCCGGCGACTGGGTCAGTGTCACGCCGGATGACTATGGAAACCCGGTCTTCGGACGCCTTCTTGCCTGGAAAACCGAAGAGGTCGTGATCCGGCATGAGGACCCGTCGGTCGGCCACGTGAACCTTCATTTTCCGCTTGCCGGATTCGACGTTCGTCCGGAGCAGCAGAAGAAGGCCGCCTAGGCATTGGACTCCGGCAGCGAAGGAACGCCGCAAGTTGCGGCGGAGGCTGTCCGGGCCGCGGGCCGGTCTTTTGCGCTGTTGGAGTGGCTCGAATAGAGCGGCTCCAAGGGATGATCGACCGGCCTTTGCGGAAAAGCGGCCGCGTGGCGCCCAAGACGAGCGGGCTTCGCGGAAGAGCAGATCGTCAGGCGTTTGCGGCAACAGGAAGTGGGCCGCGACGACGGTCGAGGTGTGCCGCAAGTACGGGATCAGCGGCGCCAGGTTCTACAAGTGGCAGACACTGTTCTCTAAAATAAATCGAGCGCTCGCTCTATTTTTGCTTTTCAACCACACGTGCCTGTGATCTAGTTTCATCGCCTGGAACACTAGCTGCGGCGGCGCGATCTGCACGGCTAGAAATTGTTCACGGGAAAAACAATCTTAGGGAGAGACACCATGGAAAGTTTAGATCGCCGCACATTCGTGCGGGGGGCCGTTGTCGGCGGTGCCGCCTTGACCACCTTCCTCGCTGCCGCTACGTCCGCGGAAGCCGCCGATGGCCAGGGCGACTACTTTGTTATCGCGGAAATCGTGTCCAAGCCGGAGAAGGCCGACACGCTTCGTTCGCTGATGGCGCCGTTCGCCGAGCTGTCGCGCAAGGAACCCGGCTGCAAGCAGTATGCCTTGCTTGAAGTTGAAGGCGAGCCCGGCCGCTTCCTGACCTACGAAAGGTGGAGCAAAAAGGATGATCTCAAGGCCCACATGACCACCCCGCATCTCAAGGAAATCGTGCCGAAGCTCGAGGGCGTGCTGGCCAAGCCGTTCACCCAGATCTTCCTGTATGGCACCAGCGGTACCTAAGTCGAAAGATCATTGACGGTAATAAATGGCTTAATTCACATTCCAAGGATGGAGGAACGAATGCGTGGTCTAATCTATGGGTTGGGTGCGGTGGTGGCACTCGCAATTGCTGCTCCGGCGTTTGCCGGCGATCTGACGAGCATTGAAGTCGATCCCGGCGGCAAAGTAGCGATTGCGGTCAAGAAGGAGCCTGGAAAGCTCGCGCCGATACCGGACATTGGCGGCATCCCGAACAAGGGTTTCAACTATGGGGCACTCTATCAAGTGAAACCTAACAGCATTGATATCAGCAAAGGCATCAATGTGATGCGCGGGCACGTCGACGCCAACGGCTCTATCGCGCTTCACGAGGGACCAGTGGAACAGACATACGTGCTTTACGTCATCAGCGGCACTGGCAAGATGACCCTGAACGACAAGGATGGCAAACAGTACGGCGAGGTCACCTACAAGCCCGATGACGTCCTTCTGTTCAACCCGCATACGTGGCACGGCTGGGTCAATGGCGATACGCCGTTCGAATTCCTCGGCTTCGACATGCAGGCGCCGAAGAAATAGTAACGCCAGCCCATCGGCGCGAGCAAAAGATCCAATGGTGGGGCGGGCGAAATGCCCGCCCCATTCATTTTATTCGGGCAAACGGCCGAAGGACATCGCTTCACGCGAGACACTGTCTCTGCCCATCATGCCGCCGATGGACACATCATTCTCGGCCATCTGGCGATTGCGGAGAAGAGCAACGAGATCCCAGCCGCCGTGTGAACCGGCTCGCCTCCAGGTCAATCCATTTTCCACCTGACGGAATCTCCCGCTCCTGGAAGAAATCGGGCAGTGCAGGTCGGCTTGTTTGCAAGACGGAACTTCCTTGTTATATCGGTTGCTTAGCGAGGAACTGAGCAATGCCGCCTGCGAGCATACGAAAGTCTAATCAGATTGGATCCGACCCAGCCACATCTCTGTCCGGCGCCTTTTCCAATGAAAGGCTGTGCACACGAATTTTCGAAAGGCATCGCGCGACGATCAAGATTCAGAAGCCGCAAGTGGCAGTCGCCAATCTCGTACGCATCATCGAGGCCACGCTGACACTATCGAACCGTCATGGCTTCCACGCCATGACCCTGCGCGAGCTTGCCAAGACATCCGGCCTCAGCATGGGCAGCCTCTACTCGTATTTCGACAACAAGGAAACGCTGCTCTCGATGATCCTGGGCGAGGTCTCCGCGACTGTGACCGAAGTGCTGAATGCACTGCCCGAAGAGCTTCCCGGCGGCGCAGGCCGCCATCTGGACTGGCTGATCGGAGCCCACATACGGCTGACGGACGAAATGCGTCCATGGTTTACTTTCGTCTTCATGGAGGCGAAGGCGTTTCCGGCCAAGGCCCGGCGCATGGCGGTCGAGAGCGAAGCGTCTACTGAGCGCATTTTCGCCGCGGTGCTTGAGCGAGGCAAGAGGAGCGGCGAATTCCAGATAGCCGATGTCGGACTTACCGCAGCACTGATCAAGCCGGTTGTGCAGGACTGGTATGTCAAGCATGCCAAATACCGCAAACGTGGCATAGACGTCGATCAGTTCGCGGCGGCGGCAACGAGATTTCTGACCGGCGCAACTGGCAGGCGTACGAGACGATAAGGGCCAGCTTTCGCCTTATCATGCTGCTGGTGCTCCCGGGCGCGGTGGAGAAGCCGATCCTGGACGCCGACACGATTGCCGCCGGCGACGAAAGTGCCGGTCATCGTCGGGCGCTGAACGGTCGAGAGGTTGGCAGCTCGGTGCCGTCCGCGTATCGAGCGGCGCGGAATGGCCGCCGCTGCTTTTTCGCGTAATGACGACTATGGAATTTCAGAAGTGGCTTCCGCCGCGGTGCAGTCGAGCCGCCGTTATTGACGTTCTCAAGATTGCTCTAAGTCGTATCATCATCACAAAGGAACACGGCGAATCGTTAGCAAGAGATACTTCCCATGGTCGGCCACACGTTCGCTGCCAAGGTTCAGAGGCCATTGGCCTGTATCGTGTTACATCTGTAATAGGAAATGCGCACGACGAGCGAAGACGAGCGGAAGTGACAAATGCGTGATCGACTGCGGTGCAGAGAAGAGCCGGTCCCTTCCTAACATTTAATTTAGTGGTGAAGGCGGACTGCGTGCTTAGGCTTGGGTTCATGCATTGATCGCGCTTTGCCGCGCTCGCGTTTTGATTTGGCTTATTCGAATTTTCTGCTCGTTGGAACAGCGCCGCGGATAAATTCATACCACCGGGAGTTTCTGCCAGTGGGGCTCAGCCTGAGCAATCCGAGAGGAGTACAGACATGACGTTTCGAAGATTCGCCGCTATTTCGGCGGCTTTCGTTATTTTCGCAAGCTCATCAGCTTTCGCACAAATGGCGCCGGCAAAAACTGCAGATACTTCCAAGGGTAAAACCTTGGTGGATAACAAAGGGATGACCCTCTACGTTTTCGATAAGGATGCGGGCGGGAAATCGATGTGCAATAACCGGTGCGCGGAGAATTGGCCGGCATTGATGGCGAGCGGGGACGCGAAAACTTCAGGGCGATGGACAGTTCTTGCCCGCGATGACGGCAAGATGATGTGGGCTTACAATGGAAAGCCGCTGTACACCTGGAAAAATGACAAGGCGCCCGGCGATACAACTGGGGACGGGGTCAACGGCACGTGGCATATAGCTACGCCCTAATTCCAGACGCTTAAGATTGAGGACAACGTTGTCACCTCATGGATCAGGTGCACTCAAGTTCAGACCTACATCATCTCGTGCCGGTTATCGCTGCAGGCGGCGCCGCAATGACTGGATCAGTTCGCGATCCGAAGTTGCACGCGGAAACTCAGGCAGAGAAAGCCGACTCTAACAAATTTCAACAACGTCTAACGTGCCCGGGCCCGGCTTCAACGCTATCCCTACGCAAGGTGCGCACGATGAAAACGTCGGCGTGGTTCGGCACAATTTTGAACTGAGGTCCAATGGCCAGTCTAGGCAAAATTATCGACGTTCATTCACACCCCATCCTGCCTTTCGGGCAAGGCGCGCCGGTGGGACCAGGGCAAAAGCAGCCCGACTGGTCCGTCGAAAGCGCGCTCTCGTATATGGAGGAACATGACATCTCGGCGTGCGTCCTCTCCGACCCGGACTCAGCCAACCACGCGACGGGGCAGGAGGCACGCGACATTGCCAGGCGCGTCAACGAAACGCTGGCGGACAGCGTTTCCAGACATCCCAGTCGGTTTGGGGCGGTCGCGACCTTGCCGGGCCAGGATCCAGACGGCGCCATGGCCGAGATTGCCTATGCGCTCGACACTTTGAAGCTGGACGGGGTCAGCACTTCAACGAGCGTCAACGATGCCTATCTCGGCGAGCCGCAATTCGATCCATGGTTTGAGGACTTGAACCGGCGCGGAGCAACCCTGTTCGTCCATCCGACGTTCACGAAGGCCTCGCTGATGCTGCTCAACGGGCTGAACCCGTCCGTGCTCGAGTTCATGTTCGATACCACGCGCATGATTGCCAACATGGTTGCCACCGGCGCCAAGAAACGCTTCTCAAACATCAAGATCATCTCAACCCACGGCGGTGGCACCATCCCGTACCTGGTCAACCGGATTCAAATGCTTGAGCACGCCTTCGGCGTGGGGCCTGGACGGCTCGAACTTTCCCCTGAGGAGGTCCGCGAAGGTATCGCGTCGTTCTACTACGACCTGACGGCGGCCACCTCCGAGGCCCAACTCGGAGCCATGCTCAAACTCGTGCCAGTATCGCAGTTGGTGATGGGACTTGATTTCCCACTCATGCCGAAATCGACATTTGCGCCGGCCATCGCCGACATTGGACGTTACCCGGCATTCAACAAAGCCGATTTGCAAAGCCTGTCATACGGCAATGCGGGTCGTTTGTACCCGGCGCTCAAGGCGCGCATCCGGGGTATTTAAAGTCGCGCGCACCGTTCTCGTTCGTCATAAGCGCTCTCGAAGCTAGCACGCGGCTTGCCCATTGACGCCGGCAAATCAGCATAGGACATTTCAATCGAGGCGCGGGCGATCGAGAATCAGGCTATGGGTGTCTACCATTTCAAAAATTTCGAGCTGCTCGATCCCGAGGCCGCGGAATTGCACGGCGGCCACGAACTGATCGTCGAAGGCGACACAATCAAGGAAGTCTCGGCCAAGCCGATCAAGCTTGCAAAGGCCAGCGTCATCGACTGCGGCAGGCGCACGCTGATGCCAGGCCTGATCGACAGCCATGTGCACGTCGTGCTGTCGGAGGTCGCACTCCGTAACCTCGAAAGCGTGCCGTTGACGCTGATGACCGCGCGCGCCGCCGAGCTGATGCGCGGGATGCTCGACCGCGGCTTCACCAGCGTGCGTGATACCGGCGGCGCCGACTGGGGCCTGAAGGAAGCGACCGACAAATGGCTGTTGCCGGGGCCGCGGCTGTTCATCGCCGGCCGCGCCATCGGACCCACCGGCGGCCATAGCGACGGCCGCCGCCGCACCGACCTTGGCATACGCTGTCAATGCTGCAACGCTTTGTCGTTCTCCATGGGCATCGCCGATGGCGTTTCCGAAGTCCGCCGCGCGGTGCGCGAGGAAATGCGCCAGGGTTGCGACCAGGTGAAGATCATGATGTCCGGCGGCGTCGCCTCGCCCTACGATCCGCTCGACAGCCTGCAGTTCTCGGTGGGCGAGGTGGAGGCGGCCGTGCAGGAGGCACACGCCTTTGGCCGCTATGTCTGTGCTCACGCCTATACGCCGCAAGCCATCACGCGCGCGGCGAACGCCGGCGTACGTACCATCGAGCACGGCAATCTCATCGACGATGCGTCCGCAAGGCTGATGGCCGAGAAGGGCATGTTCCTCGTCGCCAATCTCGTCACCTATTTCGAGATGAAGAAGCATGCCGCCGAATACGGCATGAATTCGGACATGTTGGCCAAGAACGACCTCGTCATCGACGGTGCCTTGAAGTCGCTCGAAATCTGCAAGCGTCACGGCATCCCCGTCGCATACGGCACCGATCTGCTCGGCCAGTTGCAGCTGGCGCAGTCGGAGGAGTTCACGCTCCGCGCGCAGGTCGTGTCGCCGGCCGAGATCATCCGTTCGGCCACCACGATCGGCGCCCAGGTCGTGCGCATGGAGGGCAAGATCGGCTGCCTGAAGCCGGGCGCCTTCGCCGATCTGCTCGTCGTCGACGGCAACCCGCTGAAGAACCTGAAGCTGTTTCAGGAACAAGGCAAACACTTGTCGGCGATCATGAAGGGCGGGCGCTTTCACAAGAACCGGCTGCAGTGACAAGCGCGCCGATGTCCCAGCAAATCCTGTTCAGGAATTTCGAATTGCTCGAACCTTCGTTCGGCGAGCTCCGTGGCGGATATGAGCTGCTTGTCGAGAGCGATACGGTCAGGGAACTCAGCGAGCGGCCGATCAAGGCGGCCGAGGCGACGGTCATCGACTGCGGCAAGCGCACGCTGATGCCGGGACTGATCGATTGCCACGTGCACGCCATCCACAGCGAGGTCAATGTCCGCTTCATGGAGATGTTGCCGCTGACCCTGGTTACCGCGCGCGCGGCGACGCGGTTGCGCGCCATGCTCGACCGCGGCTTCACCACCGTGCGTGACACCGGCGGGGCCGACTGGGGCATCAAGACAGCCATCGAAACCGGGCATATCGTCGGTCCACGGCTTTATATCGCCGGCCAGTCGATCGGCCCCACCGGCGGCCATTCGGATTCACGCCGGCGAACCAACCGGGGCGGCGAATGCGTCTGCTGTAACGGCCTGCAGTTCAAATCCGCCATCGCCGATGGCGTCGACGAAGTCCGGAAGTCCGCGCGCGAGCAGATGCGCCAGGGCGCCGACCATGTGAAGATCATGATGTCGGGCGGCGTCGCGTCACCCTACGATCCGCTCGACAGCCTGCAGTTCTCGGATGGCGAAGTCAGTGCGGCGGTGGAAGAGGCAACCGCCTTCGGCCGCTACGTCTGCGCCCATGCCTATTCCGCAGAAGCCATCACCCGCGCCGCTCGCCTCGGCGTTCGCACTATTGAGCACGGCAATCTCATCGACGATACGTCCGCCAGGCTGATGGCCGAGAAGGGCATGTTCCTCGTCGCCAATCTCGTCACCTACTACGCCATGAAAGACCGGGCCAAGCAGTTCGGCATGATCGACGAAAGCCTCGCCAAGAACGAAATCGTGCTGCAGGGAGGGCTGAAGTCGCTGGAGATCTGCAAGCACCACGGCATTCCGGTCGCCTATGGCAGCGACCTGCTGGGCGAGTTGCATTGGGACCAGTCGAAGGAGTTCACCATCCGTCAGCAGGTCGTCTCGCCTATCGAGATCATCCGCTCAGCGACCACGATCGGCGCCGAGGTCCTGCGCTTGCCGGGCAAGCTGGGCACATTACAGCCAGGCGCCTTTTCCGACGCCATCGTCGTCGACGGCAACCCGCTGAAAGACCTTGCGCTGCTTGGCGATCAAGGCAAACATCTCTCCCTGATCATGAAGGCCGGTATCTTGCACAAGAACCAGCTGAATTGATTGCAGGCGCTCGCAGCGAGGCGATCTTGACTCTCGTACCGGCATGGACCTCGTCGCGCGTTGTCGGCCGCATGGCGCTCGGAGCGGCGGCCGCGGTGTCGCTCGCGTATATCCTGCTGCCGATGTTCTTCGTGATCTGGCTGGCGTTCTTCGCACAGGAAATTCCGTCGTTCCCCCCGGAAGGCTATTCGCTGAAGTGGTTTCGCGCCGTGCCCGGCAACGACAGGTTCGTCTCGGGATTTCTCCTCAGCCTGCAGGTCGCTGTGGTCGCGACGTCGATCGGCCTGGCCATCGGCGTTCCCGCCGCCGTTTGCCTGGTGCGGGGGCGCTTCATCGGCCGTGAGGCGGTGAACAACCTGTTGTTGCTGCCGCTGATCGTGCCGGGCATCGTGCTCGGCATCGCGCTCTATGTCTTCCATGTCGAAACCGAGATCGCGACCGGCTGGCCGATCCTCGGTTCACTCGGCGGCCTGGTCGCCGGTCACGTGCTGATAGCCATCCCCTGGACGGTGCGCCTCATCACCGCCAGCCTCGTCGGCATGGATCGCGCCGTCGAGGAAGCGGCGCAAAGCCTGGGCGCCGATCGCCTGACCACGTTCCGGCGCATCACCTTGCCGGCTATCTTGCCGGGCATTGTCGCGGCCGCCTTGTTCGGCTTCATCGCCTCGTTCGGAAATCTGGAAATGAGCCTGTTCCTCGTCGGTCCCGGCCGCACCACCCTGCCGATCGCGATCCTGCAATATCTCGAATGGAAGATCGACCCGACCATCGCGGCGGTGTCGGTTCTGCAGATCCTGTTCATCGGCGGGGCCATGCTGCTGACCGATCGCTTCGTCGACATCGGCCGCGTGGTCTGACGATGGCGCGCCTGCGGTTGACCGGGATCACCAAGTGCTATGGCGACTTCAAGGCCGTTGATGATGTTTCACTCGACATTGCCGATGGCGAGTTCCTCGTCCTGCTCGGCCCCTCCGGCTGCGGCAAGACCACAACCTTGCGCATCGTTGCCGGCTTCATCGAGCCGACATCCGGCAGTGTGCACCTCGGCGAACGTGACATTACCGCGCTGCCGCCGTGGATGCGCAACGCCGGCCTGGTGTTCCAGAGCTATGCGCTGTTCCCGCACATGACGGTGGCCGAGAACATCGCGTTCGGCCTCGAGATGCGCAGGATGCCGAAGGCGCAGATGGCGCCGAAGATCACGGAGGCATTGCGCCTGGTGCGGCTCGATCATCTCAGCGACCGGCTGCCGCGGCAATTGTCGGGCGGCCAGCAGCAGCGCGTGGCGCTGGCGCGCGCCCTGGTTTTCCGGCCCGACGTGCTGCTGCTCGATGAGCCGCTGTCCAACCTCGACGCCAAATTGCGCCAGGATGTGCGGGTCGAAATCCGCGAATTGCAGCGCCAACTCGGATTGACGACGGTGATGGTGACCCATGACCAGGAGGAGGCCTTGACCATGGCGGACCGCCTCGTCGTCATGAGCGAGGGTCGTATCCGCCAGATCGGGTCGCAGCAGGATCTCTACGAACGCCCTTCGGAAAAATTCGTCGCGGATTTCGTCGGCCGCTCCACGTTCATCGATGGCCGCATGGATGGTCCCGGGCGCTTCGTCTCGGCCGGCGGCCTGGTCGTCGCCTGCGAAGCAACCGGCACCGGCAGCGCCTCCCTCGCGCTGCGCCCCGAACGTCTCGCGCTGACGACACCAGCAGCGTCGGCGATGGACAACAGCTTTCCCGGCGCGGTGGAATTCATCTCCTATCTCGGATCGCAGGTGGATCTGCACGTCCGCCTGTCGCCAAAGGAGCGGGTAATCGTGCAGATCCAGAACCGGCCGGAACAGCCCCTGCCGGTGATCGGAGAACAGGTCCACATCGGCTGGAGCAAATCGACAGGCCGCGTCTTTCAATCGTAACATCCCTGCCAACCAACCAATGTCCCGGAGGCACCAACCATGACCAGATCGAAATCCCGCCGCGAAGTCCTGCTCGGCGCGGCAGCGCTGGCCGGCACCGCCACCCTGCCGCGCACGGCATCGGCGCAGGCGAAAGGCCGCATCGTTGTCGGCACCTGGGGCGGTGACTACGCCCGCCTGCTCAACAAGAATATCGAAGTACCGCTGCTCATCAAGGACGGCTGGGAGGTGGTGCAGGATCAGGCCGGCGATCCCGAACGGCGCTCGAAAATGCTCGCCGAAAAGCGACTGCCGCGCGGCACCTCGGATGTGCAGGGTCTTTCCGCGCTCAACATGTTCCAGATGCACGACGCCGGCACCGTCTTGCCGATCGACTACGGCAAGCTCAAGAATGCCGGCAATCTGCTGCCGTCGATGAAATATCCCTATGGCGTCGGCCATATCTATTCGGGCAAGGTCGGCGTCTACAATCCGAAGATGCTCACGACAGCGCCCGCCAGTTACAAGGACGTGTTCGATCCCAGGCACGGCAACAAACTCGGCATCATCGACATCCAGTACCAATACACGATGGTCTGCGCGGCGCTCGCCGCCGGCGGCAAGGTCAACGATCTCGAGCCCGGCAAGAAATTGCTGCTGGAATGCAAGAACGCCGGCATGCGCATCTATCCGACCAACGAGGCGTTCGCTCAGGGCCTGAAGGCGGAGGAATTCGGCATCGGCGTCATGTGGAAAGCGCGCGTCGTGCAATGGCAGAACGCGGGCATTCCCGTAACCGCCATTGCCCCCACCGAAGGCACGCTCGCCTACATCTCGGGCTTCGTCATCCCGAAGAACGCGCCCAACAAGGACGGCGGATACGCCTATCTGGACGCCATGCTGGACAAGAGCGCGCAAGAAGCGTTTGCGGTCGACATGGGCTACAATCCCACCGTCACCAACGCCGCGGTCGCGCCCGATCTCAACAAGCGCATCGGCTTCACCCCCGACGAGATCAAGAAACTCGTCGATCTCGACTACGACTACATGAACAAGAACGACGTCGAGTTCAAGGAATGGTGGGACAAGGTGCTCAAGAGCTGATCGGGCAACCGATGGCCGCGACCGGTCGAACGCAGTTCCAGTCAGACGAAGCGCCCGCGTCACTGCTCTCGGCCACGACGCTGGTCGGGCCGGCGACGGTGTACGTGGCCGTTGGCCTGCTGGTGCCGCTGGCGATCCTGTTCCGCTACAGCTTCAACAGTTTCGAACCGCGGCGCATGATGGTGGAGACGTTCACGCTGGACAACTACGTCAAGTTCTTCGCCGATCCCTACTACACCGGCGTGCTGTGGACGACGTTGCGGGTGGCCGCGCTTTGCACCGTCGCCTGCCTGGTGATGGGTTTACCGCTCGCCTACGTGCTGGCGCGGACCCAGTCCAGGTTCAAGAATGTGCTGATCATGCTGGTGGTGCTGCCGCTGTTCGTCGGCAACGCGGTGCGCGCCGCCGGGTGGATGGTCCTGTTCGGCTCCAAGGGCTTTCTCAACGTGACCTTGATGCAGCTCGGCGCGATCAACCAGCCACTGCAGATCATGTATACCGAGGGCGCCGTCGTTGCCGGCATCATTGCCGTCAATCTGCCCTACATGGTGCTGACGTTACAGAGCGTGATCGAAGGCATCAACCGCAATGTCGAGGAGGCCGCCTTCAGTCTCGGTGCCGGGCCGATGACGATGTTTCGTCGCGTGCTGCTGCCGCTGTCGCTGCCGGGCATCCTCGCCGGGACCATCCTGACTTTCATCCTCGGCATGAACGCTTATGCGACACCCGTCCTGCTCGGCGGCCCCAAGTTCAAGATGATGGGGCCCCTGGTCTACGGACAGTTTCAGCTCAACAACTGGCCGTTCGGCGCTTCCGTCGCGTTCGTCCTGATGACCGCAACCCTGGGGCTGACGGCGACGGCAAATATCCTGGTACAGCGCCGGTTTCGGCGGTGACGATTGAAAGGGGCTTTCCATGACGGTCGGCGTCGGCGGTTCGACTGCGGAGGCGGAACTCGCCATCATCAAGAACATGCGCGGCGATGTGCCGCCGATCGGCGTCGATGAGCGCCTGCAGCGCATCGCCCGCGCCCAGGCGATCATGCGCGAGAAGGGCATCGACGCGCTCTATCTCGATGTCTCCTCGAGCATGACCTATTTTACCGGATTGAAGTTCCGCCGCACCGAGCGCATGCACAGCGCGGTTCTGCCGGCCAGGGGCGAGATCGTCTATGTCTCGCCGGCCTTCGAGGTCGAGAAACTCAAGACCATGATCGCGTTTGGCGACAAGATCGCGGTCTGGGAGGAGGACGAGGATCCGACCGCAACCGTGACCGAGACCGTGCGCGCACTCGGCTATCCCAGCGGCACGATCGCCGTCGATGAGGCAACGCCGTTTTTCACCTTTGACGGACTGCGCCGCGCCGGCAACGCCTACACCTTTATCAACTCCATCGACGTAACCGCCGGTTGCCGCATGATCAAGTCCGAGCAAGAGCTCGCGCTGATGCAGACGGCCAAAAACATCACGCTCGAAGCCCACAAGGCCGCCGCTCGCATCATGCGCGAAGGCATCACCACCACCGAAGTGCAGGCATTTATCACCGCCGCGCACCGCAAGCTCGGCTCGGAAGGCGATCCACCTTTCAACGCGGTGCTGTTCGGCGAGGCGACGGCGTATCCGCATGGCGTACCCTATCCGCAGACGCTCAAGGACGGCGACATGATCCTGATCGACACTGGCGCGCCGGTCGATGGCTATCTCTCCGACATCACACGCTCCTACGTCTTCGGCGAGCCGACCAGGCGCCAGCGCGACGTCTGGAACCTGGAGAAAACGGCGCAGGCCGCAGGCTTCGCTGCCGCAAAACCCGGCAACCGTTGCGAGGATATCGACATCGCCGCCCGCGGCGTCATTAACGGCGCCGGCTTCGGCCCCGGCTATGCGACACCCGGCCTGCCGCACCGCACCGGCCACGGCATCGGCCTGGACGTGCACGAATGGCCCTATCTCGTGAAGGGCGACAAGACCGTGCTGACGCCCGGCATGACGTTCTCGAACGAGCCGACCATTTGCATTTATGGCGAATTCGGCGTGCGCCTCGAGGATCACATGGTCATCACCGAAACCGGCGCCCGCTGGTTCACCCAGCCGGCCCATTCGGTCGACGATCCCTTCGGCCACCCAGCCATGACGAGGCGGACCTGGCGGCTGCTATCATTGGCCCTCCCGCCCGACCCAATCTTCCCGACTTCGGGTAAAAGCGGCTACAGTGATGCCTCCACGGGAAAGTGGGCCTGGCCTGCCTGTACCGGTCAGGCGGTCGAATTTTCCAAGGCTGCATGAGCGATCTTCGATATTGGATCAGTCGGCGTGCAGTGCCCGGCATCATGAATGTGACGAATGACCGAGACGCCAGATTACAACGCAACCGATCCCTGGCAGATCATTGCAGACCTCCAGCGCCGGCTCGACGAGTCGTTTGCGCAACAGGCCGCGACCGCCGAGGTCATGCAACTTATCAATACCTCGCCAGGCGACCTCACGCCGGTGTTCGATGCCATCGTAGATAAGGCGATGCACCTTTGCGGGGCAGGCTTCGGCGGGTTGTGGGTCGTCGATGGCGACATGGCCCGCGCCGCTGCGACCCGAAACCTGCCAGAACCCTATGTCGAGTTCTTGACGCGAAGGCCGGTGCTTCTTGTCGGCGCGATACCGTTCGATCGGCTGCTACGTCAATTGCTGGACGCAGAATGAGGGTTATTCGATGACACCCGCCACACGGTGTTTGCGAGGTCATCCGCGATCAACAGTGCGCCGGACCGATCGACCGCCAAACCAACCGGCCTTCCGCGGGCCTGATTTTTCGCATCGAGGAAGCCGGTGACGACGTCCTGCGCCGGGCCGCTGGGCCGTCCGCCGCTAAATGGCACGAAAACCACCTTGTAGCCGTTAAAAGGGCTTCGATCCCAGCTTCCGTGTTCGCCGACGAACGCGCCGCCGCGGTAGTTTGCGGGAAGCTCGGTGCCTGTGTACATCGCGACCCCCAATGGCGCCACGTGAGAGCTCAAGGCGTAGTCCGGTACAATCGCTTTAGCCACCAGATCGGGGCGCTGCGGCTGGACTCGCGGGTCGAGGTGCTGGCCGTAATAGCTGTAGGGCCAGCCATAGAAACCGCCGTCCTGCACCGAGGTCAGATAATCCGGAACCAGATCGGGCCCGATCTCATCGCGTTCGTTGGCGACGGCCCAGAGTTTGTGGGTCTCTGGCTCCCACGCCAGGCCGGTGGGATTACGCACGCCGCTGGCGAAGATGCGATGGGCGCCCGATGCGCGGTCGACCTCCCAGATCGCGGCGCGTTCATATTCCGCCCCGATTCCATTTTCGGTGATGTTGCTGTTTGAACCGACTCCGACATAGAGCTTGGAGCCATCCGGGCTGGCCAGCAAAGCCTTGGTCCAGTGATGATCGATCGGGCCGCCGGGAAGGTCGGTCAGCTTGGTGCCGGGAGCGGTGATGCTGGTCTGCCCTTCCTGATAGGGATAGCGCACGATCGCGTCGGTGTTCGCAACGTAGAGATCATGGCCAACCAACGCGACGCCAAAGGGCGAATTGAGGTGATCCAGGAACACGGTTCGTACGTCGGGAATGCCATCACCCTTGGTGTCGCGCAGCAGCGTGATGCGGTTTCCGCCCTTGCCCTTGGCGCCGGCGAACCACTGTACCCAGCCAGTGATCAGGTCCTTGGGGCGGTGGATCGGCGCCTTCGGACCATTGCTCTCAACTACCAAGACGTCGCCATTGGGAAGCACGTAGAGCTGCCTTGGATGCTCGAAACCGGTGGCCAGTGCATGGACCTGCAATCCCTGCGGCACCGTAGGAGTTTCCTCTCCCCATGCGGCGACTTTAGCGATCCGTATCGGCGGCATCAAATACTGTTGCAGCGCAGGCAGCACGGGATTGGCACCGATCTGAATCTTCGGATCACCGCCATTCTCATCGCAGCCGGCGAGTCCCAGCGCGGAGATGGCGACAAACACAGTGGCGGCCAGACGCGGCAGCTTCGCCGAATGTGCAATTTGCAGGGCGCGCATCATATCGACACTCCTACGCGACGGTGATGGACCAGGGTCGAGCCCGCCCAGCCCGTGAACAGCAGAATGACGACGACGACCGCGGAAAGCGTCAGGCCTGTCGGCACGACTGCCGTATAACCGTCGCGGCTGTGAACGAAGACATTCATCAGCGAGAGCAACAGCGCGAGCGGGTAGCCGACCGCGTGAGGCCAGGCCAGCGTACGGATCGGTTTGCCGCCGATAAGGTCAATCACGAAAGCTATGATCGCAAGGCCAGCCATGATCAGACCGACAGTGACCAGCCAGACGGAGAACGTCTCCCACATCATATCGGCGGTCTGCCAATAGGCGAGATCGGTGACTAAAGCGCCTGCGAAACAGGCGATGGGAAACGGCACCAGCATCGGATGAATCGCTCGTCCACCTGAACTTGCATTGGCGTCGCGCATGAAAGTCGTCTCCGTCACCCTAGTGTGCTGCATGCCTCGATCCTCGTAACGATCCGCGTGCCTGCGCCTCCAGAGACACGGCTTCATCTCCGGGCCCCCAACGCGCGACGCGAACAATTTCGTGCTGGCGATGGATATTGTGTCGCTTCACGCCTGCGTCCTCTAAATTTTAGTTTAATCATCCGAAACCAGCGCTCGGCCCCGCCCGGGCGTTCCCAATGCGCGCTGATCAGGCGATCGAATGAGGTCGCTCAGCGGTTGCCGGCAATTAGCTGACGTCGGTGTTTCGGCGCATGTCGGCCGCGAAGCCGGTTTTTTCCTGTCAAAATACGGCTTTGAGCTGATACGGTGCCTCGTCCGGAGGCTGGGGGGCTGACGTGCGGCGGCGGGATTTTCTCGGTGTCTTGAGCGGTGCGGCGATGATGTCGCCGCTTGCGGCGCGCGCGCAGCAGGCGGCGATGCCCGTCGTCGGATTTCTAAACCCGACTTCGTCCAAATTATACGATTTCAACGCGGCCGCGTTTCGGCGGGGCCTGCAGGATGTCGGCTATGTCGAAGGCGAGAATGTCCGGATCGAATATCGCTGGGCCGAGGGCGATTATGGTCGGCTACCGGCGCTTGCGGCGGAACTGGTCGCGCTCCAGGTCAACGTCATCGGCGCCACCGGCGACGTAGCTTCCGCCCGCGCCGCGAAGGCCGCCACATCCAGCATTCCTGTCGTCTTCACCATTGGCGCGGACCCGGTCCGGCTCGGTCTTGTCGCGAGTTACAATCGTTCGGGCGGCAATGTCACCGGCATCAGCGCCATCACCAGCACAATCGGCACCAAGCGAATAGAGATCCTTTTTCAGCTCGCCCCGCGATCCAAGGTCGCGCTGCTCATGAACCCGGACAATCCGAGCGCACCTACGGAACAGCGAGACGCGCAGGAAGCAGTGCGCATTCTCGGGCAGCAATCGCTGGTGCTGAACGTGAGAAACAGGGACGATTTCGATGCCGCCTTTGAAACTTTTGTCCGGGAAGGCGCGGACGCGATATTCGTGGCCACCGATCCGATGCTGCTGAGCCAGCGCGACGAGATCGCCGCTTTCGCGGCGAGACAACGCGTGCCAGCCATCCATTTCGAACGCCAGTACCCGATCGGGGGCGGACTGATCAGCTATGGCACAAGTATCAGCGGCATGTACCGCCAGGCCGGCGTTTATTGCGGCCAGATCCTGAAGGGAGCCAACCCGGCCGAGATGCCGGTGATGCAGCCGACCAAGTTCGAACTGGTGATCAATCTCAAGACCGCGAAGGCGCTCGGCATCGAGGTGTCGCCGACGCTGCTCGCCACCGCCGACGAGGTGATCGAGTGATGCGGCTGCAACTTCCGCTTTGCGCCCCTGACGTCGGTGTTTCGGTGCATGTCCGCGGTTTGCGCCAAGGCCGGACATTCCCTCAAAGCCGGCTTTGACCACAATGGACCGGCCCCGCGTCTTTCGCCGAGTTCCGCTATCGATGGCAAAGCGGACTCAAAGAATCACGGAACTATCGCTTTACTACTGCGCGTCCGCCGCGGGTTTTTCCTCAGCCAGGCATCCAATAATGTAGGCGGTCCGATCCCTGGGCAGCACCTTCGCGACATCGGCCTTGTGACGGCATTCGAGTTGCCCGATTTGCTTGGCACGGCGCTTTTCCGACATCAGCGGCGACTGCCTGAGCCTGCGCACTGTAATCGGCGAGCCATCGGATTCGAACTGCAATTCATATTTCTTGCCATTTTTATCCATCGCGGCACAGGAGATACTGGAAACCACTCCCACCGCGATGTTTCCAAGCTGCTTGCATGTTCCCGCCGATAATTCGACGAACGGCACTGGCAAGCCATCGACCTTTGGCCTGTCCTTGGAGTTCAGCAGCATCCGGTCGATTGAAAGTTCGTATAGATTGTCCTGGTCCCTCCGGGCATTTTCACCCGAGAACGAGACGACGTGACTGGTGTCAGTCGGGTCGTCAAGAGCAACCGTAAAATTTGCTCGGCCTTGTTCGCTATGGAAGTATGCCACCGCCCTGCAGGTGAAATCGCGTCCCGCGATCTTAAGCGTGCTGCACTTCCCTGAAATTATCGCGAATATATCGATGTCCGGTTCTTGTGGTTTCGTGTCATTCGAGACCAAAATGACGGGCGGCGTAAATGTCCCCAGGTCATCCAGGGTACTACCGGAAACAAATCCATCGGCGCGACGAGCCTTCGCCGTCGCCGTGGATTGCTTGAAATTCCGGATATGCTGCAAAAGTCGGCTGCCATAGAACGGCTCGGCAATTGACGGAGTGGCAAAGAAAATAATGACAACGGCGAAGACTTGCCAGCAGAGGCGCATCGTGATGCTCGGTTGATAAGACATAAGACCCAATAAGCGCCATGTAACATCAAAAAGCGATCCCAGGACAAGCCTGCCTGCGCCGAACAACCGCATTTTGCGGGCACCTCGTTAGGCCATGGTTAAAGCGGGCACCGATCTCGCGCGCGCGAATACCTGTGCCCACTCCTGGGACGGTGGGCAATTGCAAAGGGATGTTGTAGGCGGTCAGGATACGGAGGACATCGTTGCTCTCCGTCGAAGTCAGACGTCAGCCAGCGGCCGGGCATCAAGCTCAGTTGAAGGGAAAGTCATGCATTCTTTTAGTTCCAGCCCGCGTGGGCCAGCCGACCAACCCGGCAGAGACGCAAATCCAGCTGCGGCCTATTACCCCGATGCGACGTGGCAGCACAGAACGCCTTCAGAATCGGGCGTCAATCCAGACCTCCTGAAGCAGGCGATCGATTTTGCAGTCGCCGGCGAGACCAAGG
>WNFD01001858.1_pt1 | contig 21257 bp, 17 predicted proteins | sample 5400491 | NCBI WGS metagenome assembly WNFD01 (sample SAMN13153343, study PRJNA577476) | soil metagenome | isolation source: 120 cm saprolite under Douglas fir tree site 2 hole 2 replicate 2 | place: USA:California | collected 2015-04-18
AGCAGCTCCATCACCTGCACACGGGAAGCTGGATCGGCGCCAGCCTCGACACGTGGATCGGCGACCCGGAGCACAACGTCGCGTGGGACCTGCTTGCCGAGACGCGCGACTGGCTCGACGCGCAATCGCAGCAGCGGCCACGAGACTCGCAGCAGGCCGCGCTGGCGTGGCGCGAGATCCTGATCACCGAGGGCAGCGACTGGTTCTGGTGGTTCAGCCGCAAACACGACTCCGGCATGGACCCGATCTGGGACAACCAGTTTCGGCTCCACCTGCGCAACGTCTATAAATTGATGGGCGCCCGGGCCCCGGCGCGGCTCTTCCAGCCGATCATCAAGCGCGCGCCAACGCCGGAGCGCGGCGTGCCGTCGGCGGCCATCAGCCCCGCCTCCAGGCACGACCCGGCCTGGTCGCAGGCGGGCTACTACCTGGTCGGCTCAGGGTTCGGCGCGCTGCACCGGCCCGCCGGTGTCGTGGAGCGGGTGTACTACGGCAACGACGACGAGAAGATGTATTTCCGGATCGACTCGCCGCGCTCGGGCAACGAGCTCGAGCAGCAGACGATCGAGTTCTGGCTGTACATCTCGGGACCGCCGGCGCTCGACGGCAAAGGCGACCTCGAGCTGCCGCTGCCCAGGACCGCGATGACCGACATGGGGTTCGAGCCCGCGTACGCGGTTCGAATCACGCCGCGCGCGCAGGGCGGCAAGCTGACGGTGGGCAGGGTCGTCGAGCCGCAAACACGCGCGGTCACGGAAGCAAGCTGGGACGTCGAGGACCCGTTCGCGGTCGGCATCCCGTTCGGCCGGTTGGGCAAAGGGGCCGGCGACGCCCTCGAGCTGGCCCTGGTCGTGAGCCGGGAAGGGCGCGACATCGAGGTCGTGCCGCCCTCGGGCGGGCTGGGCATCCGCGTGCCGGGCCAGTCGCGAGCGGTCGAGGTGGCGCACGCGGAGCATCTCAAGGTGCTGGTCGCGACCGCGGAGTTGGCGCCGTTCGCGAAGCTCGGCGGCGTCTCGGACGTGGCAGCCTCGCTGTCGAAAGAGCTGCGCCGACTCGGCCACGACGTCCGCGTGGTGCTGCCGCGCTACCGGCAGGTGGACATCGGTCGCTATGGACTGCGGCCTGTCGCCAACCTGGACGTGCCCCTCGGCACCGAAAGGCTGCCCGCGACGATCTTCGAAGGCCGGCTGGGTGAGATGGTCGTGTACTTCGTCGACTGCCCGCCGCTCTACGACCGCGACGGCATGTTCGGTTTTGGCGACGATGACGCTCGATCGGTTTACTTCTGCCGCGCGGCGCTGGAGATGTTGCCGGCGCTGGATTTCTTCCCCGACGTCATCCACATCCACGACTGGTACGGCGCGCTGATCCCGAACCTCCTCGACCGCGTGTACGACTCGGAGCAGTACGCGGACATCGCCACGACGCTCACGATCCACAACCTGTCCGCGCAGGGCGTGTTCGGTTTCGGCGCGATCATGCTTGCCGGCCTGCAGGAGTGGGGGCTCATCCAGCTCGGCATCCCTGGCCTTGACAACGTCGTCAACGTGCTCGGGCGCGGGATCCATTTCGCCGATGTGGTGAACACCGTCAGCGAGCGCTACGCCAAGGAGATCCAGACGCCGGAGTACGGCGAGGGGCTTGACGAGCTGCTGCGGCGCAACACGCAGAAGCTGCACGGGATCTTGAACGGCATCGACTACGAGATCTTCGATCCTTCTCGCGATCCGAACATCTCACATCACTACTCGGCAAGCGAGCCTCAGAACAAGGCGCTGTGCCGCGCGGCGCTGCGCTCGGAGCTGGGGCTCGAGGACGTGAACAAGCCGCTGTGCGCGATCGTGTCGCGCTTCTACGACGTGAAGGGATTCGACCTGATCGAGCAGGCGATGCCTGAGCTGGTGCAGCTCGGCCTGCAGGTCGTGGTCATCGGCACCGGCGACCGGCGGTACGAGGACATGTTCCGGCGCTGGGCATCGGAGCTGCCGCAGCAGGTCTGGGTGTCGATCGGCTTCGACTCCGCGTTGGCGCAGCGGATCTACGCGGGCGCGGACATGCTGTGGATGCCGTCCCGATTCGAGCCCGGCGGACTGGCTCAGCTCATCGCGCTGCGCTACGGGACGATCCCGGTGGTCCGCGCGACGGGCGGGCTGGCGGACACGATTCGCGATTACGACCCGGTCGCGCACACGGGGAACGGGTTCCGGTTCGGGCCGTATGACGCGTGGCAGTTCTTCGCCGCGGTCGTGCGCGCGGCCGAGAACTTCCGCCACCCGGCGGTGTGGTCGTGGTTGATCCAGCACGCGATGAAAGAGGATGTGTCGTGGTCGCGGTCGGCGCAGAAATACTTGCAGCTGTACCTGGCGGCGATCGCGTCGCGGCGGGAGCGGCGGGGCGTGCCGGTCGCCACGTCAGCCGGCGAGTAAATCACCGGATTCGCCTCGTTGGCGCCAACGGGGTGTTTCGAGTGGATGAATTACGCCTCGTTGGATCCAACGGGGCGCAAATCGGTCTCCGTCAGCCGCCCCAGTCAGGGAGTAGGCGGAGCTGCTCGACCCGCCGCGCGCCGGGCGCGTAGGCGGCGTTGAAGTAGTCGATCACCATCCGCCGCGCGGCGAACTGCGTGACCACGTTGCGGATCGATGCCTTCATCATCTCGACCCAGCGGCGCGGGATGCCGGCTTCGTCGCGGTCGTAGAACGCGGGGACGACCTCGCGCTCGAGCAATCGATAAAGTCCCTCCGCCTCGGCGACGTCATCGACTTCCTGCCTGTCCAGCGTGGTGCCTGAGGGGATCGCCCAACCCAGCTCCGGTCGATAGGCCTCGTCCCACCATCCGTCGAGGATGCTCACGTTAAGGGCGCCGTTGGCGCCGGCCTTCATTCCGCTCGTCCCGCTCGCCTCGAGGAACCTGCGAGGGTTGTTCAGCCACACGTCGGCGCCGTGGACGAGGTGACGGGCCAGCGTGATGTCGTAGTCCTTGAGGAAGACGACGCGCGGTTCCTCGCGAGCGAGGCCGACGATCCCGGCAACGATCTCCTTTCCGGGTTGGTCGGCGGGATGCGACTTGCCCGCGAACAGTATCTGCACCGGGCGCCGCGAGCTGCGCAGGAGCTTTCCCAGCCGCGCCCGGTCACGCAGCAGCAGGTTGGCTCGCTTGTAGGGCGCAAAACGCCGGCCGAACCCGATCGTCAGAGCGTTTAGGTCGAGCTCTCTCGGCGTCTCAGCGCGCTGGTCGGTGAACGCGAGCAGCTTGCGCTTGAGCTCGCCGTGGATCGTCCACAGCTCAGCGGCGGGAATCTCGTTGACGGCGTGCCAGCGACCGTCCGCGGGATCGAGATCCCACCAGTCGGGCCCGACATAGCGGCTGAGCAGCTCGGCGATCTCGGGCGCCACCCACGTCGGCATATGGACGCCGTTCGTCACCGAGCCGATCGGGACCTGGTTCTCGGGCAGGCCGCGCCAGGCGTCCTTCCACAACCGCCGCGAGACCGCGCCGTGCAGTCGGCTCACGCCGACCGATTGATCCGCCAACCGAAGCGCGGCGTACGTCGTGCACAACCGCTCACGCGGGTCGCCGGGGCGCTGGCGGCCCAGGTCCATGAACCGGTCGAAAGAGATCCCTACCTGGCTCAGGTACGGCCCGAGCAGGTCCCACACCAGCCCCGAGTCGAAGTAGTCGCTGCCCGCTGCGATCGGCGTGTGCGTCGTGAAAACAATCCCCGCGCGCGCCACAAGCCGCGCTTCTTCGAGCGTCATCTGGCGCGAGGCGCGCAGCTCGCGGATGCGCTCGATCGCGCATAGAAAGCTGTGGCCCTCGTTGAGATGAAACACGCCCGAGTCAATGCCGAGTGCCCGCAGCGCGCGCACGCCGCCGATGCCGAGCACGATCTCCTGGCGCAGGCGGCGGTCAGGCTCCGGGACGTAGAGGCGATCCGTGATATTGCGCAGGTCTTGCGGGTTCGACTCGACGTCCGTGTCGAGTAGGAACAGCGGCACCCTGCCGACCTGCGCGCGCCAGACGGCGATCTTGACATTGCGCGTGCCGATCGGGGCCTCCACCTCGACACCCTCGACCTTGCGCACCGGCAGCTCGTCGCCGCGGTTCTCTGAGTAGACCTCGAACTGCCGGCCGCCCGCGTCGATGTCCTGACGGCCGAAGCCCTGCTTGTAGAGCAAGCCGACAGCGACCAGCGGAAGGCCGAGGTCGCTCGTCGCCTTCAAGTGGTCGCCGGCCAGCACGCCGAGGCCGCCCGAGTAAATGGGCAGGCACTCGGTCAGGCCGAACTCGAGCGAGAAGTAGGCGACGGCGAGCGGCGCCTCGGCATCCATGAATCGAGGATGGCGGTCGTAGTACTCCTGCCGGGCGGCCTTCGCGCCCTCGAACGCGCGCCGCACCTCCTCGCGCTCGCACGCCTTCTGGATGCCTTCCTCGCCCAGCCGCTTGAGGAGCAGCACAGGGTTTTCGCGCGTCGACTCCCAGAGCTCCGGGTCGATCGTGCGGAACAGAGCTTCGATGCGGGGTTGCCATGTCCACAGCAGGTCGTAAGCGAATTCGCTTAGTTCTTCGAGCACGGAACTACGATGTTATGGGGATTGGGGAAGTGAAGGCGGTCGTGATGGCCGGCGGCGAGGGGTCGCGCTTGCGACCGCTCACCAGCAACATGCCCAAGCCGCTGGTCCCGGTCGCGGGACGCCCGATCATGGAGCACATCCTTCTCCACCTTCGTCGCCACCAGCTGCGCGACGTGGTGGCGACGGTCCAGTACCTCGGCGCGTCGATCCGCAACTACTTCGGTGACGGGTCCGAGCAGGGTGTGGCGCTCACCTATTCGGTGGAGGATTCGCCGCTGGGCACCGCGGGCTCGGTGATGCTCGCGCGCCAGCAGCTGACCGAACCGTTCGTCGTCATCTCCGGCGACTCGCTGACCGACATCGACCTCGGTGCGGCGGCTCGATTTCACCGCGAGCGCAAGGCGATCGCGACCATCGTTTTGAAGCCGGTCCCGAACCCACTCGAGTATGGCGTGGTCGTCATCGACGAAGGCGGCGTGGTCCAGCGCTTCATCGAAAAACCGAGCTGGGGCGAGGTCATCTCGGACCTGGCCAACACCGGGATCTACATCCTCGACCCGGCAGTCTTCGATTTCTTTCGCCCTGGCGAGGTCACCGATTGGTCGGGCGACGTTTTTCCGAAGCTCCTGAAAGAGGGCGAGCACGTCTTCGGGTGGATCGCGGACGGTTACTGGGAGGACGTGGGGAGCCACGCCGCCTACGTGAAGGCGAACTTCGACTGCCTCGAGGGCAAGGTCAAGGTTCAGATTCCGGGCGACCGTGTCGGCGAGTCCACCTGGATCCACCCGGACGCGGAAGTCGATCCGGGGGCGCGCATCGACGCTCCGGCATTCATCGGCGCCGGCGCGAAGCTCCGCGCGGGTTCGTGGATCAACGGTCCCGTGGTGGTTGGGGCGTACACGACTGTTGACACGGGCGTGAAAATCTCGAACTCCATCGTTTGGGACCACAGCTACATTGGCCTGAACTCGCGCCTTCGCGGGTCGGTGGTGTGCCGCTCCGTGACGATCAAGAACGGATGCCTGCTCGAAGAAGGCAGCGTGATCGGAAGCGACGTGACGATCGGCGCGGGTTCGACGGTCAACGCGAATGTCCGCATCTGGCCGAACAAGGAGGTCGAGCCTGGTGCCGTCGTCCACGAATCCATCATCTGGGCCGGCTCATGGAAGCGTGGCCTCTTCAGCTCCTATGGCCTCAACGGCCTGATCAACATCGAGATCACACCCGAGTTCGCGTCACGGCTCGGCGCCGCGATCGGCGCCCTGATGCCGAAGGGGACGGAGATCGCGATCTCACGCGATTACACTCGGTCGGCGCGGATGATCGGGCGCGCGCTGATGTCAGGCATGATCTCGTCGGGCGCGCACGTGATCGACCTGTCTGTGCTGCCTGCACCCGTGTGCCGCTACTGGGCGCGCCACAACCACGTGTCAGCGATTCACGTGCAGACGTCGCCGGTCGACCCGCGGTCGGCCGACGTCCGGATCTTCGACGACCTCGGCCTCGACATCGACAAGCGGAGCGAGCGACGTCTCGAGGGATTGTTCTTCCGCGAGGACATCCGCCGCGTGTCGCACTACGAGATGGGGCGCATGACGCGACGCGACGGCCAGACCGACCGATACATGGAGGACATGCTCGCCAAGCTCGACCTCGAGGTCGTGCGAGGTGCTGCCTTCAAGGTCGTGATCGACTACAACAACGGCGCGGCTGCGATGGTGCTGCCGCAGATCCTGCGCGAGCTCAACTGTTCGGTCATCCCCCTGAATGCGGCGCCGGCCGAGATCGTCCTCGAGCAGGACGACCCGACTTTCCGCGCCCACCTCCAGGAGATGGGGGTGATCACGGCGGCGGTGAAGGCCAAGCTCGGCGTGTTCATCGACACGCCAGGCGAGAGATGCTTCATCGTCGACGAGACCGGCGCCTTGCTCGACCACGACACGGCGTTCGCGGTCCTCACCCAGCTCGCGCTGACGAGCAAGCCGGGCATGGTGCTGGGACCGGCGTCATCGTCGCTCGCCTTTTCGATGATCGCCGAACAGCTGGCGAGCCGTTTCGTGCCGACCAAGATCACGCCCGGGGCGGTGCTGCGAGCGGCCCAGCATGCGGAGGCGGTCCTGGCCTCGGACGGCAACGGAGGCTACTGCTGGCCCGACTTCGCGATCTCGTTCGACGCGATCTTCAGCATCGCGCGGGTGCTCGAGCTGCTGGCGAAGGGCGGCACGTCGCTCGGCGCGCTCCGCTCACGGATCCCGCAGGTGACCCATCGCACCGCGGTCGAGTTCTGTCCATGGGAGGTGAAGGGCCGCGTCATGCGCACGATGATGGAGAAGCACCTCAAGGACCGCGTCGACCTGACCGACGGGGTGAAGGTGTTTGTCGACGACGGATGGGTGCTGGTGGCCCCGGACGCGGACCGGCCTGAGTACTACGTCATCGCTTCAACGCTCGACGCCGGCCACGCGCAGCGGCTTGTGGAGGAGTATTCGCAGCTGGTGCGGTCGGTCGTCGCCGAGGCGGCCCCGCAGGCGGAGGCGGTCGTCGAGACCTAAAATCGGTTGTCTGCCGAGCGGGCGTAGCTCACCTGGTAGAGCGCAACCTTCCCAAGGTTGAGGTAGGGAGTTCGAGACTCCTCGCCCGCTCCAGTTTCGCTCGATTGTGCACTGAGTCTCCTATCAACGACCGCTGATACCGGCGTCATTGCACACTCGCCGTTAACGGGCTCGGTTGTCTGCGGTGACGCCTGCAAGCACGATCTGCGACATGGCTCCGAGGCCGCGCGTTCCCATCGAGTTGACCATAGGTCCCTTCAGCGTCGAACAAGCGAGGCGGCATGGCTTGACGAAACACCAGCTCGCAGGCGCCAGTTGGCAGCGGCTTGGACGTGGTCTCTATGCATGGCGTGAGATCGCAGACACGACAATGGCCAAGCTCACCGCCACAATGCTGTGCCTCCCCAACGCAGCATTCCTCTCCGGGCGCACTGCTGCCTGGCTCCACTGTCTTGACCTTCCTCCTTGCGATCCAATCGAAGTCACGATTCCCGCAACCAGCGGCATATCGCGCCGCGTTCGGGTAAGAGTCCGCCGCTGCTCTGTTCCAGCGAACGAACTTGTCAATCGCAAGGGCCTGCGAACAACGTCAAGTGTTCGGACGGTTGCCGATCTCGGCACTCGCCTGGCTCTTGTCGAAGCCGTTTCTCTCATCGACATGGCTATGCACGCTCGACTCGTCGCGGCTGAACAACTCCGCGAGTGGGCGGCTTCACATCGTGGCTATCGTGGGATCCGCCGGCTTTGGAGAGCGATTGAGTTGGCCGAGCCCGCGACCGAGAGCGTCATGGAGACGCGTTTGCGATTGGTGCTGGTCCTAAGCGGACTTCCCCGGCCGAACGTCCAGACGGATCTGAACGACGCGACCGGACAATTCATCGCTCGTCCCGACCTCTGCTACCCACACAAACGCCTCGCGATCGAGTACGACGGCGCAACCCATCGCGACAGCCTGGCTCAAGACAATCGCAGACAGAACCGGATCATGGAGGCGGGCTATAGCCTTCTGCGTTTCACCGCGGGCGACATCTTCAACACTCCAGCCTCCGTGGCCGCACTGGTGCGACGGGCACTAGCCTAGCGCCGTTCTTCCACCAGCAAGCTCTGCACGCTGCGGCCGACTCTGCCTCTCCGGTCGTAGAGCGCAGCCTCCGCAAGACCAGTTCCCTGCGGCTCGAGCCACGTCCGCGCGTCGACCAGCACCCATTCGTCGATCGGGTGGCGGAGCACGGAAACGGTGAGGTCCGGGTTGACGAAGCTCGTCTTACGCGGATCGACCAGGTAGCTGATGCCGTTCGGAAAGTCAGCGGCCGCGCAAACGCGCAGGAGGCCGCTCGGCTCCTCGCCGGGAACCAGCGGCAGCTTGAGCCGAAACCACGCCCAGCCCGGCGCCGCATCGCCAGTTCGTGGCGCCCGCATGTCGACTCCGAGGACGTGGTAGGCCGGCCCACCCCGCCAGCCACCCGACCACTCGACGAGGGTGTCGGGTCCGGGATGTGGCAGCGTGTCGGCGCTCTCTGGGACATTCACCGGCGCGCGGCGAATCCGCAGCGCGGTCGCCCGAGCCACCTCTTGCTCGCCGTTCCACAGCGACGACTCGATGAGCTGGACCTTTCGACCCGGGCGAACGTCCTTTGTGGTCACCGCGAGCGGAACCCTGCCGAACGGTCGCAGCAGCTCCACCGTCATTCGAGTCACGAACATCTCCTGTTCGGACTCGAAGCGCTCGATGGCGCGGGCCATGAGCATCGTCGAAGGACTGCCATGCAGCGCCTGGTCCGTCCAGGGGCTGAGCGCTGCCTCGGTGGGGATGAACCGGCCGTCCCCGGACGGTTCGAAGATCGACTCGCTCATCGCCGGCATGAAGATAGTCCCCACTCAAGGCCGGGATTCTTCCCTAAAAGCTCTGCACGCGGTCCGGGATCTCCAGCGACATCGCGCCCCAGGCCATCGCCACCGCCGCGGCGATGCCTGGGACGAACGCGAGCAGCGCCGTCCCGGTCGCGTCCCACAGCGCGCCTGCGATGAGCGGGATGACGAACGCGGTCGCGTACTGCAGTGTGAAGATCGCCGCGCTCATGCGCGCCACGCCGCCGGGTGGAGCGAGGCGAGGCGGAATGCTCAACACGACCACGAACGCAAGCGCGGTCGAGAACCCGAGCACCGGAGCCCACACCACGGGCCCCGCGCCAGGGGTCAGCACCAGGCCCAGCTGCGCGGCGGCCATGATCGCCGCGGAGCCGACGAAACCCGCGCGCCCCGTCAGCAGCTTCGGCCATAGCACCACCGCCGGCGCGGTCAGCAGCTGGGCGCCGTTGAGCAGGGCGAGTGTGGGGGAGATCAGGTCGTGGCGTCCGGTCTGGTCGAGGTAATCCGGGATGAAAGCGTTGGCGCCGAAGTAAACAGCCGAGGCCATGCCCATCACGACCCCGATCCGGACCGCCTGGCCCTGCCGCCAGTCAGGCCACCAGCGCGACGTGACGGTGGCGCGGGTTGAGCGCGCGGGCGCAGCCGCGGCGATTGCCACGGCGGTGACGAGGACCAAAACCGACCACATCGCCAGGGCCCAGCGCCAGTCGCCGTGCGCGAGCGGCAGCACGCCGACCGGTGTGGTCAGGGCAGTCGGAAGCGTCTCGCCGATCAGGATGCCGTTGCTGTAGACCGCGGTCGCGATGGCGATCCGGCGCGGAAACCATTCGCGCACGAGCGATGGGAACGCAGGCTGCGTGACCGCGACGCCGAGTCCCATCAGAAACGTGGCGCTGAACAGGACCGGGACGCTTGGCCCGAATCCGCGCAGGGCGCCGAATATCCCGACCGAGCCGAGGCCCGCGAGAAGTGCGCCGCGCACCCCCAGCTTTGCGATGAGGAGCGATCCTGGGACGGCGGCGATGGCCAGCAGCAGCACGGGTCCGGACACCAGCGCGCCGACGGCCTTTTCGTCCAGGTGGAGCTCACGGTGGATCAGCGGGATCAGCGGGGGAACCGCGAGCATGGTGAGCCGCACGTCGATCCCGCCGAGCCACAGCAGGAGCAGCCGGGCCCAGTCGGCGCGCGTCAGCCTCAAACGCTCACGCCATACTGATGGCCGTGGCAGGCCTGCTGATCGTCACCGCGACCGGACCTACCGATCCGACGCGCGCGAGCATTCCGTTCCACATCGCGGTCAACGGCGCGAAACCGGACGGGACCCCCGTCGCGATTGCTCTCGCCGGCGACGCCGCCGAGCTCGTCAAGCCGGACGTCATCGCCAACGTGCTCGGCCTGGGCGTGCCGCCGCTGCGTGAGCTGCTCGACAAGTGCCTGGACAACGAGGTTCCGATCTACGTTTGAAAAGGCTGTGCCGAGGCCCGTGGGGTCTTGCCGGAGATGCTCACACCGAACGCGAAATACATCACGCCCCCCGACCTCGTGCGATTGACGATGCAGGCGGATAAGGTCCTCAGCCTCTAGCTGCGCGTCGCGCCGATGGCCGCCAGGGCGCTCGGGTTCTCGAGCGACGACAGGTCGCCGGGGTCCTTCCCGATATAGACCGACTTCACGACGCGGCGCAGGATCTTGGCGTTGCGTGTGCGGGGCAGGTCGCCCACGAAGTGCACCGCTTTCGGTCGCAGCGGCTTGCCGAGCGCGGCTGCGACCAGGTCCTGCAGCTCTCTGGCGAGCTGCTCGCTCGGCTGCTGGTTCGGCCGGAGGATGACGAAGCACACCAGCGCCTCGCCCTTCAGCTCGTCCGGGACTCCGATCGCCGCGGCCTCCGCGACCGCGGGGCTGCCCACCAGCACCGACTCGACCTCCGCCGGTCCAAGCCGCTTGCCCGCGATCTTGATCGTGTCGTCGGAGCGGCCGAGCACGTACCAGAGGCCGTCCTCAGGGTCGACGTACGCCCAGTCGCCATGCAGCCATAGGTTCTCGAACCGGCTCCAGTACGTCTCGATGTAGCGCTGCCGGTCGCCCCAGAAGCCACGCGTCATGCCAGGCCATGGATTGCGGATGACGAGCTCTCCGACGTCGCCCCGAACCGGATTCCCGTCCGCATCGAGCACGTCGGCCGCCATCCCGGGCACCGGTCCGGCGAAAGAGCATGGCCGAAGGTGCGTGATGACGTTGCCGCACAGGATGCCGCCCGAGATCTCGGTCCCGCCCGTGTAGTTGATGACCGGGATCCGGCCGCCGCCGATGTGCTCGAAGAACCACTGGAACGGCTCCGGGTTCCAGGGCTCACCGGTGCCGCCGAGGATGCGGAGGCTGGAGAGGTCGTGGTGCGCGGGCACCTCGTCGCCGTGCGTCATCAGGCTGCGCACCAGAGTGGGTGAGACACCGAGCACGGTGACCTTGTGACGCTCGACCATCCGCCACAGCCGGTCGGCAGCGGGAAAGTCGGGCGTGCCCTCGTACAGCACCATCGTCGCGCCGAGCAGCAGCGTGCCGAAGATGAGCCACGGACCCATCATCCAGCCGATGTCGGTGTACCAGAAGACGACGTCGTCGGGCCCGACGTCGAAGCCGTGCGCCATGTCCTGTGCGGCCTTGACGGGAAATCCGCCGTGCACGTGCAGCGTGCCTTTCGGCTTGCCGGTGGTGCCCGACGTGTAGATGATCATCATCGGGTCCTCGGGGTCGAGCTCCTCGGTGCGCGCCCGGTCCGGGTAGTCCTCGAGCAGCACCTCCCAGACCTCGTCGCGGCCATGCGTCCACGGGATCTCACGGACGACACGGCGGTGCACAATGACCTTCTTGACCGACGGGCAGCTGACAAGGGCTCGGTCGGCTGTCTCCTTCATCGCCACGACCTGCCCGCGGCGGTAGAAGCCGTCGGCGCAGATCAGCACCTTCGCCTCGCCGTCGCGCAGCCGCGTCGCGATCGCCTCGGGACCGTAACCTGAGAACAGCGGGATGATGACCGCGCCGATCTTGGCCGCGGCCAGCACGGAGATGGCGACCTCGGGGCACATCGGCATGAAGATCCCGATACGGTCGCCCTGCCTGATGCCCAGCCTTCGCAGCGCGCCAGCGAGCCGCGACACCTGCTGGTCCAGCTCGCCGTAGCTGAGCTTGCGCGTGTCGCCCGGTTCGCCTTCCCAGATGATCGCCGTCTTGTCGTGCAGCGCCCCGTCGCGGTGCCGGTCGAGGCAGCTCTGGATGATGTTCATGCGAGCCCCGACCCACCAGGTCGCCCACGGCTTGCCACGAGACAGGTCGACCACCTTCTCGTAGTCGCGGTAAAACGCGACGTCGATGTCCTTGATGGCGGCGTCCCAGAACCACTCGATGTCGTCGTCCGCTCGCTTGAGCAGCTCGTCGAAGGTCTCGATTCCGTGGCGGTCCATGAACCGTTTGAGACGGCTTTTCTCGATGACCTCGGGGCTCGGCTCCCAGATCACGTCCCCGATCACGACAGGCTGCACGGGTTTAATTGTCGCCAGATGCCCGAATCCGCACTGCCCGACGACTTTGCCGACAGCCTTGCCCGGGTCCTCGATCCCAGGCAGCGCGACGAGGCTGCGGAGATCATCGAGGCGGCGACGATGCTCGACGACGTCGGCCTGCGGCGCTTCCTCGAGCTGTTCGCGGCGCGAGTTCGCCAGTCGGACGCGCCGATCAAGGCCGACGAGCTGCGCCAGCTCGTCCAGCAAGCAGCGCACGGGAGACGCTGAGCCGTTGCTTGATTCGGTCCGCGTCCTGGAGCAACAGCCAGTAGTTGTTCCACGCGGCGCGGGCGACGGCCAGCGCGACCTGCGGCCTGGTCTGCAGACGGGCGGCGCGAATTGCCTGGTGCTGTGCGTAGCACCAGCGGTCCCAGGCGCGCTCGACGGTCGACTCGACGAGCTCGATCCACTCGGCCTCCTCGCTCCCCGGAGCCGGCAGGCTCAGCACCTTCCACTTGCGGTCCTCGCGGACGAGGGTGAACAGCGGCTGGCCGCTCGGCCGGCTCGTGTGGCGAGCGGGGCGGGGGTTCTTCGGGTTGGCCGCCATGAGCCTCTGCTGCACCGCGAACACCAGGTCGTGCGCGGCGTCCAGCGTCGCGGCCGGCAGCGGCGGGTTGCGCCGCCCGAGACGGATCTGCATCGCCCGGATCGCTTCGCGCAAACGCAGCGGCGCCTCGGGCTCCTCGTTCAGGCGCAGCGTCTCGACGTCGTCCAGGAGAAGGTCTGACTCGGCGAGCAAAATCCGGCGGTGGATCTCCGCGGCCACTTCTGCGCAGCAAGATAGCGCGAGCTCGACAACTGTCAAGCAGGCATTTACAAGTTAGGCGATTCCCAGTAGCCTCTTGCCGTTTCCGACGAGCACCTTGTCCAGGACCGGCTTGGGGATGTCCAGCCCCTCCAGCTCGTCCAGGCAGCGCTGAGGCTGGATGAACGGGTAGTCGCTGCCGAACACGAACTGGTCCTGCAGCCGGCCCTTCATGTCGCGCATCACCTCGGTCGGGATGTAGCGCGGGGCCCAACCCGAGATGTCGATGTGGATATTTGTCTTGTGCAGCGCCATCGCCAGCAGCTCGAGGTGCCAGGGGTAGCCGAAATGCGCGGCGATGATCTTGAGGTCGGGAAACGCCGCCGCGGGTGCGTCGAGCCAGATCGGCCTGGCGAAATCGATGCGGATGCCCTGCCCGCCCGGCTGACCGGCGCCGATGCCGCTGGTCCCCGTGTGGAACAGCACGATGAGGCCGAGATCCTGGCACTTCTCGTACAACGGCCAGTGCCGCTCCTCGTTGGGCGCAAACGCCTGCAGTGAGGGATGGAGCTTGACGCCGTTGAGGCCAAGCTCCGCGATGCGGTCCAGCTCGTCGACCGCACGCTCGCCCTTCAGCGGGTCGACGCTGCCGAATCCGATGAAGGTCTGCGGGTAATCCGTGACGGCCTGGGCGACCAGGTCGTTCGGCACCCGCGGCCGTCCCGTCGCCGTCTCGGCGTCCCATGCCAGGAGCACGGCCATGATGTCCATCGAGTCGTAGTCGTGGGCCAGCTCCTCGATCGTCTTGCGGGCGACCTTGGAGCGGAAATACGACTCCGCCGCCTCGACGTAGCCTGCCATCGACACGTCCAGCCAGTCGGGCGTCGGCAGGTGGACGTGAAAATCGATCGCCTTCACAGCGAGACTTATCGTGATGGATGCCACGCTGTTGGTGCTCGCGGGCGGTGAGAGCCGGCGCATGGGCCGCTCCAAGCCCTGGATCGAGGTGGGGAACACAGTCCTGCTTCGCTACGTGGTGGAGCGGCTGTCTCCCGCGTTCTCGGAGGTGATGGTCTCGTTCAGCGAGCCAGAGCAGATGGAGCAGCACGTGCCCTATCGCGTCGTATTCGACCGGAAGCAGAACGCGGGTCCACTGGCGGGCCTCGAGGCTGGCCTGATGGGTGCCAAGCACCAGGTCCTGTTCGCGGTGGCGTGCGACATGCCGTACGTGACCCAGGGCGCGGCCGAGATTGCGGTCGCGGCGGCGCGGAACTGCGACGCGGCCATACCGCGACACGACGGCCTGTTCGAGCCGGTGTGCGGCGCCTACCGCAAGACGGCCCTCCCGTCGATCGTCGGCGCGCTGGACGCCGGCCAGTTCACCGCCCACGACGTCGTGGAAAGCCTCGACGTCACATGGCTCGAGGGTCTCGACCCCGCCCAGTTCGAGAGCCTCAACACGCCCGCCGACCTCGAGCGCTTCCATGCCGCACTTTCGGCGCAGCGATAATTGGCGGCAGCACATTGAAGATCGTCGTCACCGTCAAGCAAGTGCCGGATCCCAACTCGACCCTCTCTCTCGAGGCGGACAACACCATTTCGCGCGACAAAGAGGTCGTCCTCGACCCCGGGGACGAGTGCGGTGTCGAAGAGGGCCTGCAGCTCAAGGAGGCCCACGGCGGCGAGGTCGTCATCGTCTCGATGGGCCCGGAACGCGCCAAGGACGGGCTCCGCAAGGCCCTGTCGATGGGCGCCGACCGCGGCGTGCTGGTCACGGATCCGCTGCTCGCCGGCGCCGACGCGCTGCTGACCGCGCGGGTCCTCGCGGCCGCGATCAAGGCGGAGGAGCCCGACCTCGTCATCTGCGGGACCGAGTCCTACGACGGCAGCACCGGCGTGGTGCCGCCAATGCTGGCGGAGCTTTTGGGATTTCCCCAGCTCACGTTCGCCAAGAAGGTCGAGGTCGACGGGTCGACCGTGAAGGTGCATCGCCAGACCGCCGACGGCTATCAGGTCGTCGAGGGATCCACGCCGGCGCTCGTCACCGTCACCGCGGCGATCGCCGAGCCGCGCTACGCGTCGCTCAAAGGCATCATGGCGGCGCGCTCCAAGGAGATCAAGCAGCTCTCGCTCGGCGACCTCGGGGTGGAGAAGACCGAGCCGGCGGAGACGATCGAAGGCGTGGTCGACGCGGAGACGCGCAAGGCAGGCGAGGTCATCCAGGATGACGGCAGCGCGGTCGACCGCATCGTGAAAGTTCTCGCTGAAGCGAAGGTCATCTAGCGATGGCGAGCATCCTCGTCTACGCAGAGCTCAGCGGCGGCAAGGTCGCGACCACCTCGCTCGAGCTGATGTCAAGGGCACGCGAGCTGGGCGACGTGTACGCCGTCGCGCTCGGGACTGGCGCCAAGGAGGCTGCGGCGTCGCTGGGCAAGCATGGCGCCAAGGTCGTCCACGTCAACGAGGACAAAGCCTTCGACGACTACATCGCCGAACCCGCGACCGACGCGATCGCAGCGCTCTACGAAAAGGAAAAGCCCGACCTGATCCTGTTCGGTTTCACGCCCGACTCGCGTGAGGTCGCGGGGCGCCTCGCGGCGCGTCTCGGCACCGGGCTCATCTCGAACGCGAGCGACGTCACTTCGAACGGCGGGAGCTTTGTCGCCAAGGTGCCGTATTTCGGAGGCGCGAAGGTCGCTTCGATGAAGGCCAACGGCAAGCCGGCGATCGTCCTCGTGCGCCCGAAGTCGTTCGAGGTCTCGGAGTCGGGCGGCGCGGCCGAGGTGAAGCAGCTCGACGTCGCCTTGGCGGATGGCTCGAAGCGCGCCCACATCACCGAGCGCGTGGTCGAAGCGTCGGAGAAGGTGAAGCTCGAAGAGGCGCGGGTCGTGATCAGCGGCGGCCGCGGAATGGGCGGGCCGCAGAATTTCCCGCTCCTCGAAGACCTCGCCAGCGCCCTGGGCGGCGCGGTCGGAGCGAGCCGCGCGGTCGTCGACGCCGGATGGGTGCCCTACTCGATGCAGGTCGGCCAGACCGGCAAGTCGGTGCGACCGGGCGTCTACATCGCGGTGGGCATTTCCGGCGCCATGCAGCACACGGTCGGCATGAAGACCTCCAAGGTGATCATCGCCATCAACAAGGACGCCGAGGCGCCGATCATGAAGATGGCAGACCTCGGAGTGGTGGGCGACGCGCTGAAGATCGTGCCGGCGCTGACCGCTGCTGTCAAAGCCAGGAAGAACGGCTAGCTGCCGGAGCTTGAGGGCTGACGCGATACGACGGGAGCTGTCCTCCCCATTTAAGGGGAGGTGGCGCGAAGCGCCGGAGGGGCTGATAGGACGGGAGCTGTCCTCCCCATTTAAGGGGAGGTGGCGGGATTGGACGGCAGCTGTCCTCCCCATTTAAGGGGGGCTGACGGGATTGGACGGGAGCTGTCCTCCCCATTCATGGGGAGGTGGCGCGATTGGACGGCAGCTGTCCTCCCCATTTATGGGGAGGTGGCGCGAAGCGCCGGAGGGGCTGACGGGATTGGACGGGAGCAGTCCTCCCCATCATTCATGGGGAGGTGGCGCGAAGCGCCGGAGGGGCTGACGGGATTGGACGGGAGCTGTCCTCCCCATTCATGGGGAGGTGGCGCGAAGCGCCGGAGGGGCTGATGTGAACCGGGAGGAGGCGCAACTTCTCGTCGACGAGCGCATCGCGCGCCGTCAGGCTCGCGATTTCGAGGCCGCCGACGCTATCCGTGAACAGCTCCACGCCGGTGGGTGGGACGTCGTCGACAGCGCGACAGGCAGCGAGCTGCAGGCGACCAAAGCCCCGCCCGCCGCCGGACCCAAACCCACGCCCCGAGCCGTCACCCTGCTCACCGTCGTCCACGGCTGGCAGCCGGACGCGGAGCGATGGCTGTTGTCGGTCTTCACGCACACAAGGTCGGACTTCGAGGCGATCGTCGTCGACAACTCGGGCGATCCCCGCATCGCGGGCTGGCTGAAGCAGCGCGCGGCGGAACGCCTGCGCGTCATCACCCTCGACCCGCCGCTGGGTTTCGCCGCCGCGGTCAACGCGGGCATCGAAGCGGCGGCGGGCGAGGTGGTGGTCCTTTTCGACCCGGGTGTGGAGCTGAGGGGCGACGGGATCACGCCACTGCTCGAGGTCCTCGCCGACCCGACGGTGGTGGTCGCCGGTCCGTTTGGCCTCCGCGGCAAGGGCACGCTGAAGGAGTTCGCCGAGAGCGCCGGCCCGGAGGTGGACGCGATCGAGGGGTACTGCATGGCGTTTCGCCGCGACGACGCGCGGGCAGCCGGCGGCTTCGACCCGAGGTTCCGCTTCTACCGCATCGCCGACGTCGAGTTCAGCTTCCGCCTCCGCGACCGGGGCGGCCGTGCGGTCGTCGTGAGCGGTCTGCCGGTCCAGAAGCACGAGCACCGATTGTGGGAATCCATCGCACCGGACGAGCGCGACCGGCTCTCCAAACGCAACATGTACCGGTTCCTCGACCGCTGGCGCGGCCGCGAGGACCTGCTGGTCGGCCAATAGAATTTCACCTCCCCGCCTGCCGGGGAGGTCGGCGCTTGGCGCCGGGTGGGGACCAAGGCTCTGCCAGAATTCCGGCGATGCCCGACGAGTACGAGTCAAAGGTCGCCGAGCTTCGCGCCAGGCGCAAGAAGAACCTCGCGATGGGCGGCGAGGAGAAGATCGCGAAGCAGCATGAGCGCGGCAAGCTCACCGCGCGCGAACGGGTCGACCTGCTGTTCGACGCCGGCACCTTCGTCGAGCTCGGCCTGCTCGCCCAGAACCGTGACGGTTCCGACACCGCGCCGGCGGACGGAGTGGTCACCGGTCACGGCGAGGTCGACGGCCGCCAGGTCTGGGTCATCGCCTACGACTTCACCGTCATGGCTGGCTCGATGGGCGCGGTGGGGGAGCAGTTCAAGGCCGCCCGGGTTCGCGAGCTCGCGCTGCGCTACCGCAAGCCGATCGTCTGGCTGCTCGACTCGGCCGGCGCGCGCATACAGGAGGCGTCCGGATCGACTTTCGCGGGCACCGGCTGGCTGTTCGCGGAGCAGGTTTACATGTCGGGCGTGATCCCGCAGGTAGCCGCGATGCTGGGACCATGCGCCGCCGGAACCGCCTACATCCCCGGACTCGCCGATTTCGTGCCGATGGTCAAAGGCACTTCCTCGATGGCGCTGGGCGGCGCGCGCCTGGTGAAGGCCGCGACGGGCGAAGACGTGAACGACCATGACATGGGCGGATCGCAAGTCCACTGCTACGAGTCGGGAGTGGGGGACAACGAGGTCGACAACGACGCCGAGTGCATCGCCACCGTGCGCCGCTTCCTGTCGTACCTGCCGTCGAGCAACCAGGAGCAGCCGCCTTTCGTTGACAGCGGCGATCCTGCTGACCGCCTCGTCGCGGGTCTCGAAAAGATCGTGCCCGTCAACCAGCGCTCCGCATACGACGTCAGAAAGGTCGTCAAGGCGATCTTCGACGCCGAGTCGTGGTTCGAGATCAAACCGACGTGGGCGAAGAACATCGTGATCGGGTTTGCGCGTGCGGGCGGCTACTCGGTCGGCGTGGTGGCGAACCAGCCGATGCAGAAGGGCGGCGCGCTGGATTCCGACTCCGCGGACAAGGCCGCGCGCTTCATCCGCATGTGCGACGCCTTCAACGTCGCGCTGGTGTACCTGATGGACGTGCCCGGTTTCCTTGTCGGCTCGCAGGTCGAGAAGGAGGGGATCATCCGGCACGGCGCCAAGATGCTGTACGCGACCTCTGAGGCGACAGTGCCGAAGGTCACTGTGATCATGCGCAAGGCCTACGGCGCCGGCTACTACGTGATGTGCGGCAAGGGCTACGAGCCGGACACCATCGTCGCGTGGCCTTTCGCCGAGATCTCGGTGATGGGACCGGAGGGCGCGGTGAACATCATCTTCAACAAACAGGTCGAGGCCTCTGCCAACCCGGAGGCGACGCGCGCACAGCTGGTCGAGACGATCCGGGCGCAGATCAACCCTTACCTCGCCGCGGGCTGGGCGATGATCGACGACGTGATCGACCCGGCCGAAACGCGACGGGTGATCGTGAAGGGCATCGAGCAGGCGCGAAGCAAGAAGATCGACCGGCCATGGCGCAAGCACGGGAACATTCCCGTATGAACGACTATTTGGAGACGAGATGACGGAAGTGAAAGCCGAGCTTGTCGGCAGCGTCTGGAAGGTCAAGACGCAGCCGGGCGCACATGTCGGGGAGGAGGACGAGCTGCTCATCCTCGAGTCGATGAAGATGGAGATCCCGGTGACCGCACCGCGCGCGGGGACCGTCAAGGAGGTCCGCGTGAAGGAGGGTGAGGTCGTCAAGGAGGGCCAGGTCCTGGTCGTCCTCGAATGAAGCCGGCGCAGCTCCTGCTGGCCTACCAAAGGCTGGTCGAGAGAGAGCGAGAGCTGCGCGACGAGATCGAGCGCGTGGAGTCGCTGCTGACCGCGAACCCGGACGTGGTCGCCGCGGAGGAGGCGTTGGAGCGAGCGCGGGCCGACAGCCAGGCGATCGAGCTACGTCTGCGCGATTCCGACCGCGATCGAGAGGCGCATCGCACGCGAATGCGTTCGCGCGAGAAAGAGCTGATGAGCGGCCGCATCCGCAACCCCACCGATCTCATGCAGATGAGCGACGAGGTGAAGCATCTGAAGGCGAGCTTCGCCGAGGTGGAAGAGGCGCAGCTCCGCCTCATGGACGACGCCGAAGCGGCGGATGTCGCCGTGCGCGAGGCGACGGAGCACCTCGAAGAGGCTCGGACAAGGCAAACCTCCGATGAGCCGACGCTGCGACGCGACCTCGAAACCTGGCAGGCCGAGCTTGCCGCGGTGCAGGCCGACAGCCAGGCGATCTGGGCGCAGGTCCCCGTCCCGGCGCAGAACGCATACCTGCGCGTGCGGGCGCATCCACCGGTCGCCGAGGTCGCCCGCAACCAGTGCCAGGCCTGCTATGTCACGGTCACGTCGTCGGGCATGCAGCTGCTGCGCAAGGGCGACGAGATCGTGCATTGCGAGAACTGCGGCCGCATCCTGGTGATGTCCTGAAGACTCTTCGGATGTTCACGGACGGCGCGTCACGCGGGAACCCGGGTCCGGCCGGTGCGGGCATCGTGATCGAGGACGAGAGTGGCCTGCGCCTCCACGGTCTGCACCGTTGGCTGGGCGTGACGACCAACAACGAGGCGGAGTACTACGCCCTGATAGAAGGGCTCAAGGCGGTGAAAACCTGGAATCCCGACCGGCTCGAGATCTTTCTCGACTCCAAGCTGGTCGTGGAGCAGATGAACGGCGCCTGGCGGATCAAAGCGTCCGAGCTAATGCCCCTCCACAAGCAGGCGAAGGAGTTGCTGGGCCAATTTCCTGAGGTCAAGGTGGCGCACGTCGAACGGGAGAAAAACCGCGGCGCCGACGCCCTCGCCAACAAGGCGATCGACGAGAAACTCCCCAAGAAGAAGTTCGGTGGCTAGGGTCTAAACGGCAGCGGCCTGAAATTCACGCCGGCGCATGTTTTCAAACGTCCGCGGGTAGACTTACCGGCGGGCCGAGGCGGACGGGTGACCGCCGGCGAAGTAAATAGCGTTGGAGGAAAGTCCGGGCTCCACAGAGCAGGGCGCTGGGTAACACCCAGTCGGGGCGACCCGAAGGAAAGTGCCACAGAAAATTACCGCCGGGCAGCGGCTATCTCCGGAGAGCAGCTGTCAGGTAAGGGTGAAAAGGTGGGGTAAGAGCCCACCGGCGGCCGGGAGATCGGCCGGCCAGGTAAACCCCGCCCGGAGCAAGACCAAATAGGAGGACGTTTTAACGGCGGCTCGCCCAGTCCTCGGGTAACGGTCGCTAGAGACGCCGGGCAACCGGCGCCCCAGACAGATGGTCACCGTCCCGCGAGGGACACAGAACCCGGCTTACGCGCCGCTCTCGGCCCACC
>WNFD01001862.1_pt1 | contig 21245 bp, 24 predicted proteins | sample 5400491 | NCBI WGS metagenome assembly WNFD01 (sample SAMN13153343, study PRJNA577476) | soil metagenome | isolation source: 120 cm saprolite under Douglas fir tree site 2 hole 2 replicate 2 | place: USA:California | collected 2015-04-18
CATCGGACGGCTCCCTTGCTGGATTGCATAATCACAGCTGGCACTATCGATGCCGTCGGGGGCCGTCCACCCCAACATATTCCAGAGGCCGGTGTGTATGGGTTCCGGGCTCGCCGCTGCGCGGCGCCCCGGAATGACCGGGAGCTTGGGCGAGTGAGGGCAGGCACGGTGTCAGCCGCCGGTTGTCGCCCATTCCAGCAGGCGGTCGAGAAAGCTTTGGCCGGCGGCCAATTCGGCGCGGGTGATGTATTCGTCGGGCTTGTGCGCCACGTCGATCGAGCCCGGGCCGCAGACGATCGCCGGTATCCCGGCCTGTTGGTAGAGCCCGGCCTCGCTGGCGAACGACACGGTCGTCGTCGTGTTGGCGCCGGTCAACAGCCGGGCCAGCGCCTCGGCCGGCGAGCCCGCCACCGGGGCAAGCGGAGGCACGGCGACGATGGTCTCGGTCTCGACCGCCGCCTCCCTGTATCCCGCGCGCATCCGCGGCAGCAGGTCGTTCGATATGAAACGGTCGATGCGCGCCTTCAATGAAGCGGCATCCTCGTCGGGTAGGGTCCGCAGATCCCAGTCGAAGGCGCATTCGCGGGCGATGATGTTGACCGCGGTTCCGCCAGCGATCGTGCCGACGCTCAAGGTGGTGTGCGGTGGGTCAAAGCCGCTCTCGGGCCGCGCGCGGCCGCGCGCCTCGGCATGAAGACGGCCGATCTCGGCGATGATCTCGGCGGCGGCCGATATCGCGTTGACGCCGCGGTCGGGCGCGCTCGAATGCCCCTCACGCCCGACGATGCGGGTGCGGAAGAACGAGCAGCCCTTCTGCGCATTGGCGATCTGCATCGAGGTCGGCTCGCCGACGATCGCCAGCATCGGCCGCGCGATGCCGGTCGGTAGCGCGCCGATCAGCGCCGGGGCGCCAAAGCAGCCGGTCTCCTCGTCATGCGTGAAAGCGAGATGCAGCGGCACTTTGAGCGCCCGCTGCGTCATCTCCGGCACCATCGCCAGCACCAGCGCGATAAAGCCCTTCATGTCGGCGCTGCCCCGGCCATAGAGCCGGCCGCCCTCCTCCCCGGCGCGCTCGGTGAGGCGGAACGGGTCGCTGTGCCATTCCTGCCCGGCGACCGGCACGACATCGGTATGCCCCGAGAGGATGACGCCACCCCGCTCGGAGGGGCCAATCGTCGCGAACAGGTTGGCTTTGCCGGCAAAGACGCTGCTGCGCTCCGTTGCGATGCCGAAGCGGCCGAGATAACCGGCAACCCAATCGATCAACTCGAGGTTCGAGTGCGTAGAAACTGTATCGAAGGCGACCAGCCGATCGAGGATCTCAAGCGCCGCGGCAAGCCGCTCGCCCATAGCGTCGCTCATGGAATGACCCAGATCACAACGTCATTCCCGCGAAAGCGGGAATCCAGGGGCCAGCGGCATGAGCGGTTGCCCTGGACCTCTCCCCGGGCTTGACCCGGGGATCGCGCGGGGGTGACGATTCCTCGTGGCTCAGACGTGTTCGCCGCTCCCGCCGCCCGGCGTGCCGATCATCGTCAGCACCTCGCGTCGCGTCGTCGGATCGGCGCGAAAGACGCCGAGCATCCGGCTCGTCACCATGCTGACCCCGGGCTTGTGGACGCCGCGGGTGGTCATGCATTGATGCGCCGCCTCGATGACCACCGCGACGCCCTTGGGCTGCAATACCTCATCGAGCGTGTTGGCGATCTGCGCCGTCATCTTTTCCTGGATCTGCAGGCGCTTGGCGTAGACCTCGACGAGCCTTGCCAGCTTTGAGATCCCGACGACACGATTGCTCGGCAGGTAGGCGATATGGACCTTGCCGATGATCGGAGCGATGTGGTGCTCGCAATGCGATTCGAAGCGGATGTCCTTCAGCATGACGATTTCGTCGTACCCGTCGGTCTCTTCGAAGGTGCGCTGCAGGAGCGCCACCGGATCTTCTTCGTAGCCGCTGAAGAACTCGTCGTAGGAGCGGACAACGCGGTCGGGGGTGCCGAGGAGGCCTTCGCGCTCGGGGTCGTCGCCGGCCCAGCGGATCAGAACCTTCACCGCCTCGAGCGCCTCGTCGCGGGATGGCCGGCGGACCCGTGCGGGCTCCCGGGTCGGGATCTTCTCGATTTTGGCTTTCGGCACGGTCGGTTGAGCAAAGCTCGGCATCTGGTCTCTCAATCTTGTTCAGGAGAACGGCGCGCTTAGTTCCCCAATGCCCCGGCAGCGATCAATTGAGCCGTGTCGGCTGCTGCGGCGTGTCGAGGGAGAAGGCGGGAACGCGCACCAGGAAATTCTCGCCGCCCGGCGCTTCCATCTCGTAATCGCCGACCATGAAGCCGGACGGCGTCGGGAGCGGGCAGCTGCTGGTGTATTCGAAGCTCTGGCCGGGCGCGAGGACAGGCTGTTCGCCGACGACCCCCGGGCCGCGGACTTCCTGCAGACGCCCGAGACTGTCGGTGATGCGCCAGTGCCGGTTGCGCAGCTGCACGGTCTCGTCGCCGCAGTTTTCGATCCGCACGTGATAGGCCCACACGTACTGGTTCTCGGCGGGCGAGGAATGCTGGTCCAGATAGAACGGCCGGACCGTGACTTTGATCGAGCGGGTGGTCTCGGAATACATGGCTCACGGACCTCGCGGCTGGTCTAGGGCGCCGAACCCGGCGCGCACAATGTCGGTCGCGCGGGACAGCGCGTCAAGACGACCGCTTGGTTAACTCCGCCTTGCGGGGGCAAGCAGCGCCAGCACCTTTTCGTCGGGCCGGCGCGAGCCGTCCGGGCTGATCGACTGGATGCAGACATGGTCGGCGCCGGCTTCCCAATGCTCGGCGATGCGCTTTCGGATCGCCGACTCGCCGCCCCAGGCGACATTGGCGTCGACAAAGCGGTCGGAGCCGCCGCCGGCGAAGTCATCGTCGCCAAAGCCGAGTCGGCGCCAGTTATTGACGTAATTGTCGAGCCGCAGGTAGCCGGCAAGCGCCTGGCGAGAGACGGCACGCGCCTTTGCCGGATCCGTTTCCAACAGCACCCATACCTCCGGGCAGAGCAGCTTGCCGGGACCCAGGATGCGGCGTGCCTCGGCGGTGTGCTCGGGCGGGACATTGTAGGGATGCGCGCCGTCGGCATCGCTGCCCGACAGCGCCAGCATCCGCGGCCCCAATGCGGCGAGGATCGTCAGCGGCCGCTCCGGCGGCTCGGGCGCGCCATAGGGCGCCGCGCGCATCCCATCGAGATAGCCGCGCATCGTCGCCACCGGCTTCCCATAGGTATGGCCGCGCACGCCTTCGACCGACGGCACATGCGACACGCCGATGCCGAGCAGAAACCGTCCGCCCGATTGCTCGGCGAGAGCGCGCTGTCCGTTGGCCATCGCCATCGGATCGCGCGCATAGATGTTGGCGATGCCCGGCGCGACGATCAGCTTCTTGGTGTTGGCGAGGAGCCAGGAGGAATGGACCAACACGTCGCGGCCGCGGCTCTCGGGCAGCCATAACGCGGCATAGCCCCATCCCTCGACGCGCTGGGCAAAGGCGGCGCCTTCCGCCGCGCTCAGCACATCCATCGCCGCCCACACGCCAAGCTTTCCGAGCTGCATTGTCCGTCCCCGCCTCGTGGTGGCGCCATTCTACCCCCGCCGGCCGCCGATCGGGCAAGGCTCTTGCCTGGCGCCTCGACGAAACGGCCGGGGCGAGGGTATCCTCCAACCGGAAGCTGATGGAGGAGGTTGAGATGGCGCAGATAGTTGGCGGCTGCCGTTGTGGCCAGGTGCGCTATTCGGGGAACGCCGAGCCGGCGTTCACCGGGGTGTGCCATTGCACGAGTTGCCAGAAGGAGACCGGCGCTGCGTTCAACATCGTCGTGGCGGTGCCGCAGGCGGCGCTCACCATCCAGGGATCGCCGAAGACCTACACGCACAAGGGCGATAGCGGCAAGGAGGTCGTCGCCAAGTTCTGCCCGAATTGCGGATCGACGATCCTGTCGGAGCCGGAGGTGCTGGCCGGAGTCAGCATCGTGCGGGCCGGAACGCTCGACGACACGTCATGGCTGAAGCCGACGATGGAGATCTTTTGCGACAGCGCGCAGCCCTGGGTCGAGCTCGGCGGCGGCATGCAGCGCTTTCCGAAGATGCCGATGCCCGGCTGACAGACCACCTCCACCGGTAGGCTTGGGCTGGCCAGCCTCCTCAAATTGTCATCCCCGGGCTTGACCCGGGGATCTCGGGGTGCCCCAGGAGATGGCCGGGTCAAGCCCGGCCATGACGAGTTATAAGGAGGCTCAGGTCGGCGCGTAGCGCTTGGGCAGCATCGCGTGGATGCCTTTGTTGCCGTCGACCAGCTGGGTCACCCGCAGATCGACCGTGAGGCTGGCGAACATGTAGGCGTCCTCGGGCGCCAGGCCGAGGCGCTCGCCGATCAGGTCGATCATAGCGCGCAGCGCCGTCTTGGCGGCGTCGTCGAGATCGTCATTGAACGCCATCGTGATGTGGTGCGTCGGGGTTTCCGCGCGCGGCAGCTCGAAGTGCAGATCCTTGCGCAGCGTCAGCCGGAAGGTGCCGGACAGCGCGGTTTCGAGCGCGGTCACGCAGACTTCGCCATCGCCCTGGACGCCGTGCCCGTCGCCGACCGAAAACAGTGCCCCCGCCGTCCAGACCGGCAGATAGAGCGTCGATCCGGCGACCAGTTCCTTGCAATCCATGTTGCCGCCGAATTCGCGCGGCACGATCGAGGTGACCGCGCCGTAAACCGGCGGGGGCGCCACCCCCATCACCCCAAAAAACGGCGCCAGCTCGATTTCCGCCCCCCATGGCAGGGTGGCGATGCCGCGCTGCCAGTCGATGCCGCTGTGCCAGATCTTATGGATCGGGAAATCCTCGGGCAGCGTGCCGGCGAGCGGCCGGATCCTTGTATAGCCCCAATTCTGCCGGCACTCGATCGACAGGATGTCGATCTGCAAGACGTCGCCGGGCTCTGCCGCCTCGATCGAGATCGGCCCGGTCAGGATGTGGGCGCCAAGCCGCGGCGTCAGCGCGCCGTGGATCGCGCGATGATCGGCCAGGATGTCGAAATTGGGGTCGGTCGGCAGGATGTCGCGGCCGCCCGAGACGCAGTCGACCGTCACCGTGTCGCCCGAGGCGACCGCGACGACCGGCTTCAGCCCCGCGTCGAAAAAGCCCCAATGACAATTATTGGGCCGGCACGGCACGGTGTGATGCTGTGGCATTGCTCCCTCCCCTCAGGTCAACGCTTGCAGAGCCCAGAGATTATTGCAGAATCCGCGCCAGTTCATGCGCTTTTGCAATCGGACGCGCCGGCGGCGGCGTCATTCGACTTCGGACACCCGCTCTAATCCGGGGTGCAGGACAGATCGGTCCCGGTGAACAAAGGCGCGAGGCCCGTGGTGCCGGTGGGCGGACACAACACCCAATGCGAGCCGCCACCGCCGGCACCTGAGGAGCGCGCGGCGCCGCCCGCTGAGGCGGTGCCAGCTCTTCCCCCACCGCTCGATCCGCCCGCCGATGACCCCGACGCCGAACCGCCCGAACCGGTGGTGCCGGTAGTTGCCGTTGTGCCTGTCGCCGCGGTCGCGCTCGCGGAGGGCTGCGGGGCCGGCAGGACGATTGCGCCGCCGGAAGCGGGATAGCCGTTGCTCGATGCAGCGCTGCCGACATTGCCCGATGTCGAATTCGCGGTCTGTGCGCTCGCGGGCGGCGCGGCAAACGCAATCAAGGCCGCGAGCAGAGCGGCGCCGATCACCGCGCCATCTCGGCTCGTGCGTCCTTCGAGACGGCCGCGTTGCGGCCTCCTCAGGATGAGGTACTTTCTTAAGATTATCACCACCTTACCTCATCCTGAGGAGCGCCCAGCGGGCGCGTCTCGAAGGACGCACGACGGGCATGCACGTCAAACTGAGCTGCCGGGTCGTCGCCGCGGCCGGCTATTTTCCCTTGTCGCCGGCTTTGATCGCATCGGCCGCGACCTGCATCTTGATGATCTTGTCCGGGTTGACGACGCTGCCGTTGCGGGCCGGGTCGCCCTTTTTGATCTTGTCGATAAATTCCATCCCCGCGGTGACCTGGCCCCAGACCGTGTACTGGCCGTCGAGCGAGGGCGTCGGCGCGAACATGATGAAAAACTGGCTGTCGGCGCTGTTCGGGTCCGAGGCGCGCGCCATCGACGCGGTGCCGCGCACATGTTTTTCGCTGGAGAACTCGGAGCGGAGCTGGTGACCGGAGCCGCCCGTCCCGGTGCCGGTCGGGTCGCCGGTCTGCACCATGAAGCCCTCGATGACGCGGTGGAACACCACCCCATCGTAAAACCCGCGCCGCGCCAGCGCCTTGATCTGCGCGCAGTGGTTGGGCGCCAGATCGGGCCGCATCTCGATCACCACCCGCCCGAACGGCACGTCCATGTAAAGCGTGTTTTCCGCGTCAGCCGCCATCGCCGTGCCTCCCAGAGTGAGGGCGGCAATCGCCGCCAGCAGCCCCCGCAACCATGCAACCATCGTTGAGCCCCTCCGGTCAAACCATGCGTTCGCGCGCATACCAGCCGCCGCGGCGGAAGCGGTCGAGATAGCCCGGCAGGATCGCCTCGACCGCGGTCGGCTCGATGCCGAGCGTCGCCAGGGTCAGCGCCCCCGACGACACGACATTATCGCGCTTCAGCATCTCGACCTGATCCGGCGTCAAGGGCGGGTTCGGCAACAGCGACATCAGCCGCGCCTGCAGGCTGGCAAGCCCGAACGGGAGGTCGATCAGGTAGCGCTTGCGGTGGATCTCGGCGAGCAGCAGCTCGGTCAGCGCGCGCAAACTGTACACCTTGGGCCCGCCGAGCTCGTAGGTGCGCCCGGCCGTCGTCGAATCATCAATGCAACGGACCACGGCGTCGGCGACATCGCCGACATAGACCGGCTGAAACCGGGTCTCGCCGCCACCGATCAGCGGCAGCACCGGCGAGACCATCGCCACCGCCGCGAGGCGGTTGAAGAACTGGTCCTCCCGCCCGAAAACGACCGACGGCCGCAGGATCGTCGCGGTCGGAAAGGCATCGCGCACCGCCTGTTCGCCGGCCGCCTTGGTGCGGGCGTAGGCCGAGGTGGAGCGCGGATCGGCGCCGATCGCCGAGAGGTGCACAAAGCGCGCGACCCCGGCCTCGCGCGCCAGCCGCGCGAGGTGCGCCGGGCCGACATGGTGCACCATATCGAACCGTTGCCCGCCGCTTTCGTGCAGAATCCCGACGAAGTTGACGACGGCGTCGTTGTTCGCGACGAAAGCCGGCAGCAGCGCCTCGTCGTCGATTCTGATGTTGACGAGGCCGACCTGGCCGACATCGCCCTTCAGTTTGAGGAATTTGGCGGAAGCCGCGCGGCGGCCGCCGACGGTCAGCACATCGCCGCGTTCGGCCAGCCGCTTGACCACATAGCGCCCGATAAACCCGTTCCCGCCGAGGATCGCCGCCCGATGCTGTTTCATGCCCGCTCCAAGAAGCGCGACCGCATTATCAAAAGCCTCGATCTACGGCAATATCGCCAGCATGCACGAACCCACGGGACTTGCCCACAAACCCGAGCCAGCCCCCACCCTCCCGGTCGGGCATAGCCCCCGCCCTTCCCTCCCCCGCTTGCGGGGGAGGGTTAGGAAGAGGGCTGGGCGAGGGTTGGTCATCCAGGGAAGGCGAACCCCCTCCCCCGCATGCGGGGGAGGGTTGGGGTGGGGGCTCGACGACCGCAGGGACCGCCATGCCCGAATCTGACCGGCAACAGCAGGCCGTTGCGTGGTTCGCGGCACTGCGCGAACGGATTTGCGCGGCGTTCGAGGCGGTCGAGGATGATTATGCGGGGCCTGACGCGGCGAAGATGCAGCCGGGGCGCTTTGTCCGCACCGACTGGCAGCGGGCGGGCGGCGGCGGCGGCACGATGGCGGTCATGCACGGAAGGGTGTTCGAGAAGGTCGGGGTCAATGTCTCGACCGTATTCGGCGAGTTCGCCCCCGAATTCCGCGGCGAGATTCCCGGGGCGGCCGACGATCCGCGGTTCTGGGCGAGCGGCATCTCGCTCGTCGCCCATATGCGCTCACCGCTGGTGCCGGCCGTGCATCTGAACACGCGGCACATCGTCACGGCCAAATCCTGGTTCGGCGGCGGCGCCGATCTCACGCCGATCTACCCCGATCCCGAGGCCGCCGAACAGTTCCACCGCGCCCTCGCCGCGGCGTGCGGCAGCTACGATCCCCAATGCTATGCCCGCTTCAAGGCCTGGTGCGACGAGTATTTCTATCTGCCGCACCGCACCGAGCCGCGCGGCGCCGGCGGGATTTTTTTCGATGATCTCGCGAGCGGCGACTGGGAGCGCGATTTTGCTTTTGTCAGGGCGGTGGGCGAAGCATTTCTCGCAGTCTTCCCGGCGATCGTGCGGGCGCGGATGAACCGGCCGTGGACGGCCGACCAGCGCCGCCACCAGCTCATACGCCGCGGCCGTTACGTCGAATTCAACCTGCTCTACGATCGCGGCACAAGGTTCGGTCTCAGGACCGGCGGCAATGTCGAAGCCATCCTGATGTCACTCCCGCCCGAGGCGGCTTGGCCTTGAGGCGATGGGTTTCCCCCGGCCTTCGCGGGGGTCAACCTTCCTACGGATCGGTGCTGTAGGATGGGCTGAGCACCGCGAAGCCCATAAATACTCACACCTGCTGGATGGCGGACAAGAGCCAATTGCCGCCGCTACGCCGGACAAAGGTCCACACCTCTTCCGATTCGGTCGGCGTTTTCGGGTCGCCGCTGACCAGATAATCCGGATCTCCCGGCGAGCGGCCGAGCCGCGCGACGTAGTCGGTCGCGCTCCACCGCAGATAGGCGGTGGCGTATTGCAGGTCGCCCTCTTCCCAGCTTTCGCTGATCTCGCCCTTCAACAGGTTGACATTCGAGACGATGTTCTGGACGCCCTGGCTGGTGTTGCGGGTCAGTTCCTCCGAGAAATAGCTCAGCATCTCGGGCGTCATCGCCTGGCGCATCCGGCCGAGATCGGCCTTCCCCCACGCCTCCTGGACCGCGCTATGGATCGACTGAAAGGCGTTGAGGTCGGCATCGCCCACCGTCGTGTCGTGACCGCGATACTGCTGCGGCCGTGGTGCCGCCGCCGCGCCGACCGAGCGCGGCATCGCGCCGCCCGCGCCGGCAAACGAGAAGCCGCGGCCGCTGAACAGCCGGATGACGAAAAAGATCAAGAGCCCGATGATCAATACCGTCAGCAATCCGCCGAAAACATGCCCCATGCCGCCCATTCCGCTGAACAGCATCGAGCCGAGAAAGCCGCCGGCGATCCCGGTCAGGAACGGATGGCGCTGGAAGAAGCTGCCGCCCATAGCCCCGGCGCCGGCCCCGGCCCCGGCGAGCGGGCTCGTCGCCGACGGTGTCTGGGTCATGCTTCGGCTGAGCGGCGCGGCGCCATTATTATCGAAGGTGCGCGTTCCGCGGCTGCCGAAGCTGGAGCCTCCGCCGGAAGAAGAGCTTCCGGCGCGCGCCTCGGCGAGGCTCGGTGCGAGCGCCAGCGCGACGCAGAAAAACAGCAACAGCAGGATGCGCCACTCTAGGATGCGCCCGATGAGGGGCTGTGGGGTCGATCGTCTCGACATGATCATCTCCGTCCGCGCGGCGTAGAAAGCGGTGGTGCCTAAATATAGGGCGTCGGCGCGGCGGCAAAAGGCCAATCGATTCGGCGGACCGCCAGCCGATCCGTGTTCGCGCCGGTGCGCCGACGCGGGTTCCTTGACCGACGGCTCCGGGGTTCCCAAATCAACCAGCGAATTCGTGCTACCGTCGCCGGGTGCCGCTCTGGGCCCGGCGGCGGATCTCGCTCGCCGCCGAGGAGAAGGATGATGTCGCGCGTGGCGCTGTTCAACTCGCCGCTGCTCTTGGGGTTCGAGCATTTCGAGCGGGCGCTCGACCGGGTCAACAAGATCTCCGGCGACGGCTATCCGCCTTACAACGTCGAGCAGCTCGGCGAAGACGAGCTGCGCATCACCCTCGCTGTCGCCGGCTTCACGATGGCCGATCTGAGCATCACCATCGAAGACAACCAGCTGGTGATCCGCGGCAAGCAGGCCGACGATGGGCAGCGCGTCTATCTGCACCGCGGGATCGCCGCGCGGCAGTTTCAGCGCTCCTTCGTTCTCGCGGAGGGCATCGAGGTGCGCGGCGCGTGGCTCGAAAACGGGCTGCTCCATGTCGATCTGGTACGGCCGACAATCGAGGCGAGGGTGCGCACGGTCCCGATCCGCGGGCCCGAGCCCGCCGCCGACAGCGGCAGGCCACGCCCGCTGCGCGCACATTTATCGGATAATACACCGCCGAGGGATAATTCGACCGCCTAGAGACGTTGTTTTTTATGACTTGAGGTCAGTCCGACGCGGGCCAAGCCCAGCACCGGAGCGACGGAGATCAAGATGCAGTACATCGAGGGAATGCGACAGTTATCGGCACGCGAACTGGTGATGCTCGGCATGAACGATGTCGCCTATGTCAAACGCGTCATCGAGGACGGCACCGAGGTATTTGCGGTACACGCCGCCGACGGCACAAGGATGGCCGTCATTCCCAACCGCGATCTCGCCTTCGCCGTGGTGCGGCAAAACGATATGGAGCCGGTCAGCGTGCACTGACGGCGCCGCCCCAGCATCTCAAGAGAAATTTCGAGCAGATCGATCCGCCGGTGCCGGCCCCTCACCCCAACCCTCTCCCCGCCGGCGGGGAGAGGGAGGGACCCGCGCGAAACGTGGAGGGTGAGGGGCGGGCACGCATGAGCCCCATCACCAGCACCCGCTTTCGTTAAGCGGCGTGGCTTTCGGTGTGGTCGGTCAACAGCGCGTAAAGCGCGTCGGCGTTGTCGGTGCCGCGCAGCTTCTGGCAGATCGAGCCGTCGCGCAACAGGCGCGACACCCGGGCGAGCGCCCGCAAATGCTCGGCGCCTGCCCCGGCAGGCGCCAGCAGTACAAATACCAGATCGACCGGCTGGTCGTCGATCGCGTCGAACGGGATGGGCCGCTCCAGCCGCGCGAACAACCCGCAGAGGCGGGACAGTTCGGTGAGCTTGCCGTGCGGGATGGCGATGCCCCGGCCGATCCCGGTTGATCCCAGGCGCTCGCGCTCGACCAGGACATCATAGAGGCGGCGCTCGGCGATGCCGGTCAGCGTCCCAGCGCGCCGGGCGATATCCTGGAGAGCCCCCTTTTTGTTGGTGACGCGCAGCTGGGGGATCACGCCGCGCGGGACCAGCAGATCGGCGATGTCCATCAACCCCGCTCCGCCGGCGCCGTGCTGCTCATCGGCGCTCGCGCCCCGATGCGGCGGGACGAGAGCTGCCGCTTCCCGCCTCGAGCGCCGGATCGATCCACCCGATATTGCCGTCGCCGCGCCGGTAGACGAGGTTGAGCTCGCCATGCGAACGGTTACGGAAGAGCAGCACCGGCGCATCGGCCAGGTCCATCCGCATCACCGCTTCGCCGACGGTGAGCTGCGGCAGCTCGGTGCTCATCTCGGCGATGACGACCGGGGAGGTGCCGTTCGTCGTGCCCTCGCCGGAATCGTCCTCCTCATCCACCGGAGCGAGAACGAAGGACATCGCCATCTCGCCGCGCTCGGCCGGGGCGCGCGCCCTGCCATGATCTTCGTGCAGCCGGCGCTTGTAGCGTCGCAGCTGTTTCGCGAGGCGCTCGGCGGCCGCATCGAAGGCCAGGTAATGGTCGCTCGCCGAGGCGTGGCTGTTGATGACGATGCCGCGCCCGACATGTAGCGAAATCTCGGCATGGATCAGGTGCGCTTCGCGGGCAAAAACCGCATGCGCTTCAATCGCCGATCCAAAATATTTGCCGAGCAGAGCTTCTAGCGCCGATTCGACATGGCCGCGAAGTGCATTGCCGACTTCGACCTGCTTGCCGGTAACCGTCAGCTGCATGGCTGAAACCACTCATTCGTGGCGGGGCCGCTCGCACCGCCTCCCTAAGGAAGGGTGCTGAAGCGAGATGGGCATCGCGCCGAATAGGGTCAAGCGCGGGATCCGGAACGCACGCTCATAGCGCCAACATTTTTTCGCGGCGGCGCTGCACCGACGAGGGAATGCGCATTGCCTCACGGTACTTTGCCACGGTGCGGCGGGCGATATCGACGCCTTGCGTCTGGAGCAATTCGACGATCCGTTCGTCGGACAGGGTGTCATTCGACAACTCGCCTTCGATGAGGCCGCGAATGCGGAAGCGAACCGCCTCGGCCGAATGCGCGTCGCCGCCATGCGAGGCGGCGATCGACGAGGTGAAGAAATACTTCAGCTCGAACAGGCCGCGCGGGGTCGCCATGTATTTGTTCGTAGTGACCCGGCTCACCGTGCTCTCGTGCATGCCGATCGCGTCGGCGATGTCCCGCAGGATCAGCGGCCGCAGCGCCTGCACGCCAAGCCGGAAAAACCCGTCCTGCTGGCTGACGATCTCGGTCGCGACCTTGAGGATCGTGGTGGCGCGCTGGTGCAGCGATTTGACCAGCCAGTTGGCCGCCTGCAGCCGGTCGGTCAGATACTCGCGCTCGGTCTTGCTGCGCAGGGAGTGGCTGATGCGCGCGTAATAGCGGTTGTTGACGAGGACCCGCGGCAGGGTATCGGCGTTCAATTCGACGAGCCAGTCGCCCTGCGGCTGCGTCCGCATGATGATGTCCGGGATGACCGGCTGAGCCAGCGGCGGGTCGAAGGCATGCCCGGGCCGAGGGTCGAGCGACTTGATCTCGGCCACCATCTCGGCGAGGTCCTCGGCATCGACCCCGCAGATCCGTAAGAGCGCCGGCGCATTGCGCGCCGCGAGCAGCGGCAGGTTGTCGAGGAGCAGCTGCATCGCCGGATCAAGCCGGTTGCGGTCGCGCAGCTGGAGTGCGAGGCACTCCGGCAGATCGCGGGCAAACACCCCGGGCGGGTCGAACTCCTGCAGGCGGGCGAGCACGCGCTCGACCCGCGCGGGAGGGCAGCCGAGCCGCTCCGCCACGCCGTCGAGGCCGGCGCGCAGATAGCCCGCCTCGTCGAGCTGGTCGAGCAGGTGAGAGGCGATGACCCGATCGGCGATGTCGGGGAGATCGGCACCGATCTGCTCGATCAGATGCTCGCGCAGCGTCTGCGGGCGCGCCGCGGCCTGGTCGATGCCGCGCATATCATCGTCGTCGCGGCCACCATTGCGGATCTGCCAGGGCTGGGAATCGCCGCCGCGATCCAATGAACCGTCGCCTTCCTCGCCCGAAGCGTCGCGCCAGTGTTCGGTGGTGTCGGCGGCGAGGTCCCCGGCGAGCGCGCCGGTTAGTTCCTCAGGCAGCGTCACCGCGTGGCCGTTGGCTTCCGATGGAACGGGATCTGGCGCGGCCACCGGCGCCTCGTCGGATTCCCGCTCGCCGTGTTCGAGCAAGGGGTTCTGCTCGATCTCGGCTTCGACAAACTCGGCGAGCTCGACATTCGACAGCTGAAGCATCTTGATCGCCTGCTGCAGCTGCGGGGTCATCACCAGCGCCTGGCTTTGGCGCAGTTCGAGCCGTTGCGAAAAACCGAATCTGGTCACGAAAATGCTCCGATCGGAGCGGCTTATAGGCTGAATCTCTCGCCCAGGTAAACGCGTCTTACCTCGGCGTCGGCGACGATCTCGTCGGGCGCGCCCTCCATCAGCACCCGCCCCTCATGCAAGATGTATGCCCGATCAACGATCTGCAGCGTGTCGCGCACATTATGGTCGGTGATGAGGACGCCGATGCCGCGATCCTTAAGGTGCGCCACAAGGTCGCGGATATCGCCGACCGCGATCGGGTCGATCCCGGCCAGCGGCTCGTCGAGCAGAATAAAGTTGGGTTCGGTCGCCAGCGCGCGAGCGATCTCGCAGCGTCGCCGCTCGCCGCCCGACAGCGCCATCGCCGAGGCGCGCCGCAAATGGCTGATCGAGAACTCGGCCAAGAGGGCGTCGAGCATGGCCTGCCGGGCCTCGGGCTCGGGCTCGGAGACCTCGAGAATGGCGCGGATATTCTGCTCGACGGTCAGGCCGCGGAAGATCGATGCCTCCTGCGGCAGATAGCCGATGCCGAGGCGCGCCCGGCGATACATCGGCAGATCGGTGATGTCCTGCCCGTCGAGCTCGACCGTCCCGGTGTCGGCGGCAATCAGGCCGGTGATGATGTAGAAGCAGGTGGTCTTGCCCGCGCCGTTGGGGCCGAGCAGGCCGACGACCTCGCCGCGCTGCACCGCGACGTTGACGTCGCGCAGCACCGGGCGACGCTTGAAGCTCTTGCCGAGGCCGTGGCCGACGAGCCCCTTATTGTCGGCGACAAGACGCGGTCCCCGGCTGGGCCCGCGGCCCAACCACTCCGGGCCGGCATAGCTCGACGGTCGCTGCCTCATCACGGCTTCTTATCGGCCGCCGGCGGAGGCTCGCGGCTCGGCGCTGCGCCGGACAGCGTGCCCCGGCTCCCAGCCTCCTGGCGAACGAAGAGGCCTTGGACCCGCTGCGGTGATGCACCCGGGGGGCCGCCTGGCATCATGCGGCTGACGTTGTTGTTGAGATCCATGACCCCGCGTTGGCCCCTGATCACATCCTTGCCGCGCTCGATGACGACGTTGCCGATCAGCGTCGCGATGCCGGTATCGGCCTTGTAGACGCCGAAATCGCCGCGCCCGGTATCGGCCGCGTTGTGGATGACGACGTGGCCTTGCGCATCGACCCGGCTGATCTTCGATTCCGAAGCGGCGGGGGCCCCGTTTTTGCCGGTGGAAGCGGCCAGGGCGACCGGCGGCTTCGCCGGCGCTGGCGCAGCCCCTCCCCCTGGCGCGCCGCCGGTTGCCTGCCCCAGTTTGGCTTGCCCTGGGGCGGTCTTGACCAGATAAGCGGTCAAGACGTCGCCCTTGATAGTCTTGCCGTTGCGCGTCGCGACCGCGTTGCCGCGGGCGACGGCGATCTGCCTCTGGTCGTACCAGTCGAGGCTGTCGCGCGCGGTCACAATGTCGGTCGGCGTCGTCAGCTGGAGCCCTTTGCCGGTGACGACGGCGATCGCCTGATCGACGTCATAAACCGCCCGGTCGCCGACCACGGTCTGCGCATCGCGCTTCAGCGTGACGCGGCCCTCCGCCTCGACCCGATAGATCTCGGTATTCGCGCCGGTATTGCCGCCGCCCTTCGCCTCCCGGTAATGGGCGATCAGCGTATCGGCGTGCATCTCGCCCGGACCGCGGGTCACGACGGCGTTGCCCCGGGCGATATAGATGTGGGCGTCCTGCTGCCACTCGATGCCGGAATCAGCCTGGATCTGGATCGGCGAATTATCGCCGGCGGCGATCGCCTGCGCGCCCGCCCGCGACCCCGCAATGCCGCACAACAAGAGGGCGAGCCCGATTGCCGCCCTGTCGCTTGGAAGATGCCGGACACCGCGTCGCCGCATCATTCAGCTTTCTTGCCGGCGGGCGGCTTGGCGGGAAGCGGTCGATGCGCCGGATGCGCGTTCCTGTTATCGGCCTGCGCCGTCGCCGGCCGCCCCGCCGCGGGCCGCCTTGCCGCCGGCGTGGCCGCCGCGAGTACCGGCTTCGCCTCGGCCTCCACCCGCATCGCGATGGCGGCGATCGGGGCGGGCAGCGCGACTGGCGCGCGCTTCGCAGTCGCCGGCGCCGCGCCCCGCAGCAGCATGTCCGACCGGCCGGTGAACATGATCGTGTCACCCTTGTCGAGGATCTGGAACCCCGCGGCGTTGACGTCGCCCGAGGGGCCCTGTCCCACCACCGGGTCGCCGCCTTCTGCCGTGCTGTTCGCGACATCGACGCGTGCGGTGTCGGTGACGAAGCGGGTGCCGTTCTGATGCACCAGGGTCACCCCGCCGAACAGATCGAGCAGCTGTACCGGCGACTGGTAGATGCCGGTCGCCGCGGTGACCACGATATCGGCGCCGGCGTGGGTCGTCACATCGGCCCGCGGGGCCTCCAGCGACATCAGATCCTGCCGATCGGGCACCTGCCGGCCGACCGCGGCGGTCACCACAAAGGGGCGTCCCAGGCGATCGACCCCCGCGTAGTGCGGGTTGAGCATCCGCAGCTGGCGGGCCTCGCGCAGATCGATCGCCGGAAAGGCCAGCCGCATCCGCTCCCACAGCGGCGCCAGCCGCGGCCACATCGCGATCAGCAGCAACAGCGCGACGCCGATCGCCGGCAATACCCGCTTCAAGAGGGCGACGCGCCGGCTGTGGCGATTGTCCGGGGCGGCGCCGGGCCAGGCGGCGGCAAGCCACGCCGCGGCGTTGGCCAGGACCGCCGCTTTCGGCTCGCCCTCGTGGCGCTGCTGCGCGAACCCGGGCATAACGAGCCTCATGCGACCCCGGCTCGCAAACAATCGTGGAGATGCAGAAACCCGGCCGGACGCAGATCATCATCGACCACGAACAGCGCGGTGATCGCAAACCGGTTCATCACCCCGAGCGCCTCGGCGGCCAGATGGCCGGCGGTGATCGTTTTCGGGTTCTTGTGCATGATCTCATCGACGCTGCGCGCCAAGAGGCGGTCGTCCATGTGCCGGCGCAAATCGCCGTCGGTGATGACGCCGACGAGCGTCCCATTCGCCCCGGCCACCCCGACGCAGCCGAAGCTCTTGGCCGACATGACCAGGATCGCCTCCGACATCAGCGCGTCGGGCGCGACGAGCGGCACGCTGTCGCCCTTATGCATGATCTCGCCGACCCGCAGCAGCTTGCGGCCGAGCTTGCCGCCGGGATGAAAGCGCTGGAAATCGGCAGGCGAAAACCCCTTTCGCTCGAGCAGCGCGATCGCGAGCGCGTCGCCGAGCGCAATCATCATCGTCGTCGAGGTGGTCGGCGCCAGCCCCATCGGGCAGGCCTCGGCGCTGGACGGCAGCATGAGCACGACATCGGCCGCCTCGGCCAGGGTCGAGCGGCGCCCGCCGGTGATCGCGACGAGCGGGATCTTGAACCGGCGTGAATACGCGATGATGTCGGCCATCTCGTCGCTCTCGCCGGAATTCGACAGGGCGAGGATCGCGTCGTCGACGCCGATCATCCCGAGATCGCCGTGGCTGGCTTCGGCGGGGTGGACAAATTGCGTTGGCGTGCCGGTCGAGGCGAGCGTCGCCGCGATCTTGCGGGCGACATGCCCGCTCTTGCCGATCCCGGTGACGATCAGCCGCCCGCGCGCCGCGGCGCACAGGTCGACCGCGACCCCAAAGCGGGAGTCGAGGGTTTTGGAGAGCTGTTCGAGGCCCTCGATCTCGGCGCGAATGACCCGGCGGGCGACCGTAACATCGCGCCCGAGACCGTTCGCCTGATGATGATGGATGGCAACGCTGCTCAATGCCCTGTCGAGCGCAGCGGCGATGGCTTCTTCCCCCAAAACAACTCCCCCCGTTGATGAGCGTCCCGGGACTATGCCGGGCCGCGCGCGCACCGACCCTAATGCGCGAAGATGTCTTGCTCCGCCCAGCCTTCGAGATCAAGCAAGGCGCGTGCCGGCAGGAAATCAAAGCAACTGCGCGCCAGTTCGGTGCGGTGTTCGCGCACCAGCATCGCATCGAGTCGCGCGCGCAGCGCGTGCAGGTAGAGGACGTCGGACGCGGCATACCGCTGCTGCTCGTCGGTCAAGGACGCGGCGCCCCAATCCGAGCTCTGCTGCTCTTTTTTGAGCTCGACGCCGAGGAGGTCCTTGCACAGATCGCGCAGCCCGTGCCGGTCGGTGAAGGTGCGCACCAGCCGCGAAGCGATCTTGGTGCAATAGAGCGGCCGCGGCATCACCCCGAGATAGTGGTGGAGCATCGCGATATCGAACCGCGCAAAATGGAACAGCTTGACGACCGCGGGATCGACCAGCAGGCGCTTGAGGTTCGGGGCGTCGTAGCAGCCGGCGGCGAACTGTACGAGGTGCGCATCGCCATCGCCGCGCGAAAGCTGTGCGAGGCACAGCCGGTCGCGATGCGGGTTGAGCCCCATCGCCTCGGTATCGACCGCCACCGCGTCGCCGAACAACAGCCCTTCAGGCAAATCCCCGTGGTGCAAATGATAGGTCATGCCGTGCCGCCCGACGCTGCGCCGGGCTTATCCCCAATCACCAACTTCATAAAAGAACTCTGGCCCTGCCTTCGACGACCCGGGGAATATCTACCCCGGCGGGCCGCGCGTCAATTCGACGGGACCGGGGATGACAGCGCGGTCAGCCCCTGGACCCCGCCGATGCTCTCGTTGTCCGCAGCCGATCGAGGCTCCAGACACCGGCGCCGGCGACGAAGAAGTAGAGGAACGTGAAACAATACAGGACCGCCGAGACGCCGCCGCTGACATGCGGGAAAAAGCTTCGCGGCGCGTATACCATGAAGTACGCGAAGGCCATTTCACCCGAAAGGACGAAAGCCACCGGGCGGGTAAACAGGCCAACCACGATCAGCGTCCCGCCGATCGTCTCCAAGAGGCCGGCGAGACCCGGCACCAGGGTGAACAGCTGGTAGGGGACGTGATTGGCGCTTGGCGGAAAGTTGAAAAGCTTGTTGAGACCATGCCCGAGATACAGGAGCCCGACCACGATCCGCAGGATGCTCAGCATGCGCGGCTCCCAGGTCAGCCGCATCGTCGCCCAGTCGGACACGGATCGCTCCCCAGAGACGATTCCCCCGCACGGCGATGTCGCCGCTTGATGCAATGGTAGCCCTGGTGATCGGAAAGCCGTCCGAATTATTCGGTTGGACGATGGTGCGCCCGAGTGGAGTCGAACCACCACTCCTTTCGGAACACGGACCTGAACCGTGCGCGTCTGCCAATTCCGCCACGGGCGCCCCGTGGATCCAGCCCGAATTCACCGGGCGACTGGGTCGGCGGGAGATAAGCCGGCCCTCCGGCGTTGTCAACGACTACGGCGCGCAGAGGACCGCGGGCGTCTCGCCCGGATGCGGCCGGGACGGCCGTGGTCCGCACTCCGGAATCTCGCTCTGCCCCCCGAAAGTCTGGTCATTTCGGGGCGCGGCCGTAGGCTGCGAGCCCGGAACCTATATTCCAGAGGCCGGTGTTTATGGGTTCCGGGTTCGCCGCTCCGCGGCGCCCCGGAATGACGGGATATTTTACACCCCTCAGCCTTGCACAAAGCCGCCGGTCTGACGCAGCGCCTCACTGAGCGCGATCGCGCCGGCGAGCGCGACGTTGAGGGATCGCGCGCCAGCCTGCAGCGGGATCACGACCCGGGCGAATGCCGCATCATGCACAAAGCCGGGAACCCCGGCGCTTTCGCGGCCCAGGAGCAGGGTGTCGCCGGCGGTGAACTCGCAGCGATAGAGCGAGACCGTCCCGGCTGTCGTCAGCAGAATCAGCCGGGAGCGCGGGTCGCGCTCCGCCAGGAACTCGCTCCATGAGGCATGCCGACGGATCGCCGCCCGTGCGGCATAATCGAGCGCCGCGCGGCGAAATCGTCGGTCGCCGAACAGGAAGCCACAGGGCTCGATCAGATCGACCTCGACCCCGAGACATGCAGCGAGGCGCAGCAGAGCGCCGGTATTCTGCGGGATATCGGGCTCGAACAGGGCGAGGCGCAAATCGTAAATCCCACGCAGGCTTGCGCACGGTACCGCCGGCATTATAGGAACGCGCAGCGAGCCCGGCCGATTGCCGTTTTATGCGGCAGTCTGTCGCATAGTTCGGCTTCTTCAAGCGTATAGCTTGCCCGGGCGAGCGCCCCCGGGCGGTCGGCAGCGGATCGAGGTTTGGGATGACCGATCTGGCTCAATCGCCGGTAGATTCGGAGCATGGCGGCGGCACGCGGCGCGACTTCCTGCTGCTGAGCGCCGGCGCGCTCGGAGCCGTCGGTGTGGCGGCCGCGATCTGGCCGTTCGTCGACAGCCTGAACCCGGCGCGCGATACGCTGGCGCTGTCGACGACCGAGGTCGATCTGACGCCGATTCAGGTCGGTCAGCGCCTCACAATCGCCTGGCGCGGCAAGCCGGTCTTCATCGATCACCGCCCGCCCGAGGAGATCAAGGCCGCGCAGGAGGTCGACGTCTCGACGCTGCGCGACCCGCAAAAGGATTCCGACCGGGTCAAAAAACCGGAATGGCTCGTCGTCGTCGGCGTCTGCACGCATCTCGGCTGCATCCCGCTCGGCAACAAGCCCGGCGACGACCGCGGCCCCTACAAGGGCTGGTTCTGCCCGTGCCACGGTTCAGTCTACGATACCTCGGCGCGCATCCGCCAGGGACCGGCGCCGCAAAACCTGATCGTGCCGCCCTACGAATTCACCTCCGACACCGCCATCAAGATCGGCTAGGAAGCGCCATGGCCGCATTTTCACACGGCGCTCCCTCCAGCGCCCCCGCGCGCGACTACGGCCGGCTCATTCGCTGGATCGACTACCGTCTGCCGTTCGTCGCCTCGCTCGAAAAGCATCTCATCGACTATCCGACCCCGGTCAACCTCAACTACTGGTGGAATTTCGGCTCGCTGGCCGGGATCACCCTCGTCATCATGATCGTCACCGGCATCGTGCTCGCGATGCACTACACGCCGCACGCCGATCTCGCCTTCGATTCGGTCGAGCGCATCATGCGCGACGTCAATTATGGGTGGCTCTTGCGCTACATCCATATGAACGGCGCGTCGATGTTTTTTCTGATCGTCTATATCCATTTGTTCCGGGGGCTTTATTACGGCTCGTACAAATACCCGCGCGAGCTGTTGTGGATCCTCGGGGTGGTCATCCTGTTGCTGATGATCGCCACCGCCTTCATGGGCTATGTCCTGCCGTGGGGCCAGATGAGCTATTGGGCGGCGACGGTCATCACCAATCTGTTCTCCGCGATCCCGGTCTTCGGCCAGGACATCGTCACCCTGTTGTGGGGCGGGTTCACCGTCGGCAACCCGACCTTGAACCGATTCTTTTCGCTGCATTATTTGCTGCCGTTCGTCATCGTCGCGGTCGTCGGGCTCCACCTCCTCGCGCTGCATCAGCACGGCTCCAACAACCCCCTTGGCATCGACAAGCGCGGCCCCCAGGATTCGATCCCGTTCCATCCGTACTACACGATCAAGGACAGTTTCGGGCTGTGCGTCTTCCTGCTGGTCTTCGCGATATTGGTTTTCTATCTGCCGAACGAGCTGAGCAGCGCCGACAATTACATCCCGGCCAACCCGATGGTGACGCCCAACCACATCGTGCCGGAATGGTACCTGTTGCCGTATTACGCGATCCTGCGCTCGATCACCTTCGATTTTCTCGGGATCCCGGGCAAGCTG